>Ga0082335_1002224_pt1 | contig 37105 bp, 25 predicted proteins | sample Subgrocontami58m_FD_72375 | JGI IMG/M metagenome (GOLD analysis project Ga0082335, IMG submission 72375) | Subsurface groundwater microbial communities from S. Glens Falls, New York, USA - GMW37 contaminated, 5.8 m (SPADES assembly) (version 2) ...
TTGGGCTCGCCGTGCATGAAGCGCTCGCCGCCCTTGCCGCGCCAGCCGGCGAGAAAGCCGATCCCGGAGCCGGGCTCGGTCTCGTAGTTGGTGATGAAGTCCGGGTAGTCGCGGAATTTCCGCGAGCCGTCCTTGTTCACGAACGCGGGCAGCGCGAGGCGCGAGCCCAGTTCGATCAACACTTCCTGGAAGGGCTTGCATTCGCCCGTGGGCGGCAGCACCGGGATGCGCACCGAGTCCACCGGCCCGTCGAACTCCGAGATCGGGCGATCGAGCAGCGACATGACGTCGTGGCGCTCGAGGTAGGTCGTGTCCGGAAGCACCAGGTCCGCGAACGCGGTCATCTCCGAGGCGAACGCGTCGCACACGACGATGAAGGGAATCTTGTGCGCGCCCTGCTCGTCGCGGTCGTTGAGCATCCTGCGCACTTCCATGGTGTTCATGGTCGAGTTCCACGACATGTTCGCCATGAAGATGAGCAGGGTGTCGATGCGGTACGGATCGCCGCGCCACGCGTTGGTGATGACGTTGTGCATCAGCCCGTGCACCGCGAGCGGGTATTCCCACGAGAACGCCTTGTCGATGCGCTGCGGCGTGCCTTCGGCGTCGACGAACAGGTCGTTGGGGTCGGCGGGCCAGCCGAGCGCCATTCCGGCGAGCGGCGTATCGGGCCGCACCGCCTGCGGGCTGTTGGGCGGCTTCGCGCAGGGCGGGATCGGGCGCGGGAACGGCGCCTTGTGGCGAAAGCCTCCGGGCCGGTCGATGGTGCCCAGGAGCGTCATCAGCACCGCGAGCGCGCGAACGCTCTGGAAGCCGTTGGAGTGCGCCGCCAGGCCGCGCATGGCGTGGAACGCCACGGGATTGCCGGTGACGGTCTCGTGCTCCTTGCCCCAGCTGTCGGTCCAGGCGATAGGCAGCTCGATCTTTCCGTCGCGCGCGGTGATGCCCATCTCGTGCGCCAGGCGCCTTATCGTCTCGGCGGAGACGCCGGTGATCGCCGCGGCCCATTCGGGCGTGTACTGCGCAACGCGGTCGGCGAGCAGTTGGAACGAGGGCGCCACCGGCCTGCCGCCCGCCATGTCGAAGCGCCCGAGCAGGTAAGGGTCGGCGCCCTCGCTGTGGCTGAGCACCGCAGCGTTCGTATGGCGGTCCCACCAGTACTTGTCCTGCGGATCGAAGCAGCCCGGCTCGTATTCAAAATCCGGGTCGCGCACGAACAGGCCGAAGTCGTCGCTCGACTCGTCCAGGTTCACGAGCTGACCGGCGTTGGTGTAGCGAACCAGGAACTCGCGGTCGTACAGGCCCTGGGCGATCAGCTCGTGGACAAGCGCGAGCAGCAATGCGCCGTCGGTGCCCGGCCGGATGGGAATCCACTCGTCGGCGATGGCCGAGTAGCCCGTGCGCACCGGGTTGACGGAAACGAAGCGGCCCCCTGAGCGCTTGAACTTCGAGATCGCGATCTTGAGCGGATTGGAATGATGGTCCTCGGCGGTGCCGATCATGACGAACAGCTTGGCGCGATCGAGGTCGGGGCCGCCGAACTCCCAGAACGAGCCGCCGATCGTGTAGATCATGCCCGCGGCCATGTTCACCGAGCAGAAACCCCCGTGCGCGGCGTAGTTGGGCGTGCCGAACTGCTTTGCGAACAAGCCGGTGAGCGCCTGCATCTGGTCGCGTCCGGTGAACAGCGCGAATTTCCTGGGGTCGGTCGAGCGGATCTTCGCCAGGCGCTCGGCGAGAATCGCGAAGGCCTGGTCCCAGCCGATCTCGTCGAACTGCGCTGCGCCGCGCTCGGCATCCTCGCGGCGCAGCAGCGGCTTGCTGAGCCGAGCGGGCGAGTACTGCTTCATGATCCCGGATGAACCCTTGGCGCAGATGACGCCCTTGTTGAGCGGATGCTCCGGGTTGCCGTCGATGTAGCGCACTTCGCCGTCGCGCAGGTGCACGCGAATGCCGCAGCGGCACGCGCACATGTAGCACGTCGTCGTCTTCACTTCGGTGCGCTGGGCAGCTGGTTCGGTCACAGGTATCACATGACTTCGTTTCAGAGGAGGGCTACTCTATGCCAATCATTTGGGCACAAGATTAGAGATTTGTGATCTTCCTATAAGTGAGGGTGATTACGCCTACTTATGACCTGTGACAAGCTCATGTTTTGGATGGATTTATGACTCTAGAAAAAGCCCGCCAGCTGCTCGCCGTACAGGCCGGATTCGGCAGCTTCTACAACGCCAACGGCGCCAAGCTCATCCTCGCGGAAGTGCAGCGCGAGCACGGCCAGGAAGCGGTCGACGCGCTGATCCGCGAGCTGGAGCTGGGGCGCATCTTCGGCTTCGCGCAGGGAACGCGCTTCGACGGCTCGCTCACCGTCAAGAGCAAGTTCGGCTGACGCTTGAGGGGATAGTGTAGGTTGGGCTGAGCGCGAGCGAAGCCCAACGTTGTCAGGTCCGATCGTTGGGCTTCGGCCCAGGGCCTCAGCCCAACCTGCACTCCTCGACGTGTTCGCGCTGTGAAGACGCGCTCCGTTCAGTCCACGGCCGCCACGAACAGGAACGTCAGGGCCGCGCCAAGGCCGGCCGGAATGCCGTAGCGCTCCAGCCTCGACACGCCGTCGCCCGCGATCAACTCGATCGGCACGGTCGTCCGCTCGAGAACGCTGTTGGTGACCGAGTCCTCCACCATGCGCGTCAGCGTGTTCTTGCGCGCCGTGCTCATCACGATGTGGTCGCAACGCAGGCGGCGCGCCGTCTCGGCGATCACCTTCGCCTTGTCGCCCACCTCGACGTGCACGGAATAGGGCACGCCGAAGCTGTCCAGCACGTGCCTTATCGGCTGCAGCGCCTTCTCGCCCCGGTCGCGGTGCAGCTGCTTGCGGTTCTTCCTTCCGACAAACCGCGCGATATGCGTCGAGAACGGCGGCTGGACGTTCAGCAGGTGAATTTCCAGCGCCCGGTTCTTCATGAACTCCTTGATGACGTGCGGCACCGCGTAGTTCGAGTTGCGCGAGCCGTTGATCGGGACAAGTATCTTCATCATGGCCTTTGCTCCTTTGCCCTGGCGCGAGATTCCGGCGTGACTGCCACGCTGCTGCGCAAAGCTCGCGAGTCTCGCGCTGATCCTCGATTCGAGCCTGCGGTGATTCTTGACGAAACCCGACCACAGGACCCCCATCACGATCGCCGCGTACAGAACCGGCGCGGTCGGGGCGGAGAGGAGGTCCTTGAGGTAAGGCTCGGAGGTGATCATCTTCGCCGCCGTCAATGCGAGCACGCCGGCGCCGACGTACATGAGCCACGGAAAGCGCTCGACGAACCGCAGCAGCATGCCGCTCCCCCAGATCACGATGGGGACGCTGATGACGAGCCCCGCGATCACCAGCACGAAGCTGCCGTGCGCCGCCCCTGCCACCGCAAGGACGTTGTCCAGACCCATGACCATGTCTGCGATCACGATGGTCTTGATGGCGCCCAGAAGACTGCTCGAGCCGTTGATGCCGGGTTCGCCGTTCTCCGGCTCCTCGGGCCGCAGCAGCTTGTAGGCGATCCAGACCAGCATCACCCCGCCCGCGAAAAGCAGGCCGGGGACCTTGAGCAGCCACACCACGACCAGCGTCATCGCGCTGCGGACCAGGACTGCACCGCCTGCGCCCCAGAGAATTGCGCGCTTCTGAAGATGGCGCGGCAGGTTGCGCGCGGCGAGGGCGATCACGATCGCGTTGTCGCCCGCCAGCACCAGATCGATGACCACGATCGCCGCCAGCGCAGACACGAATTCGATCGAGAAAAATTCCACGTCTTGCTCCCTCGACGTTGCCGGCTGAAAGTATGGGCCGCCCGGATCGCGTTGAATAATTGAAGTTCGCGATGCATTCCATTGCGGCTGACGCGCCGGAAAGGCTCAATCGCATCCATTGCTTTTCGCAATGGATGCCGGCGGATCTTCCAAAGGACTTTGATATCCGCCGCCGCTTGTGCTAAAAGGAGCCCGTGCCGCGGCGGATGCCGCGGCATCCCTCCAAAGGGGAGTAGCTTCGGCAGCGAAAGGCTGCCGTGATGCGGCCGTCATTACGGGCTCTGCCCCGGTCGCGTCGGCATGGCGGTGCTCAATGCAAGCGAGACCTTTGCCAGCCTGGCGAAGGTCCGCCTTGGATAGCGGCCTTCATCGGCGAGGTGAAGGCCGCTATGCGTTTACGGCATGGCGGTATAGGCAAACGAGGAGACATCGCCATGCCGCGACCGAACATCCGCCGCTACCTGAAGCACGGGACGCTTCCCCAACTGTGCATCTTCGAGGCGAGCGCCCGGCTGGGCAACCTCACCCGGGCCGCAGAGGAGCTCCACATGGCTCAACCCACGGCCTCGCTGCAGATCAAGAAGCTCACCGAGACCGTGGGCGTGCCGCTGTTCGAACAGGTGGGCAAGCGCATCTTCCTGACCGACGCGGGACGCCGGCTCTACGCAAGCTGCCAGGAAGTGTTCCGCACGTTCTCGAGTCTCGATGAATCGCTGGCCGGCATTCGCGGCCTGGATTCCGGGAGCCTGCGGTTGGCGGTCACCATGACCGGCCAGTACTTCGCCTCGCGGATGCTCGGGGAATTCACCCGGCGCCATCCCGGAATCGAACCATCGCTGCAGATCCACAATCGACGCGACCTGATCGAGCGCCTGGCCAACAACGAAGACGACCTGTACCTCTTCGCTCATCCACCCGAAACGCAGGACGTGGTGACCCGGGCGATTCTCCCCAATCCGATGGTCGTGTTCGCGCGCGCCGATCATCGGCTGGTGCATGAAAGGAACATTCCGTTTCCACGCCTCGCCGAAGAGCCGTTTCTCATGCGCGAGCCGGGATCGGGCACGAGGCGGCTGGCGGAGCAACTGTTCGACCGGCACGGCCTCGCTCCGAGGATCAGAATGGAGCTGAGCACGAACGAAGCGATCACCGAGGCGATACTCGCCGGCCTTGGCATTTCGATCCTGCCGCGCTACACGCTGCGACTGGAGAACGAAGACCCGCGCCTGGCCTGCCTCGACGTCCAGGGATTTCCGCTGGAGCGCCACTGGTATTTCGTCTATCCGATCGGCAAGCAGTTGTCCGCGGTCGCCGGCGCGTTCATGGATTTCGTCCGCGCCGAGGCCAAGCCGATGGTTCTCGAATATCACGGGCAGGCCCGGCAGTAAGAGGCTCGTGACGCGGACAAGACCCTGTCCGCGCCATTGAATCCCGCGGGCAATTCAGCCGGCCTATCGGGGTATCAGAACTTTCAACGCAGCGCCCGGGGGGCCCCGATAGAATTTGCAGGTTAGGGACTTGCAGTCCTTTCCGCCGGCACACACCGCGCCCGGCAACGCAACCCGGAGACCCTAGATGACCCACGTGGCGACCGATCAGACGATCCTGGTCGTGGGCGGCGGCATCAGCGGCATGACTGCAGCGCTCGAAGCCGCCGAATGCGGCAAGCGGGTGGTGCTTCTGGAAAAATCGCCGACGCTCGGCGGCCGCACCGCCCTCCTGTACCGCTACTTCCCCAAGCTCTGCCACCCGGCGTGCGGGCTCGAGATCAACCTGCGCCGCCTGAAGGGCAATCGAAACCTGCGCGTCGTCACCATGGCGGAGGTGACGGCGATCAATGGAACGCGGGGCGACTACACCGCCACGGTGAGGATTTCGCCGCGCTACGTGAACGACAACTGCACCGGCTGCGGGGACTGCGCCCGCGCCGTGCAGGCGGAGATCCCGAACCCGTTCAATTACGGGCTCGATCGCATCAAGGCGGCCTACCTGCCGCACGCGATGGCCTACCCGCAGCGCTACGTGCTCGACCCCTCGATCGCGGGCACCGAGGACGGCGCGCGCGCTAAGAGCGCCTGCAAGTACGGGGCTGTCGATCTCGACATGCGCGAAGAGACGCTCGAGATCCGCGCCGGCGCGGTGATCTGGGCCACCGGCTGGGAGCCCTACGATGCGGCGAAGATCCAGCCCTACGGCTACGGGCTGTATTCCAACGTCGTCACGAGCGTCGAGTTCGAGCGTCTCGCCGATCCGCACGGCCCCACGGGTGGCAGGATCGTGCGCCCCTCCGACGGCAGGGAGGCGAAGGACATCGCCTTCATCCAGTGCGCGGGCTCGCGCGACGAGAACCACCTGCGCCATTGCTCGCGCATCTGCTGCATGGCCTCGCTCAAGCAATCGCAGTACGTGCGCGAGGCGTTCGGCGACGCGGGCAAGTCGACGATCTATTACATCGACATCCGCGCCATCGACCGGTTCGAGGACTTCTACCAGAATGTCCTCAAGGACCCCTCGGTGAGGTTCGTGAAATCCAAGGTCGCGCGCATCGCCGAGGTCGTCAAGTCGCGCGACGTGGTCCTGCACGGCGTGGACACCGAGGGCTATCACCGCTACGAAAACCGGCACGACCTCGCGGTGCTCGCGATCGGCATGCAGCCGAGCGTTCCCGCCGGCAAGATTCCCGCCGAGGTGATCGCCGATTCGAGCGGCTTCATCGAGTCGGCGGCGGCGGGCTCGGGGGTCTTCGGCGCAGGCTGCGCGACCAACGCCCTCGACGTCAACCGCGCGGTCCAGAGCTCGACCGCCGCGGCGCTTCGCGCCATCCAGGTCGTGAACAAGATCGCTCGGGCGGAGGCGTAGGAAGATGGCGGAAACGAAGACAGCGGCTTACATCTGCACCGGTTGCGGCATCGGCGAGCGGGTTTCGGCCGCGCAGCTCGCGAAGGTGGCCGAGCGCGAAGGCAAGATGAACCTGGTGCGCAAGAACGCATTCCTGTGCTCGGCGGACGGCGTGCAGTCGATTTGCGACGACATCGAGCGCGAAGGCGTCACCCACGTCATGATCGCGGCCTGTTCGCGCCGCTCCAAGACCGAGGCGTTTTATTTTCCGACGGCGGCGATGTCCCGAGCCAACCTGCGCGAGGGCGTGATCTGGAGCCAGCCCGACTCCGCGGAAGCGAAGGAGACGACGCAGGAAATGGCCGACGACTACGTTCGCATGGCCTGCGCCGAATTGAAGAAGATGAAGCTGCCGGCCGGCAACCGCGAAGTGGGCCACAGCAAGCGGCTGCTCGTCGTCGGCGGCGGCGCCTCCGGCATGACCGCGGCGCTCGAGGCCTCCAGCGCCGGCTATCGGGCGCTGATCGTGGAGAAATCCGGAGCGCTCGGCGGCTGGGCGGCGCGGCTGCACAAGCGCGTGGCCTTCCGCGAGCCGTACCGGGACCCCGCCGACACCGGTGTCGCCGAGATGATCGCCGCGGTGCGCTCGGACCCGAACATCGAGGTGGTCCTGAACGCGACGCTGGCCAGGACGGAGGGGGCGCCCGGCAGGTTCAAGGTCGAGATCGCCATCGAGAGCGGCGCGTCCCGGACCGCGGAGGCCGGCGCCATCGTGCAGGCGACGGGCTTTTCCACCTACGACGCGTCGAAGCTGCCCGAATTCGCCTACGGAAAAACGCCGAACGTGGTGGACCAGGCGGGGCTGGAGCAGCTCGCGCGCGACGCGGCGGCCAAGGGCCAGCCGGTGCGCCGGCCCTCCGACGGCGGCGAAGTGAAATCGGTCGTGTTCGTGCAATGCGCCGGGCAGCGCGACGACTCGGGCAGGCACCTTCCCTACTGCTCGGGCCATTGCTGCGCGACCAGCGTCAAGCAGGCGATGTATTTCAAGGACGCCAATCCCGCGGTCGACACCGCGGTGGTCTACACCGACCTGCGCATGCCCGGCAACGGGGAGGATTTCTACCGCAGCGCGCAGACCAAGGGCGTCACCTTCACCAAGGGCAAGGTGACCGCGGTGGAACCGGCGGGCAACGCGTGTTCGGTCAAGTTCCGCGACCTGATCCTCGACGAGGATGCGGCGATCGCCAACGTCGACCTGGTCGTGCTCGCAACCGGTCAGGTGCCGAACTCGGGGGTGAACATCGACATTCCCGAGGAGGAAGCCGCCAAGCTGGAGGTGAAGCCGGTCTCGATCCTCAACCTCGCGTACCGGCAGGGGGCGGACCTGCCGCAGCTCAAGCACGGGTTCACCGATTCGCACTTCATCTGCTTCCCCTACGAGACCCGCCGCACCGGGATCTATTCCGCCGGCCCGGTGCGCCGCCCGATGGACATGGGGCAGGCCATGGAGGACGCCACCGGCGCCGCGCTGAAGGCGATCCAGGCGATGGAGAACGCGGAAGGCGGCCGGGCCGCGCATCCGCGCTCGGGCGACCTCTCGTACCCGATCGTGCGTCTGGACGGCTGCACGCAGTGCAAGCGCTGCACGGTCGAGTGCCCCTTTGGCGCCATCGACGAGGACGAGAAGACCTATCCGGTGTTCAACGAGTCCCGCTGCCGGCGCTGCGGCACCTGCATGGGGGCGTGCCCGGTGCGGGTGATTTCCTTCGAGAACTACTCGGTGGACACGGTCGGGGCGCAGATCAAGGCGGTGGAGGTCCCTGACGAATTCTCCGAAAAGCCGCGCATCCTGGTGCTCGCCTGCGAAAACGACGCGTATCCGGCGATCGACATGGCAGGCATGCAGGGGAACCATTACAGCGCCTTCGTACGGATCATACCGGTGCGCTGCCTGGGATCGGTCAACACGATCTGGATCACCGACGCGCTCAATTCGGGCTACGATGGAATCATGATGATGGGCTGCAGGCACGGCGACGAATACCAGTGCCATTTCGTCAAGGGCTCGGAGCTCGCCTCTGTCCGGATGAGCAAGATCGGCGATACGCTGCAACAGATGTCGCTCGAGACCGAGCGCGTGGCGACCTACGAGGTGGCGATCACCGACATGGCGCGCGTGCCGAAGCTGATCGCGGAGTACGCCGCGACGATCGAGAAGATCGGCATGTCGCCGCTGAAGGGCTTCGCCTGAGGAATGCTCGCCATGGGAAATATGACTGACCTTAACGAGCAGGCGCTCGCCAAGTACCGCAACGGCTTCCTGCACGAAGTCGAGGCGCGGGTCGAGGAAGGCGAGTGGGTCAAGATGTGCATGCAGTGCGGCGTGTGCGCCGGGTCCTGCCCGCTGGGGCCCCATTGGGAGCACTCGCCGCAGAAGCTGTTCATGATGATCCGGGCCGGCAAGCGCGACGAAGTGCTGACCTCCAGCGCGATGTGGATGTGCACCTCCTGCTACAACTGCGTCGTGCGCTGCCCGAGGAAGCTGCCGATCACGCAGATCATGCACGGGCTCGCCCAGTACGCGCACCGGCTCGGCCTGGCGCCGAAAATGCAGCCGACGCGCGATTTCTCGCTCATATTCTGGAACAACTGCATCCGCACCGGCCGCGTGAACGAGCTGCGCCTGACGATGTCCCTGTATTTCAAGGACGGCTTGATGGCGGGCATCAAGCAGGCGATGAGCATGCAGGGCGTGGCGCTGGCGCTAGTGCGCGCCAAGCGCCTCAATCCCCTCGAGCTGTTCAAGGGCCACGAGTGCAAGGACAAGGCGGGCATACACCGCATGCTGAAGAAGGCCCAGGAAATCGAGGCGAGGCGGCAGGGCCTCGCGAAGTGAGAACAACGTCATTCCGAGGCCGCAGGCCGAGGAATCTGCTTTTCGCTTTCGGACGACAAGCAGATCCCTCGCTGCGCTCGGGATGACAAGGCAGGAGGGCACGACGATGGCAAGGAAGGAATACGCGTTCTACCCCGGCTGCTCCTCGCAGCTGCGCGGATCGGCATCGAATTACCTGGTCTCGGTCAATACGATGTGCGAGAAGCTCGACATCAAGATGACGCCGATTCCGGACTGGAACTGTTGCGGCGCCTCGATCAGCTACGCCGGTGCCGGGGAATTGACGCGCCACGTCTTGACCGCGCGCAACTTCGCGCTCGCCGAGCAGCACCTGCCGGGGCAGGACATCGTGGCGACCTGCGCCGCCTGCTGGCTCGGCGGACGGGAGACCAAGGAAAAGCTCGAAGCCTCGAGCCGGATGATGGCCGACACCAACGAGGCGCTGAAGGAAGCCGGGCTGCATTACGAGGCCAAGGCGGAAATGCGCCACATGGTGGAGGTCCTGGTCGAGGACGTCGGCTACGAGGAGATGAAGAAGCCCATGGTCAAGTCGCTCGAAGGCGCGAAGATCGCGGGTTACGTCGGCTGCCAGACCAACCGCCCCTTCGGCATCGCGGGAGAGTCCTTCGAGAACCCCCTGTACCTCGACAAGCTCGTCGAGACACTGGGCGGCGAGCCGCTCAAGGAATACGAGCAGAAGGTCACCTGCTGCGGCGGATCGCTCGCGTTCTGCGAGCCGGAGAAGTCGCAGAAGCTGATCAAGGACATCGTCGAGTCGGCCTACGACCACGGCGCGGAAATGATCGTCACGCCCTGCCCGCTGTGCCAGGCGAACGTGGAGATCTACCAGTCGGAGATCAACCGCAAGCAGGGAACCAAGCTCAACATGCCCGTCGTCTACTACAGCCAGCTTCTGGCGGTGGCCTATGGCGGCGATGCCAGGCAGTCCGGGCTCGACGGGCATGTGATCCCGGTGAAGAAGCTCGAAGAAATCGTTGCCAAGCCCAAGAACGGCTAGACGGCCCGGACGCGCCCTGGCTCGCTGGACTCCCGTTCAGAGTCCGTAGAGCTTGGGGCAGGTGCGGCACGGCTCGGGCGCCGGGGTCTCGCCTTCGGCAGCGCCTTTGCCGCGCGCCGTGCTCAACGCCATCGTCTTTGCGCCGACGAGTCGATCGACGAACTGCCGGCGGAAGGCACGGTACTCCGGGCGGTCCCAGATCTCCATCAGCGACCTCTCGCCGACGTTGCCGAAGTGCACCGCCGGTACGCTCAGGCTTCTGCCGTCGAAGAAACGCGGGATCTCCGACTGTCCGGCGAGCGACGTGTACACGCAGGGCGACACCCGGCCGTCGGCGGACACGAAAAGGATTTTCAGCGGATTGAGGTCGCAGACCGCCATCTCCCTCGACTCGAGTGGATAGGGACGAAACGCCAGGCCGACCCGCGCTGCCGCCGTCCGTGCGTCCTCCATCGCCTTGCGCAAGGCCTGCGCAGGCGGGCCGGAAGAATACGCCCTGAATTCATCGAGCCCCGGCGTGATGACATAGTCCAGGTTCGTGGCCACGAGCTCGTCGGCGTGGAGGCCCGCTGCGAGCTCGACTGCCTGCGGCAGTTCGGCAAGGTTGGTCCTCGTCATGAGGAAGAAGACTTCCACCTTGGGCATCGCGCTCCTGCGTTCCGCGCGAAGGAGGACGAATTGGCGCAGGTTTTCAGTGAGCCGCGCGAAATCGGAGCCCACCCTGATCGCCTCGTGCGTGGCGGCGGTCGCGCCGGCGATCGAGACTGCAAGCAGGTCGAGGCCGAGCTCAAGGAGGCGCTCGCCCGTGCGCCGGGTGAGCCGGGTACCGTTGGTGGTGAACCCCACCCGGCAGCCGGCGGCCTTCGCCCGGGCGATCATGTCGAAGATGCGCCGGTGAAGCAGCGGCTCCCCCCACCCCTGCAGGTAGATCCAGTCCGTGTGCCCGAAGGCTGCGGCGATTCTCTCGAACGTCTCCCAGCGCATGTCGCGCCGGGGCCAGCGGTCGGCGAGCACCGTGACCGGGCACATGACGCACTGGATATTGCACCGCGAGGTCACTTCGATCTGGAGCGCTTCGAAGGGCCGCGCAGCCCCACGCCGCCGCAACCAGCCGACCACCCTCTGGACCGCGTCAGCCATGAACGCTTCCGGCTCGATGGCGCGCGATCCTTCCTCGCGGCCGCAGCGCGCGCGAAGCGCGCCGCGGCCGCTTCGCTACTTGATGTCCGGCACCGGGAAGATGACGCCGCCGAACAGCAGGTAGGCGAGGATCAGCGTCCAGATAATGTTCACCGCCTGGGCAGCGATGAACGCCACCGCGGGCCGTCCCCCTTCCATCGTGGCGAGGTCGACGAACTTCGTCTCCAGCCCGATGCACACGAAGGCGAGCGCGAACCACCAGGTCCGGAACTGGCCGAGCGCGGACTGCGTCCCCTTCGCCATGTCGCCGGGCAGGAAGAACGAAAACAGCGCGGAAGCGATCAGGAACCCGAGAACGAACTTCGGAAACCGCTCCCAGATGATGCCGGCATTCGGCTTTTCGGTCCCGCCGGCCGCGCCCGCCTTGTAGGTCCACCAGACCACCAGGATGAATGCGGCCACGCCGATCAGCGCGTTCTGCGAGAACTTGACGATCACCCCGGTTTTCATCGCGGCGTCGCTGATGAGCGCGCCCGCAGCCACCACGGTCGCGCTGGTATCCAGCGTCCCTCCCATCCACGCGCCGGCGACGATATCGGGAATCTGGAACGCCTTCACCAGCCAGGGCATGATGACCATCATCGGCACGGCGACGATCAGCACCAGCGAGGTCACATAGGACAGCTTCTTCTTGTCTCCCTGGATCGCGCCGCAGGTCGCGATCGCCGCCGACACGCCGCAGATCGCCACCGAGGACGAGAGCATGGCGGCGAAATCGTCGTCCACCCTGAGCTTCCGGGCGATCCAGAAGCACACGTACCACACGACCGTCACGACCAGGACCGCCTGCAGGATCCCCAGCACGCCGGCCTGGATGATCTCCATGAACAGCAGGCCCGCGCCGAGGACCACCAGGCCGGTCTTGATGTAGTACTCGGTCTGCACCGCCGGCAGCAGCCATTTCGGCGTGCCGACCGTGTTGCTGATCAACAGGCCCAGGAAGAGTGCGAAGATCACGTATTCGACGCCGAATTCGACGAACAGGCCGTTGCCGGCGATCACCCGCCCGAGCCATGCGAGTGCGAAGATGGCCGGAAAGCCGACCACGAAGGCGCCCACCTTGCCGCCGATCAGCGCGAACCCGACGCTGGCGACCACGAGCCAGATGATGCCGATGCCGACGACCTTGCTGAGGTTGTCCCAGGTGAACACCTTGTCGCCCGTGGCCGAGGCATGTCCGCGGATTTCCGAACCCAGCGACCCCGGGACGGTGTTGCGGCCCCCCACCTTCGCCAGATCCCCGGCCGCCTTGTCGACGGCCTTCCTGTCGCCTTTTTCGATGGCCCCCTTGAGGTCGTTCGCCTTGGCCGCGATGTCCTTCTGTCCCTTGCCCTCTGCTTCCTTGGCTATGCTCTGGAGCGCGGCGCCCCACTCCGGCGCACGCGACGCCATCTGCGCGTCGGTCGTCCACCGGAACGACACGTTGGCGCCCCTGAGGTCCACAAATTTCCAACTGAACGCCGCAAGCGTAACGACGATGATGAAGAACCCCACATAGACCGCCACCCAGTCTTCTGTCCGCCATTTCTGCACAGCCATATGCTCCCCCTTTCCCGTTAAGTCGTTCCTGTCATGAACTCCGTCGTCATTATTGTTCTGCTCTCCCGCGAATCCTGCCTGTCGCAGCATTGCGAGAGGCGACCCGCCGAGAATTCAACCGCTGTCTAGCATACCCCTACCGCAGAGGGATGGGAAATCCCTCAGATCGTGAGCGTGACTTCCGCGATCTCGTCCTCCGGCGAACCGTACCGGTAGAGAACCGGGTACGCGTCGTCTTCAAGGTCCAGCCGATAGCGGAACGACAGCGTGTACTCCCCCGCCGCCCAAGCGGCCGGCTCGCTCCCGCCGCCCTGATCGAGCAGCAGCACCCTCGCCCCGTCGAAGCTTCGGATGGTCTTGCACGAGGCGGCGCTCGTGCCGCACGCGACCGACATCTCCACGCGGCCCCAGTCGACTGCCTCGGGAAATTCGACGTATAGCCCGACGACCGTGCCGTCGTTTCGCACCAGCATCGACACTTCGAGACTGCCGGGCAGGGACTTGGGCTGCTGAGCGAGGTGCGTGTACCACGCTGTCTCGAAATCGGCGCCTTCGCGGTCGGCACCGGCCAGGACGTTCAGCGACGCGAGGTCCGCCCCTTCCACCGAGACCTCCCAGGGCGAGCCGGAATAGGTTTCGATCATTTCGGGAAAGCCGGCGAATCGCGAAGTGCGGAAGCGGTAGGAATAGATCTGCGTGCCGTCGTACTTGAACACGGCGTCGATCGTCTTGTCGGCGGGAAGCAGGCTGGCGACGGCCAAGGTCACGTAGATCGTGTCGTCGCCCTCCGCACTGGCCGGGTCGGGCGGGTCCGCGCCCATGTCCTTCAACGCGCCGAGCCAGCACAGGGTCGTATAGGCGACCGAAGGACTTCCCGCCCTGAAGTCCGTCGAAATGAACGCGACCTCCGTGCCGTCCTCGTTCGTGACCGCCGCTCCGTTCTCGTCCCGCACGGAGAAATCGAAATTGCGGTACATCTCCTGCACGTAATTCTCGTTGAACTCGAACACCAGGTCGTAGGCGCGGTAGTGCAACGCGCCGCTCTGCGGAACGGCGCGCGCGACGTACGGAGTCAGATCGTCGGGCGGACCTTCGGTCTTGAAATAGGCGTAAAGCGGGGCGGCGTCCGCACCGCTGCCGTTGGCCTGCGTGCAGGTGACGACCTTGATGCGGTACACCGCATCGGGCTCGAAGCTGAACCCCGTGCCGAGCAGGCCGGCGGCATCGCCCACCATGTCCGACGCCGCGCGGAGCTGATCCGCGGACAGATACGAGAAACCCAGCAGGTAGGCCGGTTGGCCCTTTTCGCTGCCGAATGCGAGCCTGTCGACGCCCCTGAACTCCTCCGGCAACGTGTAGTCGATTCCCTGGTTCTGGAGCGTGAAGACCGCCGGCGCCGTCGTGCCGCCATCCGCGAAGATGCCGGTCACGACGAGCCTGCCCGGGACGCCCTTCGGCACCATCGCGCGCACCGTCTTCGGCCAGGCGGCGCCTCCCAGGTCGACCTCGAGGATGCCGAGCGGATCGCCGTTGACGGGGGCCGCGATGCCGCTGTCGGCGTAGGCGCTCTGGTCGGAGAAGCGGAAACCGGTCCCCGCTCCCGCCGAAGTGAGCGCGGTGAAGGACAGTCCCTCGTGGGTGAAGCCCGGGCCGTAGGCAGCCGTCACGCTCATGGCGGAGAAATCCACTTCCGCCGGCGTCATGTCGAGCGGCCAGTCCGCCGGCGAGACAGTGGCGAGGAAGCTGTCGGTGTAGGGCGTGAAGGAGGGCGCGAGAGCGGCGGCGCCGCTCGCCATCGAGACGTTGTTGCGGCAGAAGCTGAACGGTCCGTCGCCGTAGAGCTCGATCTGCGTGCCGGCCGCGTCGCTCGTCGCCTGCCAGTAGCCGACGAGGTCGGACAGGTCCTGCCAGGCCTTGTCGGTGTCGTTCCACTTCGCGAGCTTCACTTCCTTCAGCGTGTACGCAAAAGCATAGTCGTCGTTGACGACATCCTCCACGCCGCTCAAGCCGTTGGAGGCGATGCTGCTCGCGTCGTTCATCGGCCGGTTGAACGAGATCACCGGGCGCGCATCCAGGTCGATCGCCGGCAGCGTGATGGATGCCCCGGATTCGTCCTTGACGGTCACGCCGTCGAAATCCGCGTCGTTGGCCGCAGCGGTGAGCGTGAGTTGCCAGGCATCGGTCGTCTTGGTGCCCGCGACCGAGATGTCCTCGATGATCGGGTCGATCGGCGAAGGCGCCTCCGGCTCGCTCCAGGCCATGTGCACATCGACCTCGAGCGGCTCCAGCGGCCAGGGCAGGTCCATGCTGACCGTCATGTCGATGGAGAGGTCCTTCGGCGTCGGGGTCTGCGCCGCGACGCCGGCTTCGGCCGAAAGCGAGATCCCCACCCCCGCGACGCTCACGGAGAACTTGCCGTCGAAGCTCATGCCGCCCTGCATGTGCTGCGGCGACCAGGTGATCGCGGCGTCGCCCGCGAGCCAGGCCGAGAGGTCCACCGCCACGACCGAGTAGTCGTAGTGCTTCTCGAAGCCGATCGATGCGCCGGTCTTGAAGCTGCGGGCGTCGAGCATCAGGTAGGAATCGGCCTGGAACAGCGAGATCACTTCGGCACGGATGCGCTTTTCCTTTTCCTCCTGGCCGAGGTAGACGTGCCAATTCGAGGTGTTGTCGAAGTCGAAGAAGGCCTCCGAGCTCGCGCTCGCGTCGAGGATGTCGCCGGCCGAGACGGGCGACTTGTCCTCGGCGGGCAGCTTGTACTGCATGCCGAGCGCCGCGAGCAGGCTGCTCGAGTTCCCGTCGAAGAGGATGAGCGACTGGAACAGCTCGTTGCCGTCGCCGAGCTTGGCGCGGTCCTTGAGCAGGTTGCCCTTGCCCTGCAGCATCAGGATCGGCCCGGGCAGCGCGAGGACGAAGGCGACCTTCGAGGCGAAGGTGAAGCCGTTGTCGGAGAGCGTGCCGATGACGACGTAGGTCCCCAATCCGAGCCCGCCATCCTCGGCCTTCCACGGCTGACCCCAGCTCGTGTACCAGTCGTTGAACCAGTGGAAGCTCGCGCCGTCGGCATACGCGAGGCCCGAGGTCGTCGCCATGCCGTCGTCGAACTTGAAGCCGGTCTGGTCCTTGTCGTCGAGCGGCACCATGTTCAAGGCGAACAACCCGCCGAAGCCGTAGAACGCGAGGCCGGTGGAGGCGAGCGGAATGCCGACCGGAAGCTGCGTGTCGACGACCAGGCCGAGATAGCGGAATTCCGGTGACGCGTTGCGGCCGATCACCACGCCCACATCGATCGTCAGGTCGGTGGGGATGATCTTGAGCTTCGCCGCGCCGGTGAAGTAATCGTCGCCCAGCGCGACCGAGCCTTCGAAGGCGAGCGTGTCCTTGATCTCGAAGTTGACGCCGATGCCCTCGCAGCGCAGCTTGAGATCGCTCGGGTCCTCGGGGTTCCACAGCACCTGCAGGCCCTTGGCCGAGACCCCGGCGGGGAGCAATTGGCTGAGCTGGATGCCGCCGGAGAAGGAAAGATAATTGTAAGCGACGCCATCGATGGAATCGCTGCCGAACGCGACGGCGTCGACTTCGACGGTGAAGGCGTTGAGCAGCTTGATGGTCTGCTGCGATTGCAGGCTGATGCCCCCGCCCTCCATCGAGATCCTGCCCTCGGAAGTGATGCGCAGGCCGTCCACCGACACCTCGGGCAACGCGACGCCCAGCACGGGGTCGAGCGCCAGCGTGCCCGAGAGCTCGACGTAGAACGCGCCGGCCTCGCTGCCGAGCGCGAGCCCGGTCAGCGTGAGCTCGAGGAAGTCTGTCTCGATGCCGGCGATGCCGTCCGCCGATTCGATCGCCACGCTGAATGCGCCGTCGTTGGCGATGCCGATCTCCACCTCGACCGGGCCTTCGAAGAACGGCAGGGTCAGCGTCCCCTTGATCGAGCCCTCGACGAGCGTGTTCTGCTTGAACTCGATCGAGACGCTCTTCAGCTTGAACGTCATGCCGCACAGATCGCTCTCGCCCTGCGTGCTGTTGCCGTCCGTGTCGGTCCAGTTGCCGGTGATCCTGCCGCAGAAGCCGCCGGCGCCGATGAAGAAGTCCTCCAGCGTCACGTCGTCGGGCAGGATGTCCGAGAGCCCCTCGGGCAAGTAGACCGTCGCAAGCTCGATGTAGACGCCGCGCCAGGTCGAGTCGATCGAATCGGGAAGGCTCTCCGCCGCCGCGTCGGACATGACGAGCTGGAGGCCGCTCACCTCGACCACGACGCCCGAGTCGCCGATCATGAAGGGCGTGATCTCCAGCTCCGGCGCGCCCGAGGCGAGCGTGAATTCGAACTGTCCGGACTGGTCGACGCACACCTCCGCGCCGCTGAGCGAGATCTCGACCGGCTCGGGCTCCCCCGTGGTCCCGTCGACGACCTCTACCCATTCGTCGCCGCTTCTCTCGACCTTCCTGAGCAGGGTGCTGTCGACGCGGACGGCCGCGCTCAGGTCAGTCAGACAAACCGAGAAGTCGCCGAAGCTGTAGGTGCACTCGAAGCCGACCTCGGTCATGCCACCGCTGCTGAGAAGGGCGATGGAAACACCCGGCACGAGCGGTAGGTCGAAGGTGATTTCCTTCAGCCACTGCACGCTTCCCGTGGCGACGAAATACGAACCGGTGAAATTCGAAAATTCCAGGTCGGCGATACCGACCGAGTCGAGCGCGGCGGGTGGCGAGACGGCGTCGCCAGGCCAGGAAGAGAGCATGAACTTCGCGGGAATAAAATCCAGGAGCGTGCCCACCGGCTATTCTCCGACCTCTTTTGCGCAATCGTTCAGGATCTGGCCCTGGGTGAACGTCAGGTTGTATTCGCCCTGGCCGGGCGTGTCGGTATTCATGATGTTCCTGGCCAGGCGATGATCTCCTTCGCTGCTGTTCGAGACGACGAGGCCCTGGTGGTCGAAGTGCTTGACCTTCTCGGAATCCGTGGCGGCTCCGTTGCGGTCGACATACTTCCAGTCCGTCAGCCCGTGGCCGATTTCATGGGCCACGACCTGCGACGGGACTCTCGCCAGCCGGTCGTCAACGGTGATGATGGCGACCGGGTCCCCGGACGTGGTGGAGTACTGCGCTTGAGTTGCCGCGTGGGCGTCGTTAGCCGCGCCAGGGTAGTTGCGAAGGTTCCAGATGAAGCAATAGCTGTACCGGTAGCCGGTGCTGATTGCCGCCGCGAGCGTGCTCCAGTCCGCCGATGCCGCCGACGGAGGCGTGCCCGCATACACGTACACGTCCCATTCCAGGCTGTCCGGGACCGTGATCTCGCCGGTGACGGGTTGGTTGCTCGCATCCACGTCGGCGGAGTAGACGTACACGTTCGCCTGCGGGCCGAGGATGGCGTTCACCTCCTCGATGAGCGCCGCGATGTCGTCGACGTCCCCTTCGAACGCGGCGTTGTGCAGCTTGAAGAACTTGATCGGCACGACGTGCACGTCCAGGAACTGGACCGTCAGGCTCCTGAATACGGTCCGGTCGGAGCGCCGTCTGACGTACAGCGTCGCCGAACCGGTTGCGGAGGTAAGCGCCTTGAGGGTCACGAAGATCGTGCTCGAAACATTCGATTCCGCCGCCCCGTCGATGGACAGGAGCGAACTGTCCGAGCTCGTGACGACCAGGTCTACCGCGTCCGGGTTGTAGACGTACAGTTGGACTTCGCCGCTGCTCGAAGGGAAGGTCTGGCCGTTTTTGGAGGCGGTCTTCGTCGTCGGGACGACGAGCACGTTGGGATGCACGTCGGGGTCGAGCGAGAGCGCATTGGACAGGTACTTGTCGACCTCCGGCTCCGCCTCGACGTCCACGAAATCCACCCGGCATTCGTCCTGCGTCAGTCCGAGGATGCGGCTGATCATCGGGTGCCCCGCCAGGGAAACCGGGGAAAGGAACGAGTCGTTGCGAAGGCGCTGGTAGTACTGGAAGTACGTCTTGACCGAGTCGTCGGCGTTCCAGGAAAGGGAATCGAGCTCCGCCCCGGTTCCGAAGAACAGCGTCAATCCATACACCGGGGCGGATCCCGACGAGTTCTCCTTCAAGGTCGCGATCTCGTCGCCGCCGTTGGCGAGGATGAACAGCGACGAATCGGTCTTGAATCGGGCGAAGTATTCCAGCGCGAGATCGTGCCCGGTCTTCGTCGTGGGATGCCCTATGAAGTCGAGCTTCGCGCGAAGCTCGTCCTCCTCGTGGTAGGACTCGATGAGCGAGACCATCGGGGTCTCGATGCTCGCCTCGTCGAAGTTCAGGCAATAATACCTGCGCACGATGATGTCGGAGGAGGCGCGTGCAGGAAACGCCGGCTGGAGGTCGTTCGCAGTCACTTCGAGGACCGTCATCTCGAGAAATGCCGCGCCGGGACTGTAATTGTTGGTCCTGCCCGAGGCGAAGAACGGGATTTCGGTGCCTGCCGCGTAGAACCTCACCAGGCACTTGTTCATCGCGAACAGCTTCTTGAAATTCGCGTCCGCCGTAACATCGATCGTGAAGCGATACTCGGTGGCCGAGTCCGACTCGGCGGTGATGACGCGAGTGGACTTGGTCAGCCCCATGGCGGCGTAGGCCGCCGCCGAAGCCGTCGGGTCGGAGGTCGGCTCGACCAGGATCGTCGAGATGGTTGGGATGACGAGGATTCCTATGGTCAACTGCCGGCCGCTTCGACGGTGATCTCGGACGCCCCGGTCGACACCAGCCCGGCCCGCGAGCGCGCCTTGATCCTGAATTGATAGCTGCTCTCCTCGAACACGCCGGTGACGAGGTACTGCCGCGATTCGCCCGCGTAGAGGTCGCCTTCTGACCAGTCCATCAGCTCCTGCCAGCGGTATTCGTTCTGCGCCCGGCTCTGGATATACGATTCGGAGGCGTTGGCGGAAGTCCCGCTCCAGACCAGGCGAATCGCCGCGGTCGGATTGGGCGCGGCCGATACGTCCGCGTCCCACTCGTGGACCGTGCCGTCGTCATCGACGTACACCCAGCTGCTCGCGCCTTCGTCGAATCCCGGCGGGTCGGGGATCGCCAGGTCGTAGGCCTGTGCGCTCGCGACGCGCGACATCGCCGAGGTCAGGACGTCGCCCTCCTCGTTCTGCCGCTTCGCGACCAGGCCGTACCAATACGGTGTGCGCGGCGTCACATCCGTGTCCGAGTATTCGAGCGTGGCCGTGTCGGTTTCCGCCACGGGGTCCATCGACCGCCAGTCGCCCGCCTTGCTCTCGTCCTCGGTCCGGTACAGCGCGTACCCCGTGAGTCCCTCGTCCGCATTGGCCGCCCAGGTCACGCTGATCCGGTTCTCGCCCCCTCTCACCTTGGTTACGACCGGCGGCTTTGGCGGCGCGACGTCGTGGAGTTTCACCAGGATCGCTGCCGAAAAATCGCTCGTGTTTCCGGCAGCATCGACGGCCTTGATCCGGTAGACGTAGCGGTTGCGGCCCGTGCCCTTGACGGTGTCGGTGTACGAGGCGCTCGCGGCCGAGCCGTCGTCCTGCATCTCGCCCACCTTGCCGAAGGCGCTCTCGTAGCCAGTCGCGAGGGTGTCGCGAACGTAGCCGTCGTCGGCGTAATCCACGTCGCTCACCGTCGCGCCGGCGTCCGCGGCCGCGGCCTCGAGCGCGGCGTCGAGCGCCCGGTACACGTGGTAGGTCCTGGTCGAATCGTAGTCCGCGCCGCCGAGGCTCAGCGTGCAATACGAGTTGCCGTAGAAATCCGCGCGCGAGGCGTAGGTGTCCGCCGCGGGCGCCGACGGCACGTCGACCTCGGCGACGTGCCTCGCCGCCACGATGACGGGCGGCGACATGGGGCCCACGTTTCCGTTCGCGTCCACCGTGCACACACCCAGCATCACCCTCCCGGTCGGCGCGTTCGCCGAGGTGCCGAAGTCGATCGCGGACAGCGTCTTCGAGTATTCGGCGATGCCCGCCACGCTCACCGGCGCGTACGTGGACTGCCAGCTCGCCGCGTCGCTCCAGTCCTTGCAGAGGAGGAACTTGCCGCGCGCGGTCCACGGCTCGGGCAGGAAGACCAGGAACGAACGCTCCCCCGTCGCTGTGCCGGCCGCCTGCGGCGTCACGGTGGTGGTCGTGGAGCCGCTCGTTTCCTCGACGTTTTCGACGGTGATCTTCACCGGTGAGGACGCACCCGAAACCGCGGTCACCTTGAAGCGCCGTCCGTTGTTGACGAGGTAGCCGCCGACGTAGTCCGCGTAGCTGCCCGTGGGCAGGCTCGTTTCGAGCTCCGAGGTATCGCCTGCATCGGTGACCTTGGTGACCACCGAGGCGAGCGGGTCGATGCCGGAATTCTGGTAATGGACGCGGAACTCCGCGGCGTCTCCCGCCTGGGCCTGGTGCGCCTCGGTCCAGGACCACTTCACCGTCACGCCGCCCGTCGGTCCGTCCTGGAAGCCGGGCGTCGCGGTGACGCTGGCCGGAGGCGGAGGCGGCATGTCGTCCACGAGCGTCACGCCGGCCGCGACGGTCGGCGTGCTCTTCCGGCCCCAGATGTCGACGGCAAGAACCCGGTAGCGATAGTCGCCGGGGGCGATGGGTCCGTCGGTGTAGAAGTAATCGGCGGGCAAGCCGGTCGTCGTTCCGGTGTCCGGGTCCTTCCACACAGTCACCATCACCGGCGAGCGCGAGGTGAGCGTCGCCGCAGGGGTCCATGTCCCGTCGGGTTTCCGGTCTTCGCGCGTCACGTGGTACATGATCGGCGCGCCGGGCTTCAGGCCGCGCGCCGTGCGCGTCACCGTCCACTTGAGTCCGGCCCCCACCTGGCTCGTCGGCGCGCCGCCGATGCCCCCGGGGAGGCTTCGCTGCGTCACCCGCAATCCTGTGGGCCGCGCGACTGCAGGAGGCGTGCCGCGCGAGAGCCTGAAGCAGATCCACGCGTGCTCGGCGGAGGTCGCGGTGCGCCAGTTCCCGATGACCTTGTAATCGTACTCGACCCCGACCGAAGCCGAGGCGGGCGGGTCGAGGAAGTACACGCCGAGCATGCGCGCGACGTTCGGGTCGGCGGCGGTGAACAGCAGCAGCTTCACCGGGTAGAAGCGGAAGGTGGCGGGCGATTCGCCTGCGGCCGCGTTCGTCTGCGCAATCTCGTGTTCGCCGATCGCGCCCGAGGTCACCATCTTGATGATCTTGTCCAGGCGCGGGTAGGAGGCCGAATACGCGGGCTGCGCCGCCGCGGGAATGCGGCCCTTCGCCTCGGTCCAGTCGCGCGGAAGGTTCAACCTGGCGAGCTTGACCCACCCGTCGCCTCCGGCGCAGTCGTCGACCGCCCTCCAGCAGGCCTGATAGACCTCGATCTTCGCCGCGGGCGAACACTTGATGACGATCTTGTCGATGCGGTCCGCGCGGATAATCACGGTTCCGGCACCCACCGTCGCCGCCCGCGTCACCTGGCTGACGAGCACGGTTCCGTCATAGGCCTGGAGCGTGACCTTGCCCGCGGCGTGGAATTCGCTCGCGGAGAACTCCCAGATCTTCTGCGAGAACTTCAGCGTATAGGTCGCCGCCGCCGCGGGCACGATGGCCGTTGCGCCGGTGGTCCCCGCCTTGACCGCGAGCGCCGCCGTCGAGGAGAACGTCATCGCACCGAAGGTGAAGGACTTCGCCCCCTTGGCGAAGCTGATCTTCAGGAAGTCGATGCAGGTCTGCGGACAGCTCGCCTGCTGCGCGCTGCGGCGATAGACGTCGAATCCGAATCTCGGAAAGCTGAGCGCCGGATCGAAGCTCCAGCGCAGATGGATGCCGCGATCGAAACCCGGGGACGCGTCGTTTCCCAGGCCGATCATGGCGAGATACTTGCCCTGAAGCATGTCCGGGAACTCCTCCTTTCCCGTCGGTGAGCGGACCGCTGCTTCGTGCAGAACCAAGTGGAATGCGGACTTGCGGGCGAGTCGCGCTCGCCTCTTCGATTACGGCAGGCGCAATGAATACTCCCCCGTCCCTGCTTTGTCAATCACCGGACACGGCTCGCCGCGACGATCTCGGCCCGCAGCTCCTCGTAAGTGTTCGCCACGGGATACTGCGGAAATTCGGTCGCCACGTTTTCCGGCGGGCGGAACAGGATGCCCGCGTGCGCCTCCGCGAGCATGGTGGTGTCGTTGTAGGAATCCCCGGCGGCGACGGTGTGGAACTTGAGCTTCCTGAACGCCTTCACCGATTCGCGCTTCTGGTCGCGCAGGCGCAGCCGGTAGTCGCGCACGCGGCCGCTCTCGTCGGCGACCAGCTCGTGGCAGAACAGCGTCGGCCAGCCGAGCTGGCGCATCAGGGGCTCCGCGAACTCGTAGTAGGTGTCCGACAGGATCACGACCTGCGAATAGCTGCGCAGCCATTCGAGGAACTCCCGCGCGCCTTCGAGCGGCTGCATCCCCTCGATGACCTTGCGGATGTCCGGCAGGCCCAGCCCTTCGCGGTTCAGGATCGCGATGCGCCCGCGCATCAGCTTGTCGTAATCGGGCTCGTCGCGGGTGGTCTTCGATAGCTCGGGAATGCCGGTGCGGTTGGAGAACTCGATCCAGATTTCGGGTACGAGCACGCCTTCAAGGTCGAGACAAACGATCTGCAACGCGTTCTCCGGGAGAGTAGGTGGACGAGCGGGCGGGATTGTAAACCAGAACCTGCGAGTCATTCCCGCGCAAGCGGGAATCCAGGAAACTTGATCACCGACCGGATCCCCGCTTTCGCGGGGATGACGTACTCCTACTCGAGATCCTCGTACTTGAGGTCCTCGTCGGCCATGCGCCGGCGCATCGCCTCCTCCTCGACGCGCCGCACCTTTTCCTTGAGCAGCTCGCGGCGGCGGTCGGCGGCGTCCTTGCGCACGGGGATCGAGAATTCGCCGAACAGCACCTGCTTGAGGAACCGGAACGCGAACGCGAGCAGTTTCTCGTCGGCGGCGAGGATCGCCTGCTTGAGCGCCGGTTCCAGCTCGAACAGTTGCTCGAACCCGGGGCTGGACACGAAGTCGCGGAAGCCGTCCAGGTCGTAGCTCGCCAGGAAGAACATCTCGAAGCTGCGCGTCGAGGGCCTGCCGATGGTCGGGCCCGCCGAGCGCTTCTTGAGCAGGATCTGCCGCCATTCGCGGTTCGCCTCGTCGTAGGGCTCGATGCCCTGCTCGCGCCGGTACTCGCGCACCGTCTGCTGCTTCGGCTCGAAGTGCCCGAGGCAGTGGTCCTCCTTGACGACGAAATAGGAATCCTCGTCCGTCGGGGAGCCGGTCTTGCGCATCGCGAGCATGCCCAGCGCGTAATAGCGGCAGGCCGAAGGCCGGTCCTCGTAGACGCCGCAGCCCTCGGGCGTGAGGAAGGTGCATTCGCGGCTGCCCTCCTTGGTCGCGAGCTTCAGCCCCGGCATGCCGTGCGCGTCCATCGAGTAGTCGCGCGTGTACCGGTCGATGAACTCGCGCGAGGACAGGCCGAAGCGGCGCTTCAACATCAGCACGTCGTAGGGCGTCAGCATGATGTCGATGTTCTTGCAGCAGGCGTTGAAGCAGGGGATGCCCTTGTGGCAGCGGAACTGGAACGTGTCCTCGAGCGACAACTGCACCGGCTGCAGCGGCGATACCGGTTTCGGATCGTTGATTCCCGTGCCCGTGGTCTGTGTGTCTGCCATGTTCGCCCACCCAATGAAAACAAAAGGGCCCGGGTAGTCTATACCCGGACCCCCGGTAAGGGCCGAAACCCCCTTGCGCTATTTGATAACCTGCACGTACGGGACCTTCTTGAGCGTCCACTTCTTGGTCTCGCGGTCATAGCGCGAGTTCGAGAAGCACTTCCAGTTCACGTCGTCGATGTAGTTGTGGTCCATGCGGTAGTAGAAGCCCGGGTAGCGGGTTTCCTCGCGGAACTGGATGTGCTTCATGTGCGCTTCCGCCGCCATGATGCGATGGAAGTTCTCCCAGGCCCGCAGCAGCTCGTGCAGGTCCTTGGCGCGCATCTTGAGCGAGTCTTCCTTGAGCATCTCCAGCTTCTGCTCCGCGACCTCGAGCATCTTCTTGTTGGTGCGGTAGTAGGTCGCCACGCCCGCCACGTACTCGTCCATGATCTTCTGCAGCCGGAATTGCAGGTGCTTGGGAACGATGTAGTGCGGGTTGACGTCGATGGCGGTGGTGTAGTCCTTGTGCTGGAGGAAGTTCTTTACCGGACGATAGATTTCCTCGACCAGGTCCTCCTTGGTGCGCTGCAGCTCGGGCTTCCAGGCCTTATTGTCGAGGGCGTACTTGACCATTCCCTTGGCTGCGATGCGTCCTTCGGCGAACGAGCCCGAGGAGAACTTGTGGCCGGAGGCGCCGACGCCGTCGCCAGCGGTGAACAGGCCCTTGACCGTGGTCATCGAGCGGTAGCCCCAGCTCCATTCCTTGGGCACGCCCGGCAGGTCGGTGGGGCCCGAGACCCAGATGCCGGCGCAACCGGAGTGCGAACCGAGCAGGTAGGGCTCGGTCGGCATGATCTCCGAAGGCGTCTTGTCCGGCTCGATGTTCTCGCCCGCCCAGATGCCGCACTGGCTGATGGTCATGTCCAGGAAGTCTTCCCAGGCCTCGGCCTCGAGGTGCTTCACTTCCTTGGGCGTCATCTTCTCGGCGAGCTTGGCCAGTGCGGTCGGCGTGTCCATGAAAATGGGACCGCGGCCGTTGATCATCTCCTCGATCATGATGTGGTTGCGCAGGCAGGTGCCCGGCACGCCCTGGCCGTACTTGCCGAAGCGTTTCTCGTCCTTGATGATGTCCCCGCGCAGCGTGGCGTAGTCCTCGCCCGCGCCGTTCATCACCTTGGCCTTGAACAGCAGGAACCACGCGCCCACCGGGCCGTAGCCGTCCTTGAAGCGGGCCGGCACGAAGCGGTTTTCCATCATGGTCATCTCGGCGCCGGCCTCCGCCGCCATCGAGTAGGTGGAACCCGCGTTCCACACCGGGAACCAGGCGCGCCCCGTGCCCTCGCCGACCGAGCGTGGGCGGAACACGTTCACCGCGCCCCCGCATGCCAGCAGGCAGGCCTTGAACTTGTAGACGTAGAGCTTGTGTTCGCGCACCGAGAAGCCGACCGCGCCCGCGACGCGGCTCGGGTCGTTTTTGTCGTTCACCAGGCGCACCACGAATACACGCTCGTCGATGTTCTCCATCCCGAGCGCCTTCTTCGCGCCCTCGGCGACGATCCACTTGTAGGATTCGCCGTTGATCATGATCTGCCAGCGGCCCGAGCGCACGGGCTTGCCGCCCTGGCGCAAGGACTTCTCCTCGTCCCCGGGCGCCTTCCAGATCGGCAGGCCCCAGTCCTCGAAGTTGTGCACCGAGTCGTCCACGTGGCGGCCCACGTCGTAGACGAGGTCCTCGCGGATGATGCCCATGAGGTCGTTCCTCACGTAGCGCACGTAGTCCGCAGGATCGTTCTCGCCGATGTAGGTATTTATCGCCGACAGCCCTTGCGCCACCGCGCCGGAGCGCGACACCGCCGCCTTGTCCACCATCTTGATCTTCAGACCGGTGCCTTCCGCCCAGCGCTGCACCTCGAACGCCGCGCCGCAGGCGGCCATGCCGCCGCCGATGATGAGGATGTCCAGCTCTTCCTCGATGACTTCAGGATTTCCAAAACCGTATTCAGCCATTTCCCTTCCCCTTCATGAACGGCTGCGCCCAACCCGGGAGCGCCCTGCCGTCGAAAAAATTCCGATACCGAGTCGCCGCAATCCCTAGGACGCGACGAACTGGCTGCGATCGCCGGCGTGGATGCTCTTGGTGAACAGCACGTCGTGCCTGTCGAGGTCCGCCATGTTCGCCTTGGGCTTGCCGCCATAAGGATCGGCCGAGCCTTCGGGCGTGGTGCGGATCGGAAACTTGAAGCGCTTCATGGTCCCGTTCCTGAACTTGATCGTCCACAGGATCGAGTCCGAGCCGCGCATGGGCTGCACCGAGGCGCCCATGGGCACGATGTCGGCGTAGTGGCGCACCTCGATCGCGTTCTGGGGACAGATCTTGACGCACGAGTAGCACTCCCAGCACTGCTCGGGCTCCTGGTTCCACGCCTTCATCGCGTGGCCGGTCTGGGAGCCGTCCTTGTCCAGCGCCATCAAGTCGTGCGGGCAGATGTACATGCAGGCGGTCTTGTCCTGCCCCTTGCAGCCGTCGCACTTGTCGGTACGAACGTAAGTCGGCATTGCCTTCTCCTAAAAATAACCCCGTCCCCTCTCTCCCCCGGTACCGGGGGAGAGGGAAAAAATCACCGAGCCGAATGGCCGGTAAGCTTCACTTCAACCCTATCACTCGCCTCGATCCCCGCGTAGTACTCGCGCAGGATCTCGAGCACTTCCGGCCGGCTGAATTCGGCCGGCACCGCGGCGCCCTCGGAGAGCCACTTCCTCAGCTTGGTGCCCGAGACGAGCAGCCTGTCCTTGTCGTCGTGCGGGCAGGTCCTCGCCGAGGCCATGCCGCCGCACTGGTAGCACCAGAAGGTCCAGTCGATCTTGAGCGGCTGCGTCTCCAGCGACCCCGGCGGAATCTCGTCGAACACGTGGTGCGCGTCGAACGGCCCGTAATAACTGCCCACGCCCGCATGGTCGCGTCCGACGATCTGGTGCGAGCAGCCGTAGTTCTGCCGGAACAGGGCGTGCAGCAGCGCCTCCCGCGGGCCCGCGTAGCGCATGTCCAGCGGATAGCCGGCCTGGACGACGGTCTTCTGGACGAAGTATTTCTCGGTCAGCACCGCGATGGCGCGCGTGCGCACGTCCGCGGGGATGTCGCCGGGCTTCAGGTTGCCGAGCAGCGAATGGATCAGCACGCCGTCGCAGACCTCGATCGCCACCTTGGCAAGATACTCGTGCGAGCGGTGCATCGGGTTGCGCGTCTGGAACGCGGCGACCTTGGACCAGCCGAGCGATTCGAAGGCCGCACGCGTCTCCGCCGGCGTCATGAACAGCGCACCGTATTTCGCCTTGAAGCCGCCGTCGGACAGCACCTTGATCGGACCGGCGAGGTTCACCTCGCCCTGCGCCATGACCATCTTGACGCCGGGATGCTCGGCGTCGGTGGTGCGGAACACCGACATGCACTCGTGCGCCTTGTCGATCGCGTACTTCTCGGTCACCTTCATGGTAGCCAGAATCTCGTCCGAATCCGGATCGACGAGCGCGACCTCGGCTCCGGTCTCGATTTCGCTGGCGCGCACCTTGTCCGCCGAAAGCGTAATCGGGATGGGCCAGAATAGGCCGGACGCGGTGCGATAACCGTCGCACACGCCTTGCCAGTCGGCATGCGTCATGAAGCCATCGAGCGGCGTGAAGCCGCCGATGCCCAGCATGATGACGTCGCCCTTCTCGCGCGAACTGACGCGCAGGCCGGGCAGCGCGCGCGCGCGCCGGCGTTCTGCCGCAAGCGCCTCGCCCTTCAGCAGCAGGGGCTTGAGGCCTGCCCCTCCATGGGGACGAACCAGATTGGCCATTGGGAAATGAGCTCCTCTCAGCGCGCCCTCGATACGGGGTGCCGCTTGGCATGCGGCATCTTGTGGTAGCGCATTGTGCGGATGCACATCCGGCGGCGGCAAACGAGTGTTTTTGATCGGCAGATAAGCGGGGCTGATTTTTTGACTTATGGGCCTGCGCCGGCTCGAGTGCGCGGGCGAATCGCCGGCTTTCCGTGACATCGCCGCCAATTGCGCGCCCCGGGCCCCCTCGGCCGGCAAGCGTTTGATTTGGGTCAAATTGCTGCATTGCAAAAACAGGCTTCATGTGCGCCATGCAAAAACCGCACTTCGGCCCAAGCTCGCGCCGCCCCCGCGCGACCGATCCCGCCGGGACACAGGCGCAGAAATGCGCGGGGCCCGCGCATGCTAGAATTCGCGTCCTCGTCGGCGAGGCGGTGAACCGTGCCTAGTCGCCGCAGTGTCCTGTCGATGACGCCTGAAATCCCGATGCATTCACCTGTCAAGACGAAAGCAGCTGGCCGCTTCATCTGGTCCTATTACGCCTCGCCGCAGACGTTCTACCCGCTCGCGGGGGCCATGATCCCGTGGTTCGCGGCAGCCGCCGCCATCCTGTGCGCCTGGGGGCTGTACGTCGGCTTCTTCGTCGCCCCGACCGATGCCACGCAAGGCGAGTCCTACCGCGTGATCTTCATCCACGTCGCGGCGGCCTGGATGTCGATGTTCCTCTACGTGGTCATGGCGTTCTGGGCGATCGTCGGGCTGGTCCTGAATACGCGCCTGGCGGCGATGATGTCCAGCGCGATCGCCCCGACCGGCGCGCTGTTCACTTTTCTCGCCCTCTGGACCGGCTCCCTGTGGGGCAAGCCCACCTGGGGCACCTGGTGGGTGTGGGACGCACGCCTCACCTCGGAACTAATCCTGCTGTTCCTGTACATAGGATTCATAGCGCTGCAGGCGGCGATAGAAGATCCGCGGCGGGCGGACCGTGCCGGCGCGGTACTGGCCATCGTGGGCGTGATCAACGTCCCGGTGATCTACTTTTCCGTACAGTGGTGGAACACGCTGCACCAGGGGGCCTCCGTGAGCATCACCCGCGCCCCCAGCATGGCGGCGACGATGTTCCTGGGCATGATCCTGATGGCGCTGGGGTTCTGGATGTACAGCATTGCGGTGATCCTCTCCCGCGCGCGCTCGATCGTACTGGAGCGCGAGCGCCGCACCGACTGGGTCATAAAGCTGGCAAAAGGGGAATCGGCGGCATGAACTGGGGCAGTTTCGATGCGTTCATCGCCATGGGCGGCTACGGCCTGTACGTCTGGGGCTCGTATCTCGTCACGGCGGCCGCTCTCGCTATCGAAGTCTCGCTTTTGATCGTGCGCAGGCGGCGCGCGCTGCGCATGCTCGCGCACCTGCACGGAACGGGAAACCAATGAAGCCACGCCACAAGAGATTCGTCGCCATCGCCGTCGGCATCGCGGGACTCGGCATCGCCGCGGCCCTCGTGCTCTCGGCGTTCCAGAAGAACCTGGTGTTCTTCTTCACGCCCACGCAGGTCGCCGACAAGGAAGCCCCCATCGGGCGCAGCTTCCGTATCGGCGGCATGGTGGAGGTGGGCAGCGTCAGACGCGATGCCGACGGCGTCACGGTGCGCTTCGCCGTCACCGACACCGCGAAGAGCATGCCGGTCGAATACCGCGGCCCGCTGCCGGACCTGTTCAAGGAGGGCAAAGGCGTCGTCGCGCAGGGCAAGCTCGCGGAGTCCGGAATCTTCCATGCGAGCGAGGTGCTCGCCAAGCACGACGAGAACTACATGCCGCCGGAGGCCGCCGAAGCGGTGCAGAAGGCGCAGGGCAAGCATTCGACCGCAACACTCGCCAACGGGAGCAAGCGCCCATGATTCCGGAGATCGGAAACCTCGCGCTGATCCTGGCGCTGTGCGTCGCCCTGCTGCAGGGCATCTTCCCGCTCGTCGGCGCGGCGCGCAACCGCCTCGCCTGGATGGCCATCGCGACACCTGCGGCACGGGGGCAGTTCGCGTTCGTCGCCATCGCCATCGTGTGCCTGGGATGGTCGTTCTATGCCAACGACTTCTCCGTGCGCAACGTGGCGACCAACTCCAACTCGGCGCTGCCCCTCGCCTACCGGCTCTCCGCCACCTGGGGCAGCCACGAGGGGTCGCTGCTGCTGTGGACCCTGATGCTCGGCGGCTGGACCACGGCAGTCACGTTCTTCGGCCGGCGCCTGCCGCGCGAGATGCTGGCGCGCGTGCTGGGCGTGCTCGGGCTGGTGAGCTGCGGGTTCCTGCTGTTCATGCTGCTCACCTCCAACCCGTTCGAACGCCTGTTCCCGGTGCCCGCCGACGGCCGCGACCTCAATCCGCTGCTGCAGGACCCCGGCATGGTCATTCATCCGCCGATGCTCTACATGGGCTACGTGGGATTCTCGGTGGCCTTCGCGTTCGCCGTGGCCGCGCTCATCGAGGGAAGGCTCGACGCCGCGTGGGCGCGCTGGACCCGCCCCTGGACGACCATCGCATGGACCTTCCTGACCCTGGGCGTCGCGCTGGGGAGCTTCTGGGCCTATTACGAGCTTGGCTGGGGCGGCTGGTGGTTCTGGGACCCGGTCGAGAACGCCTCGTTCATGCCCTGGCTGGTCGGGACCGCGTTGATGCACTCGCTCGCGGTGACGGAGAAGCGCGGCGCGTTCAAGGGCTGGACCGTGCTGCTCGCGATCCTCGCCTTCTCGCTCAGCCTGCTCGGGACTTTCCTGGTCCGCTCGGGCGTGCTCACCTCGGTCCACGCGTTCGCGACCGACCCCAAGCGCGGCGTATTCATCCTGCTGTTCCTGGGCGTGGTCGTCGGCGGGTCGCTGACGCTGTTCGCCGCGCGCGCGCCTCGCCTCGCCCTGGGCGGCGCGTTCGACCTCGTCTCGCGCGAAACCATGCTGCTCGTGAACAACGTGCTGCTGCTCGTCGCCGCCGGGGCGGTGCTGCTCGGAACGCTGTATCCGCTGCTGCTCGACGCGCTCGGCCTGGGCAAGATCTCCGTGGGCCCGCCCTATTTCGAAGCCGTTTTCGTGCCGCTGATGGCCCCCGCGGTGCTGCTCATGGGCATCGGACCCATTGCGCGCTGGAAGAGCAACCGCCTGCCCGAGCTCGTCTCACGTCTGCGCTGGGCGGCCCTGGCGAGCCTTGTCGTCGCGATGCTGCTCACGGTGGTCTCGGGCCGCTGGAGCGCGCTCGTCGCCTTCGGCCTGCTGCTCGCGTGCTGGATCACGGCCACCTGCGTGGTCGAGCTGGCGGGCTGGGTGCGCCATGACACGGCGGGAGGATCGGTATGGTCGCGCCTGCGCCGGCTTCCCCGCGCCCACGTGGGCATGCTGGTCGCGCACTTCGGCGTGGCGGTGTTCATCACGGGCGTGACCGTCGTCAAGGGCTACGAAAGCGATACCGACGTGAAGCTCGCGGTCGGCGAGGCGACGGAGCTGGCGGGCTACCGCTTCCGCTTCGCCGCGGTCCAGGATGTGACCGGCCCCAACTTCGTCGCGGCGCGCGGCACGATCGAGGTCACGCGCGGCGCCGACAAGCTCAGAACGCTGTATCCGGAGAAGCGGATCTACAACGTGCAGAAGATGCCGATGACGGAATCGGCCATCGACTACGGCACATTCCGCCACCTCTACGTCGCGATGGGCGAGGAACTCTCGCCCAATGTCTGGCTCATACGGGTCCACTACAAACCGATGATCGGGTGGATCTGGTACGGTTGCCTGTTGATGGCGCTGGGGGGCGCGCTCGCCGCGAGCGACCGGCGCTACCGCAGCGCTGCCAGGGCGAAGCAGCCCGGCGCGGTCCCCGGCGCGAAGTCGCTTCCGGCATAGAAGGACCCCCATGAGCCGCTACCTGCTCCCGCTCGGGATTTTCGTCGTGATTGCGGCGTTTCTCGCGATCGGCCTCGGCCTGGACCCGCGCGAGGTCCCCTCGCCGCTCATCAACAAGCCCGCGCCGGCGTTCTCGCTGCCGCAGCTCCATCAGCCCGCGCAGAAGTTCTCGCGCGAGGACATGAAGGGCAAGGTCTGGCTGCTGAACGTGTGGGCGTCCTGGTGCGTCGCCTGCCGCGAGGAGCACCCGGTGCTGGTCGAGCTCGCCAAGTCCGGCGTCGTCCCCATCGTCGGCCTCAACTACAAGGACGAGCGCCTCGACGGTCTGAGGTGGCTCGGCCAGTTCGGCGATCCGTACCAGCTTTCGGTCTACGACCGCGAGGGGCTGATCGGCATCGACTACGGCGTGTATGGCGTTCCGGAGACCTTCCTGATCGACAAGGCCGGGATCATCCGCTACAAGCGCATCGGCGTGGTCACGCCCGAGATCCTGCGCGACAAGATTCTTCCCCTCGTGAGGGAGCTGAACGGGAATGCGTAGCCTCCTTGCAGCACTCGCGCTGGTCGCCGCCTGCGTCCTGGGTGCGAACGCCGCCGAAGTGGCGCGCACCGAGTCCGCGCTGGACAAGCGCGTGACGGAGCTCTCGCAGAGCCTGCGCTGCCTCGTTTGCCAGAACCAGTCGATCGCCGACTCGCAGGCTCCGCTCGCCATCGATCTCAAGAACCAGGTCCGGGAGAAGATGGAAAAGGGCATGAGCAACGATCAGATCGTCAATTACATGGTCGAGCGCTACGGCGACTTCGTGCTCTACCGCCCGCCCGTCAACGCCGCGACGCTGGTGCTCTGGTTCGGCCCCGCGGCGCTCCTGGTACTCGGGCTGATCATGCTGTTCCGCCATCTCGCGCGGCGGCGCAGGGATGAGCCCAACGCCCCCCTGAGCGAAACCGAGCACGAGCGCGCCCGGGCGCTTCTCGGGACGACCGACAAGGATTCAGCGTGATCGCATTCCTGGCTGTAACCGCATTGATGCTGGCCGGCGCGCTGCTGGCCGTGCTTCCGCCGCTGCTTGCGCGGCGCGCAACCGAGACCTCCGACCGCGCAGCGGCCAATATCGCGTTGCTGCGCAAGGCGATCGAGGACAACGATGCCGAGCTGAGCGCCGGCGCGATCGACCGCGGGCAGTGGGAGAAGACCCGCGGCGAAATCGAGCGCCGCGTCCTCGAGGAAAGCCTCGAAAACGACGCTGCGCCGCGGGAAAAGGCTTCCGCCGCGAGCAGCCCCTGGCTCGCCTCGCTACTGGGCTTTGTCCTGCCGGTCGCGGCGATCAGCCTGTACATCGTTCTCGGCGAACCGCGTGCGATATCCGGCTCGCCCGAGCTTGCCGAGGAGTCCGCACCCCATGCCGTCCAGCGCGACCAGATCGAGGAGATGGTCAAGCGCCTCGCCGCGAAGCTCGAGGCCTCGCCCGACGACGCGGAGGGCTGGGCCACGCTCGGGCGGTCCTACGCCTACCTGGGCAGATTCCCCGACGCCATGAGCGCTTACGAGCAGGCGATGAAGCGGCGTCCCGAAGACGCGCGCCTGCTCGCCGACTATGCGGACATGTACGCGACGACCAAGGGCGGCGGCAGCCTGATGGGCGAGCCGGAGAAGCTGATCAAGCGCGCCCTCGCCCTCGACCCGGACCAGCCCAAGGCGCTTGCCCTCGCCGGCACCATCGCATTCCAGAAGGAGGACTTCGCCGGTGCGGTCCGGCACTGGGAGCGTGCCGTCGCCGTCATCCCGGAAGGCAGCCCGTTCGCGCGGCAGATCGCCTCGGGTCTCGCCGAGGCGCGCGAGGCGGTCGCGCGCGCGCCCGGCGCCGCACCCGCCAAGGTCGAATCCGCCAAGGCGGAACCCGCGAAGGTCGCGGCCGGCGCCTCCGTGAGCGGCACCGTGACCATCGCGCCTGCGCTCGCCAGGAGCGCCTCGGCGGAAGACACGCTGTTCGTGTTCGCGCACGGGCCCGAAGGAGGCGGCCCGCCGCTCGCGGTGCTTCGCGCCAGGGTCAGGGACCTGCCGCTCAAGTTCAAGCTCGACGACTCGATGTCGATGAGCCCGCAATTCAAGCTGTCGAACGCCGCGCGCGTCGTCGTCACGGCGCGGGTGTCGAAGTCCGGGACCGCGGTACCCCAGCCCGGCGACATGGAGGGAGCCAGCGCGCCAGTCGCGCTCGGCGCCGCGGGCGTCGCAGTGAACATCGACCGCGCCCGCGGCGGTTAGGTTCTTGTCACGCGCGTGTTGTCGGAATCGGCGAGGGTCCTGGGTTTAATTAGCTCTCCCGATTTTGCGCAGTTGCAACTTCGCAACTGCGCAAAATCGGGAGATTTGGGATGGCAAGTTACGGCAACGCCGCCGCTTCAGGCCCCACCTCACCCCTCGCCGCGCACCAGGCCCAGGTACGTTTCCACCACGCGCGGATTGCGCGCCAGCTCCGCCGCAGCGCCCTCGAGCACGATCTCCCCGGTCTCCAGCACGTAGGCGTAGTCGGCGACCTGCAGCGCGGCGCGCGCATTCTGCTCGATCAGCAGGATGGCGACGCCGGTCTCGCGCAGGCTGGCGATGATGTGGAAGATCTCGCGCACGACGATGGGCGCGAGGCCCAGACTGGGTTCGTCGAGCATCAGGAGCTTCGGCCGCGCCATGAGCGCACGGCCCAGCGCGAGCATCTGGCGCTCCCCGCCGGAGAGCGTGCCGGCGAGCTGGCCTTTGCGCTCCTCCAGGCGCGGGAAGCGGCGATACACGTCGGCCATGTCCTGCGCGATGCCGGGCTCGCGCCTGCGGTAGCGCGGAAACGCGCCCAGGCGCAGGTTGTCCTCGACGCTCATCTCGGCGAACAGCTCGCGCCGCTCGGGCACCAGGCACATGCCGCGCTCGACGCGCTCCTCGACCTCGACGCCGTCGAGCGACTCGCCGAGGTAGGCGATCCCGCCCTTCGAGGGCAGCAAGCCTATCAACGCGCCCAGCATGGTGGTCTTGCCGGCGCCGTTGGGGCCGATCACCGTGACGATGCGGCCCGAGCCGACCTTGAGGCTCGCGCGGTGCAGCGCCTCGACCTTGCCGTAGGCCACCGCGAGGTCGCTCACTTCGAGCGCAGGTGCTGCTGCCGCACTCACTCTACGCCCCCGAGATAGGCCTCGATCACCGCGGGATTCGCCTGGACTTCGCGCGGCAATCCCTCGGCGATCTTCTTGCCGAAATCCATCACCACGAGCCGGTCCACGAGTCCCATGACGAAGTCCATGTCGTGCTCGACCAACAGCACCGTCATGCCCTCGTCCTTCAGCTTGCGAAGCAGGTCGGCAAGCGCGCGCTTCTCCTGGAAGCGCAAGCCCGCGGCCGGCTCGTCCAGGAGCAGCAGCACCGGGTCGGCGGCGAGGGCTCGCGCGACTTCGAGCAGGCGCTGCTGGCCCAGCGGCAGGCTGCCCGCGGCGTCGTGCAGGTGCTCGGCGAGCCCGACGCGCTCCAACTGCCGCTTCGCCTCGTGGAGCAGCCGCCCCTCCTCGGCGCGGTCCATCCGCAGCGCCGCGGAAACGAAGCCCGAGCGGGCGCGCAGGTGGGCGCCGATCGCGACGTTCTCGACCGCCGACATCGCCGGCCGCAGGTGCACGTGCTGGAACGTTCGCGCGATGCCGCGGCTCACGATCTCGCGCGAGAGCCGCCTGTCGATGCGCTCGCCGCGGAACAGTATCTCCCCCGCGGTGAGCGGCAGCACGCCGGTCACGAGGTTGAACATGGTGCTCTTGCCGGCGCCGTTGGGGCCGATCAGCCCGAGGATTTCGCCGGCATTGAGATCGAAGCCGACGTCGTCCACCGCGACCAGGCCGCCGAAGGCCTTGCGCGCGGCGCGCACTTCGAGCAGCGATTCCCCGTGCCGCGGCTTGGGCCGCACATCGAGCGCCGCGGCCTCGTTCGGCACCGACACGCGCCGGCGTCTGAGAAAGCGGCGCGCGACAAGCGGCACCACGCCCTGGCGCGCGTACTGGAACAGCAGCACCATCAGCAGCCCGAACACGATGATCTCGAACTGCCCTGTTCGCCCCAGCAGCCGCGGCATCGCGTCCTGCAGCCACTGCTTGAGGATGGTGAGGATGCCCGCTCCGACGACTGCGCCCCAGATGCTCGATGCCCCGCCCGCCACGGCCATGAACAAGTACTCGATGCTCGCGCCGAAGCCGAACGGGGTCGGGTTCACGAAGCGCACGAAATGCGCGTACAGCCAGCCCGACAGCGCGGCGAGCAGGCCCGCGTAGAGGAAGATGGCCATCTTCACCCGCGCGGTGTCGACGCCGAAGGATTCCGCCATGACGCCCCCGCCGCGCAGGGACCGGATGGCGCGCCCCGGGCGCGAGTCGAGCAGGTTGTGCACGCTCGCGAGCGTGGCCGCCATGAGGATCCAGATGACGAAGTAATAGTCCCTGCCGCTGTTCAGCTCGTGGCCGCCGATCCGAAGCGGCGGGAGGCCGGGGGTGCCGTGGT
>Ga0082335_1002225_pt1 | contig 37101 bp, 27 predicted proteins | sample Subgrocontami58m_FD_72375 | JGI IMG/M metagenome (GOLD analysis project Ga0082335, IMG submission 72375) | Subsurface groundwater microbial communities from S. Glens Falls, New York, USA - GMW37 contaminated, 5.8 m (SPADES assembly) (version 2) ...
TGGCCCAGGTGGTCGCCGGACTGCGTTATGCGTTTCCGGCGGCAAGCAGGAAAGCGCTGCGCGCCTGCCCCCGGCTGCGAACGCTGCACGATGAGGTCTTTGCCCGGCCGCGTATCAAGCGTTACGTCGCATCGGGGCGGCGGCCGGCTTTCAACAACGATGACATTTTCCGGCGCTACGCCGAGCTGGATGCGTAGTTCGCCGAGCCGACCTAAGCCTCGCCAAACCGAAAGCTGCCCCCCGTTGGCTTGGTACTATTCATGGCGGCATCCGCCGCCTTGATTCATGGCCGGCAGCAAAGCTATGCGGGAACCGCGTAGCCCTTCTCCCGGAACAGCCTCAGGCAGGCGTCGGCAACGACAGGATCGTATTTGCTTCCGCGGCCGCGCTCGATCTCGGCCAGCGCCGCCTCGAGTCCGAGCCCCGCGCGGTAGGGCCGGTGCGAGGACATCGCCTCGATCACGTCCGCCGCCGCCATGATGCGCGCCTCGAGCAGGATCGCCTCGCCCTTGAGGCCCTGCGGGTAGCCGCTGCCGTCCATGCGCTCGTGATGCTGCAGCGCGACTTCGGCCACCGGCCAGGGAAACCGAACGTCCTTCAGCACGTCGTGGCTCGCCTGCGGATGGGCCTGAATCAACTGGAACTCGAGCGGGCTGAGCTTGCCGGGCTTGGACAGAATCTCCGCCGGAATGGTGATCTTGCCGATATCGTGCAGATAGCCGGCGACCCGCAGGCCCTCGATCCGCCGCTCGTCGAATCCGAGCTCGGCGCCGATCGCGACGGCGATCTTGCCCACCCGCCGCTCGTGGCCGGCGGTGTACGGATCGCGCATCTCGCTCAAGGTCGTCGCCACCTCGACGGTGCTCATGAACGCGGTTTCGAGTTGCGCGACATAGCGCTGGATCTGCTCCTCGGCGCGTTTTTTCTCGGAGATGTCCTGCATCAGCCCGATGATCGCCGGCCGGCCGTGGCGAGTCACGCGGGCGCCGTGCACTCCGACCTCGATCGTGGCGCCGTCCTTGCGCACGGCGGTGAAGCCGTAGCTGATGCTCGGCACGTTGTCTCCGAGCCGCAGGCGTATGTTCTCGGTGACCATGCCGCGGTGCTCCTCGGCGACGATCGACAGCGGGTGGCGGCCGATCAACTCGTCGGCGGAGGCGTAACCGAGGATCTCGGCGAAGCGCGGATTCACATAGGTGAGCTTGTCGTCCTGGATGATGTAGATGCCGGCGATCGACTGCTCGACCAGGCCGCGGAACTGTTGTTCCGCCGCGCGCACGGCTTGCTCCGAGCGCTTGCGTTCGGTAATGTCGCGCATGAAGCCGGTGAAAAACCGGCCTTCTCCGACGGTCCACTCCGCCAGCGAAAGTTCCAGCGGAAATTCGCTTGCGTCCTTGCGCCGTCCCACCAGTTCAACAATAGTGCCGATAACGCGCCGCTCGCCGCCGGATTGCACGCGCTTCATGCCGTCGAGATGCCGGTCCTGGAATCGTTGCGGCATCAGCAGCGTCAGTGGCTGCCCGATGACCTCGGTTTCCGCGTACCCGAATATGCGCTCGGCACTCGGGTTCCAGCCCACTATGCGCCCGGCGGCGTCGCCGGTTACAAAGGCATCAATGGCTGACGCCGCCACTGCCTGGTAGCGCAGTTCCCTGGCGCGCATGTCCTTCTCCGCCCTCTTGCGCTCGGTGATTTGAGTGCCCACGCCGCGGTAACCCCGGAATGCGCCGGCGGCATCGAACACCGGACCGCCGCTGACCGCGATATTAACCTCGACGCCATCGACGCCCAGGCGCGAGAATTCGAAATCGCGGAATGGCCGGTGCGCGTCGAGCACCGCCCGGTGCGCCTCCCAGCCCGCTTCGTCCGGCGTAAGATACGGCGCCTGCCAGCGGCGTTTGCCGAGCACCGGGCCGTGCGGCAACACCTGCGCCGCATCCCCCCTGCCGCCCGAGCTGAGCTGCGTCAGCCGGTGCTCGGCGTCGCTCTCCCAATAGAAATCGGAGGACATCTCGGTCAGGCTGCGAAAGCGCGCCTCGCTCTCGCGCAAAGCGTTGCCCGCCGTCTCAAGTTCCACCGTGCGCTCGGCGACGCGGCGCTCCAGGGCCTCGTTTGCCACGAGCAAGGCGCTTTCTGCTTGCTCTCGGCGCATCACTTCGCCCTGCAACGCCCGATTCGCGTTTTCGAACTGCATGTGGCTGGGGATCGTGAGGGCTTTGGGTACCAGCGGCCAAAGCAGGATCGCGGTCGCGACGGACACGCTCGCGGTGAGCGCCTTGAGCCCTGCATCAGCCCAGTAATCGGCATGCCATATATTCCAGATTGCGAACAGGTGCGTAGTGCCGCACGCCAGCACGAATGCGCCGAACATCAGGAACATCCAGCGAAAAGGAACATCCGGCCGTTTTTGGACGAAGTACCAGAGCGCGAACGGAATCGAAAAATAGGACGCTGCGATGATAAAATCCGATACGACATAGATCCACAGCAGCGACGGCGTCCAAAAGAAACAATGACCATGCGGCATGAAACCGGTGGTTCCGAAGTAATTCGCAAGGTTGTAGAGCATCGCATGCCTCCGGTAGGTCGTGAGGTCGCTTGATTGTAATCGAACAATCACGCGGGTTGTGGCGTGGCCACTAATCCCGACGATTTGAAAATGGAAGCGGTTCTTGCGCCGTATCTTTGCCAATGTTCAATAAAATGACGCATAATTAAGCGATACCATGATCAGCAGCCTGTTCTCGCTTACTCCCTTGCATCAACACGCCGAACCGGCGCAACGCATTCTCGGCATCGCGGCGCTGCCACCGGATTCGGGCGAGCTTGCGCGCTTGCTTGCCGCCGACCCGGCGCCAGAGGTGCGCATTGCCGCCGCGCTCCGATGTGCCGATCTGGCCGCGCTGGTTTTTGCCTGGGACGCGGAAGCGGATGCCGCAGTGCGCCTTGCACTCGCGCCCGCGCTGGCTAAAGTGCTTGCCCAAGCGCAGGACAGCGCCGGCGCCAGGGCAATGCTGGAGGCGCAGCGCTGCACCGATGCGATTCGATCCGAGGTGGTGCGCCACACGCACGACGTTGAGCGGCGCCGCACCGCGATCGCCGCCATCCGCGATGAAGCCGCTTTGGTCGAGCTTGCGCTTCACGCCAAGCACGCGGAGACGCGGCTCGTTGCCGCGGAGCGCGTGCAAACGCCGGAGGGTCTGCGCAAACTGGGCGATGCGGCAAAGAACAAGGATCACGGCGTGGCCAGGCTCGCCCGGCAGCGGATCGACGCCATCAAGCAACGCCAGGAGCAGGACGCCGAAGCCGACGCGATCATCGCGCAATTGGCAGCGCTGGCGTCCGAGCCCGGTCCGATACTTACCGCGGTGATCGAACTCAACCGCCGCTGGCAGGCGCTGGACCTGAGCGGCGAGACTACGCGCCTCGCGCGCTGCGAGATTGCACGCCGGGCCATTCAGGCGCGCTTCGAGCGCGAGCAAAATGAACAGCGGGCGCGGGTGCAGTTCGAACGCAGGCTAAGCGCATGGTTCGAAGCACTGGGAACCACGGCACCCGCCGCGCCGGATGCGCTCACCGCGATGCGCGCCGAGCTCGCCACGCTGCGCGCTGAAGCACGCGAGCGCAGCGATGATGCTGCGTTCGCGCGCCTCGATCAGGCGGAGAGCCGCATCGCGCGATGGGAGGAGGATCTCCAGGCGCTCGCCGGCACGCTGGCGCTGGTGCTCGAAGCCGAGCAGCTTGCCGCAGGCACGTCGATCGACCACGCGGAACTGCCGGCGCGCTGGCAGGCGCTCAGCCGGACGATTCGCACGCCGGAGCTGACACGGCGCTTCGAAGCCGCGATGACGACGGTGGAGCAGCGGCGGCTGGCGCAGATCCAAGCTGTGCAGCAGGAAGCGAACGCGGCACGGCAGCATGTCCATACCTTGTTGCACACGGCCGAGCAGGCGCTCGCCGCGGGCCAGGTGCAGGCGGCGCGCGCGGCTGCCGACGAAATCAAGGCCCTTAAGACCGGGGCGGGCCTGCTGCCGAAGCCGAGCACGCAACGGCTGGGCCGCCTGGTGCAGCAGCTGGTGGAACTCGAGCGCTGGGAATCGTTCGGCCAGCAAAACGCGCGCGTGCAGTTGTGCGAGCGCGCCGAAGCCGCGGCGAAGCAGACCCTGGACGCGCCGCAACTCGCGCTCGAAGTGCAGAAGCTGCGCGGCGAATGGAAAGCGCTGGACCAGCAGCACGCGGGCGTGCCCAAGGCGCTGTGGGAGCGCTTCGACGGCGCCTGCGAAAAAGCCTACGCCCCCGCGGCCAGATATTTTTCCGAGCTTGCCGCGCAAAGAAAGGAAGCGCGCAAGCGGCGCGAGGAGTTCATCGCCGCGGCGGCAGCGCACGCGCCGACCCTGCTCGCGGAGCCCGTCGACTGGCGCGCGGTCGAGCGCTGGCTGCGCGAAACCGACCTAGGATGGCGCGAAGGCGATCTGGGCAACGTCGATCCGGGCGCATGGAAAAAATTCGATCTGCGCTTCAAGGCGGCGCTTGCGCCGCTGCGCGACACCTTGTCGGCGGCGCGCGCTCGCGCCAAGGCGGGGCGCCAGGCCCTGATCGACGAGGCCACGGCGCTGGTAGCCAAAGCGATGGAGCGCGAGGTACCGTCGCAAGTCAAGGCGATCCAGGCCCGCTGGCAGGCCGAGGCCAAGGAGTTGCCGCTGGCGCAGCGCGACGAGCGCGCGCTGTGGACCAAGTTTCGCGCGGCCTGTGACGCCGTGTTCGAGGCACGCCAGAGCAAGCGCAAGGAAGAGGACGGCCGCAAGAACGAGCATCGCCACGCGCTGCAGGAACTGTGCGCGCAACTCGAGCAACTCGCGCGCGATGCGGGCAAGGAGGACCAGGAACTGCGCCGCGCGCTGCGCGATCTGCAGGAGCAGTGGAAACAGAAGGCCGGGGCACCGGGTCCCGATTTGCGCGATCTGGAAACCCGCTTCACCAAAGGGAAAGCTGCGTTGGAGGTGATGCTGTCGGCGCGCGTGCGTTCCCGCGAAGCGGCGGTATGGCAGACCCTGGCGGCGAAAGAGCGCTTGTGCGAGGAACTGGACGCTTTCATAAGATCGGACGGCGGTTCGGCCCTACCGGAGATGGCGTCGGTCGAAGCGCAGTCGGCGGCGGCACAGGAACGATGGGCGGCTTTGTCCGCCCTGCCGGCCGCCTGGGAGAAAAAAATGCTGGCGCGGCGGGACGCCGCGCTAGTCGCGCTCACCGAGCCGGCCGCAGCCGGAAAATACTTGGCGCGGCTGGAGCAGGGCGCCGCAGCGCGCCGCGAAGGCCTGCTCGAACTCGAGTTGCTGTTGGGCATGGACAGCCCGGCCGAATTTCAGCAGCAACGGCTTGCGCTACAGGTAAAGAAACTGAAGGAGCGGTTCAGCAGTGCCGCAACCACTACCGGCGCCCTCACCGCGTCCGAGCGCCTCGTTGCATGGTGCGCCCAGCCGGGCGTGGCCGATGCGCTAGACCGGCAGCGCTGTGAACGAATTCTCGCGAGAGTCGAAACGGCGCGCTGAGATATTCTGAGAGGCTGCTTCTTTGCTGGCTGTCATTCCAGATACACCTCTTGCCATAGAGAAGATCCTCGAACACATGTTAGGGCGGACCGCTGACGTAGGTGAATTGGATATAGGCGATCGATGTACAATATATCAAGGTCAATTGGCATTTGAGGCCACTATGAACGCACCGGATACCCGTCGTCGTTTAGCACCTACCCGCAAGCCGCCGCGCTCGAAGAAGGCGCGTCACTCAAGAGCTTTCGTTACTGAACTGCGCCGCCAGTGCAAGTTGATCGCGGCAGCGGATCGTCGTGACGCGGGCTGGCAGCAACTCATCTACTTGCCCGAATGAGCCTCAGACGCGGCGATATTGTCTATGTCGCGGTCAAGGGTCCTTACACCACTAAGCCGCGTCCGGTGGTAGTGGTTCAGGCTACCGAAACCCTGGATCTTTTGGACAGCGTTACGGTCTGCCCGGTCACCAGCGTTGATATCGGAGCGCATTTCGTGCGCGTGCCAATCACGTCCGGGCGTCGAAGCGGCTTGGATCGTGACTCGTGGATCATGGCCGATAAGGTGGTCACCGTGCCTCGGTCTGCTCTGAAATCGCCCCCCATTGGCCGATTGGACGCCCGGGAGTTGTCCCAACTGGAAGGGGCGCTCAGGACTTGGCTGGATTTGTAGCGAGCGAGCCTCGCTAACCCAAGCTCCAGGTGTCGCTCTTCGTCATACCTGTTTCATTTTTGAGTAAGTCTCGGAGCTGGCAAGGATGACGTGCTTCGCCACCGCCTGCTCGCGATGCAGGTTCGCCTCCGCGTATGCGGGCGAGCGCATCATGTCGAGGAAGGCCGCGCGCGAGGGGTAGCGCACCAACACCACGTAATCCCAGCGGTCGGCCTCGGCGTCGCCGAAGGCCACTGCTTCGCCGTTGCCGGCCCACAGCACCGTGCCGCCGCGCGCCTTGATCAGCGGCATGGTGAGCTCGCTGTAGCGTTTGTACGCCGCGCGGTCGCGCAGCCGCAACATGTTCACCATGACCACCGCGCCAGTATCCGGCAGGCTCGCGATCAGTTCCGCGTTGATTTCTTTCGGTCCGGCCATTTGTCACTCCATTCCTGATTCTGCGCTATTGTATGCTGGCGCACGGGCATCGGCCGCGCGCGATGGGCGCATCCTTTCTCCATCAGAGCGGTAGAATTTGCCTCCGGTACCCGCACGCGGACTACGATGACCCCGATTCGCGCATCTCTACTGGCGCTGTCCCTGTTGCTCGCGGCGTGCGCGCCGATGCCGCAGCGCGCGGGCATTCCGACCAACTGGCAGGGATCCCCGAACTTCAACGAAAGGAAGCCCAACTTCGTTGTCATGCATCACACCGGCGATGACACGGTCGATCAGGCGTTGCGCACGCTGGCCGATGCGGCGCGAAGCGTGAGCGCGCATTATCTGATCGGGCGTGACGGGACGATCATCCAGCTGATCGATGAACGCGCGCGGGCATGGCACTCGGGCGAATCGAAATGGGGCGCCGATACGGATCTCAACTCGGCGTCCCTGGGCATCGAACTCGACAATAACGGACGCGAACCGTTTGCCGAGGCCCAGATTTCAGCCTTGCTGCGCCTCCTGGCCGACATCAGGGAGCGCTATCACATTCCCGTTGCGAATTTCCTCGGTCACGCCGATGTTGCGCCACGGCGAAAAACCGATCCCAGCGGTCACTTTCCCTGGAAGACGCTGGCGGATCACGGTTTCGGCCTATGGTGCGATCCGCCTTTTCCGCAGCCGCCGCCGGCGTTCGACGCCACAGTGACATTGCGCGCGCTGGGCTACGATACCGGCGATGCCGGTGCGGCAATCCGGGCGTTCAACTTGCATTTCTTGCCGGAGGAACTCTCTTCCGCGCTGAACGAGCGCAGCCGTGGCTTGCTTTATTGTCTGTACCAGAAAGTAGACCGCTGAGCTTGGCAACTGCGTCCTAACGACCCTCAAATTGAATTTTACCTTTTGCACGGCCGGCGTGTCTCGGATATATTGGCCGGGTTTGGTTTTGCCGGCGGCCTGTTGATCGCCGCAACAATTCAGTTGGGGGAAAAATGCACGAATTCAGGTTCGAGCCGGTCCGTCTGCCGGCGGCGGCGGAGGCCTTGCGTGGCGAAGTGCGCGCATTTATCGCGCAGGAGGTGGCCCAGGGGGCGTTCACGCCGAGCCGCAATTCCTGGTCTTCCTACGACCCGGACTTCAGCCGCAAATGCGGCGAGCGCGGCTATATCGGCATGAGGTGGCCGAAACAGTACGGCGGCCATGAACGCTCGGCGCTGGAGCGTTACGTCGTGACCGAGGAAATGCTCGCCGGCGGCGCGCCCGTGGGCGCGCATTGGGTCGCCGACCGGCAAAGCGGCCAGCAGATTCTGCGCTACGGCAGCGACCGGGCCAAGCGAACCATCCTGCCGAAGATCGCCGCCGGGGTGTGCTTTTTCAGCATCGGCATGAGCGAGCCCGACTCCGGCTCCGACCTTGCCGCGGTGCGCACGCGCGCTGCAAGAGTCGAAGGCGGCTGGAACATCAGCGGAACCAAGGTTTGGACCAGCGGCGCCCATCAGACAAATTACCTGATCGCGCTCGCCCGGACCTCGCCGAAAGAGGAAGACCGCCACGCCGGCATGACCCAGTTCATTGTCGATCTTTCGCACCCTGGCGTCAGCGTGCGGCCGATCTACAATCTCTACGGCGGCCACGACTTCAATGAAGTGGTATTCGACGGGTTTTTCGTCGCCGACGACATGGTCATGGGCGAAGTCGGCATGGGATGGAAGCTGGTGACGGGTGAGCTGGCATTCGAGCGCTCCGGTCCGGATCGCTTCCTCAGCACCTACCAACTGCTGGTCGAATCCATCCGCATGATCGGGCCGGATCCAGACGAGCGCTCCGCCAACGAGATCGGCCGCTTTGTCGCGCATCTGGCGACCTTGAGGCGGATGTCCACCTCGGTCGCGGGCATGCTCGAGCGCGGCGCGCAGCCGATCGTCGAGGCGGCATTGGTGAAGGACATCGGTACCGCGTTCGAGCGCGAAATTCCCGAAACCTTTCGCCACCTGATTCCGACCGAGCCGACCTTGGGCGAGGGCGCCGGCTATGCGGAGCTGCTGGGCATGACCATCCTGCGCGCGCCGGGGTTCACCATACGCGGCGGCACGCGCGAGATCTTGCGCGGCATGATTGCACGGGGGCTGGGAATGCGATGAGCGAAATGCGCAATGATCTTTTGAGAACCGTCGACCGGATCTTCGACGAGCATTGCCCGAAGGCGGCGCGGGAATCCGCCGAAGCGGGCGAGTGGCCGGACGCCTTGTGGCGGGCGCTGGAGGAGGTTGGTCTCGATCGGGCCGCGCTTCCGGAAGAGGCGGGCGGTTCCGGGCTCGATTTCGAGGATGCGATGCTGGCACTGCGCCGCAGCGCTTATCACGGCGCGCCGGTGCCGCTGGCGGAGACCATGCTTGCCGGACGGCTGCTTGCTGCCGCGGGGCTGGCGGTTCCGCAAGGCGCCCTGACCGTGGCTCCGGTTCAGACGAGCGACCGGCTCAGGTTCGTGCAAGGCGCTCCGGCAACGACGCTGTCGGGCACGGCGCATCGCGTGCCCTGGGGCAATCTGTGCGCGCATGCGGTCGTGGCGGGCGAACTCGACGGCAAAGGCATGGTGGGCCTGGTTTCGACATCCGGCGCCGCGCGCGCCGTTGACAAGAATCTGGCCGGCGAGCCGCGCGCGCTGCTCGAGTTCGATGCAACTCCGCTGATTGCGTTTGCGCCATTGAAGGATGCGCTCGCGCGCCTCGAAGCCGAGGGCGCGCTCTACCGCAGCGTGCAGATGGCCGGTGCGCTCGAGCGCGCGCTCGAATATTCCTTGCAGTACGCCAACGAACGCGTTCAGTTCGGCCGCCCGATCGCCAAATTTCAGGCGATTCAGCACATGCTGGCGGTGCTGGCCGGGCAAGCGGCGGCCTCGAGCGCCGCGGCCGACGCGGCAGTGGAGGCATCGCGCCTCGTGCCGGAAGAATTTTCGGTATCGGTGGCGAAGTCGCGCGTGGGCGAAGCGGCCGGCAAGGGCGCCGAAATCGCGCATCAGGTGCATGGGGCGATGGGCTACACGCGCGAGCACAATCTGCACTACAGCACGCGCCGCCTGTGGTCGTGGCGCGACGAGTTCGGCAACGAAAGCTACTGGCAGAGCCGTCTCGGTCGTGCCGTCGCGGCCAATGGCGCCGATGCGCTCTGGCCGATGCTTAGCCGGCGTTGAGCAATATTATACGTGGCGACTTGAATCGCCCCTCGTTGTTGCAGAGTTGCGCTTGTTGCGCGGACGAAAAGCCGTCCGCGCGGATCGTCGATTGCGCACGGATGAAAAAGCCATCCGTGCGCAATCGGCGATCTTGTATAAAGGCAACCCCAAGCCGCTGTTGCTTTTATCCATAACCGTGATTTTGGTACGGATGCGCTTTTCATCCGTACCAAAATCACGGTTGGCGCGCGCAGCGCGCAAGTCATGCATGACACCTGGCGTCAGCCCAGGCGGGCGAGCATCTCCGGCGTGACGAGTGTGACGCCGTTGTCGGTACGCTCGAAGCGTTTGGCATCCTCGACCGAATCCTCGCCGATCACCATCCCCTCGGGAATGCGGCAGCCGTGGTCGATCACCACGCGCGTGAGACGGGCGTGGCGGCCGACGACGACCTCGGGCAAAAGCACGGCCTCCTGCAATTTGCAGTAGGAGTTGACGCGGCACCTGGAGAACAGCAGCGAGTTTTCGATCGTCGCCCCGGAGATGATGCAGCCGCCCGATACCAGCGAATCAAGGGCCATTCCCCGGCGGCCGTCCTGATTGAAAACAAATTTGGCGGGAGGGAGCTGCTCCTGATAGGTCAGAATGGGCCAGGTCCTGTCGTACATGTCGAGCGAGGGCTCGACCGCGGTCAGGTCGATGTTGGCCTCCCAATAGGCATCGATCGTGCCCACGTCGCGCCAGTAGGGTTCCTTGGTGGCGCCACCCATGACGCAACTGTCGGCAAAGGGATGCGCCACCGCCTCGCCGCTGCGTACCGCCTGGGGGATGATGTCCTTGCCGAAATCGTGACTCGAGGCGGGATCGGCGAGATCGCGCGCCAGCGCGTCATACAGGTATTGGGCGTTGAACACGTAAATACCCATGCTGACGAGCGCGCGGTCGGGATTGCCCGTCATCGCCGGCGGATTGGCCGGTTTCTCGACGAAGTCGGTGATGCGGCGCGACTTGTTGATCGCCATCACGCCGAAGCCGCTCGCATCGGCGACGGGTACTTCGATGCAGGCGACTGTGCATTGAGCGCCCCGTTCGACGTGATCGGTGAGGAGCAGGGAATAGTCCATCTTGTAGACGTGGTCGCCCGCCAGCACCACGATGAGTTGCGGTCTTCTGTCGCGAATAATATCGAGGTTCTGGAACACCGCGTCCGCCGTGCCGCGGTACCAGGATGCTTCACTAACGCGCTGCTGCGCAGGCATCAGGTCGATGAATTCGTTCATTTCGGTCTTCAGAAACGACCAGCCCCTTTGTAAATGCCGCAGCAAGCTGTGCGACTTGTATTGGGTCGCGATGCCGATCTGCCTGATTCCGGAATTCAGGCAATTGGACAGGGCAAAATCGACGATGCGGAATTTGCCGCCGAAATACACGGCGGGTTTTGCCCGGCGGTCGGTGAGCTGTTTCAGGCGGGCTCCGCGTCCGCCGGCGAGCACGATGGCAAACGCGCGCTTGGGGAGCTGCAGTCTGGCAAGCGTATCGGTGGGCATGGTCTTGCTCCTGTTGCATCCAGACAGGGGGTCGAGAACACGGCTACACCACTATACTACTGCTACCGCTTGCATTCGGAAAATCGCCGGTCGCTTCGGCGCGAATCGACCGTAGAATATGAGGCTGGCAGATGAAACAGGCGGCGTGGGAAAAGGATAAGATAACCGGGTATGAGAACGTTATTCGTTTCGGCGCGGCGGGACGTTCACGGGGCGTCCATTCCGGCTCGAAGTTACCCAAGTAAGAACAGGGTACACTGGACGCTCGCGGCATAATAAGGACCACTACCAGATGGGGGAGTTTATGAAACTAAGACCTACCGCCGTTCGTCAATGGCTTTTTCTGCTCGTGCTCATCGCGTTGCCGGGTGCCGCAAGTTTCGCGCAAGGCAGTGCCCCGGCACCGCCCGGCGTGGCGCTCAAGGGCCACGACACGGTGGCGTATTTCACCGAGAAGCGTCCGGTAATGGGCACCGCCCAGAACGGTTACGTGTGGGACGGCTCGCGTTATCTGTTCTCCAGCGTCAAGAACCGGGAGGCGTTTGCCGCGAACCCGGACCGTTTTGCGCCGCAGTTCGGCGGCCTGTGCGCGACCGGGCTCGGCATGGGAATGAAAACGGCTGCCAACCCGAACGTGTGGAAAATCGTGGACGGCAAGCTCTATGTTTTCTCTTCAGTCGAAGCGAAGCAGGCGGCGGAGAAGGATCCGACGCTGCTCACGCGCTCGCACCAGGCGTGGAAAGGAACGAAGTAGGGAGCCCGATACGCGAGGCTCACAATCCAGCCTTGCGCAGGCCCTCCTGGGCCTTGGCCATGAGCCCGGCGTTGACGAAACGCGTGCCGAACAGCTCGACCCGGAAGAACGGATCGAGCCTGCGCAGCTGGTCTGCAGCCTTGCGGGCTTCGTCTGCGTTTCCTGTCTGTCCCAACGCGGCAGCGCGTACGGCGTGCAGGTACGCATACTCCGGAGAGCGCGCCAACGCCGTGTCGGCCGCGGCGAGCGCTTCCCCATAGCGCCCCGCCGCGTAATACGCCGTCGCCAGACTGAAGCCAGAATCCGGATCGATGCGAGGGTCGAACCGGTGCGCCGCCTCGCTCGCGGCAATCGACTCATCGAGCCGGCCCAGCCATAGCAAGACCTCACCGCGCAGCCCGTAGGCAAACGCGTCGCTGACGTTCTGCTCGATGGCGCGGTCGGCTTCGACCAGCGCCCGGTCGAATTGCCCGTTAGAGGAGTAGATCCGGCCGAGCAGCGCGTGCGCGCGCGCGTTCGCCCCGGGTTCTTCCAGCGCGAGTGCCTGTCTGGCGAGCTCCTCGCCGCGTCTCAGGCCTGCTTCTGGATTTTCCGTCCACCCCCGCCCGGCGCGCTGCAACTCGGCTGCCGCGAGGTGGACGTAGGCCTCGGCGTACTTCGGTGAGAGCTTGAGCGCCTGTTCGATCATCTCGCGCGCTTCGCGATTGGCGCCGCGCTCCGAGCGGTTGATGAGCTCGCGCGCGCGCAGCACCAGGTCATAGGCCTGCAGGCTCTCGGTCGGCTTCGCGAACACGCGTTGCTGCTCGAGGCGCGTGAGCTTGACTGCAAGCGCGCCGACGATGTTCTTCACGATCCGGTCCTGGATCTCGAACACCTGATTGCCCTCGCCATCGTAGCGCTCGGACCACAGCAGCGTGCCGGTGGCGGCATCGCTGAGTTGGACCGCGACGCGCAGCCTCCCGTCCGCCTCGCGCACGCTGCCCTGCACAATGTAGCGCACGCCGAGTTCGCGGCTGATTTCCCCTCCGCTGGCGCTCCGATTCTTGTATTCCTGCACGGCGTTGCGCGCGATCACCATGACGCCGGAAAAGCGTCCGAGCGCATTGATGATGTCCTCGGTGATGCCGTCGCTGAAGTAGTCGCGCTTCTCGCCGCCGCTCTGGTCGGCGAACAGCAGCACGGCGATGGCGGCGCGCGAGTCCGAAGTCGTGGCCGGCTTGCCGGCGACGAGCGCCGCGGCCGAGGAGCGCACCCGTTTGGCAAACGGCGGCGCCGCGAAGTACAAGCCTGCGACGGCGGCGACGAGCAAGACGGCGATGCCGGCGGACGCGCGCCGCCACGCAGCGCGCCGCTTAGGCAAGCTCAGCTTGCCCGGCGCCGCTGCGGCGCTGCCGGGTCCGCTCAGGTCGAGCGCGTACACGTGCACCGGCCGGGCGATGTTTTTCACCGAATGCTCACCGCGGTCGACGCAGCGGTATGCAATCTTGTCGCGCACCTGCTCATGGGCGCTCGCGGCCATGGCGACGCCGCCCGGTTCGCAGATGCCCTCCAGCCGGGCGGCGATATTGACGCCGTCGCCGTAGACGTCGTCGCCTTCGATGATGATATCGCCGAGGTTGATGCCGATCCGCAGCACGATGCGGCGCTCCGCCGGGTCGGCCGCGCCGCGCGACGCCATTTCGATCTGTATCTTCGCAGCGCATTGCACCGCCGCGACGACGCTGGTGAACTCCGCAAGCAATCCGTCGCCGGTGGTCTTGAAGATGCGGCCGTGGTGCGACGCGATGGCCGGATCGATCACTTCCGCACGCAGCGCCTTGAGCCGCGCCAACGTGGCCTCTTCGTCAGCCCCCATCAGCCGGCTGAAGCCGACGATATCGGCGGCGAAAATAGCGGCGAGCCGGCGCTGGACGATTTCCGCGGTCATATTATTGGCGGAAAGCGCAAGTCGGCAGCAGCTCAGTCACGATCACGCCATCTTTCCAAGTAGTTCACGCTTGCGCATCCCGATCGCTCTCCCCGTCTTTGGCATATCCCCCAAAAAGGATAGGAAATTCAACGATACTCCCCTATATTACTGCTACCGCTTGCATTTTGAATGAAAATCGCCGGTCCGTTCGGCGCGAATCGACCGGAGAACACGAGGGCGGCAAACGAAACAGACGGCGCGGGAAAGGGATAAAATAGCAAAATATGAGAATGTTGAAGTACCGACCAATGCGAGGGGACATCCCCGGAGGGGACTTTCCCCTCAAGGGGGATCGAGACCTTCGGGGACACGTCCCCTCGTGCTCCCCTAAACCAGGCGCCTAACGGAAATTCCGTTAGGCGCACTTAGTCGACGCATCGGGGCGTAGCGATGGGTAAGGATCCCTCAAAAATCAAGGTGTGCCCGGAGTGCCGGCGCCTGGTTGAATCTGCGACTATGCGCCCCTTATCCCGCAACCAGCTCGGCAGCGGCATCCGCTACGTCTGTCCGGACTGTTTCAAGCGCGTCCTGGCCCTGAGAAAAGTCGTGCGGGACGCACGCGGCAAATAGTGTGCGTCACCGTGTTATAATTTTCAGAAATCAGGTCGTTTCACTGGAACCTAAACATCATGCCCATATATGAGTACGCATGCGTCTCTTGCGGAAGGGAGTTCGAAACCCTGGTGCGCAAGTCATCTCCTGCGCCACAGTGTCCGGGCTGCAGCGGCACCGAGTTGCGCAAGAAACTATCCGCCTTCGCGACGATCACAGGCGCCGCATCGGCCCACGCGGAGCTTCCTGCGCCGTGCCAGGGTTGCGCTAACCCGGGCGTTCCCGGCGTTTGCGGATTCGGTGCGAGCCAGCAATGAGCGCAGGTACCAGACTTGCGGGAACACCCGAGCCGATGTATTTCTGGAAGGGCGTTGGCGGGATCAGGATAGCCGGCGATTTGTGGGGCGACCCGGGCGGGCCGCTGGTGTTGCTGCAACACGGCGGCGGCCAGACCCGTCATGCCTGGAAGGATGCGGGCGTTACACTGGGGGCTGCCGGTTATTGCGCTGTCGCCTTCGACGCGCGCGGGCACGGGGATTCGGACTGGGATCCAGACGGACGCTACGGGCAGGATGTCATGGTCGAGGATCTCAAATGCGTCGTCGCCGCGCTCGGCAAGCGGCGCCCGGTGCTCGTCGGCGCATCCATGGGAGGCGGGACCAGCCTGGTCGCCATCGGTGAAGATCACGTCGATGCCACCGCGCTGGTCATGGTCGATATCGCCCCCCGGATCGAGACCGAAGGCGTCAACAAGATTCAGGCGTTCATGAGCCAGAAGCCCGACGGATTCAGTTCTCTGGATGAGGTGGCGGAGGCCATCGGCAATTACCAGCCCCACCGCAAACGCCCGAAGAGTCTGGATGGCCTGGTCAAGAACGTGCGTCTCGGCGCGGATGGCAAATACCGATGGCACTGGGATCCCCGGCTCCGCGTCCTTAGACGCGAGCTCGACAAACGCCAGGAACGTCTCGAAGCCTGCGCGAGAAATCTGGCCTTGCCCACTCTGCTGGTGCGGGGCGGTCTCTCGGATGTGCTAAGCGAAGCAGGCGCTCAGGCTTTTCTGAAGCTGTGTCCTCACAGCGAGTATGTCAATGTCGCCGGCGCGGCTCACATGGTGGCGGGAGACCGCAACGACGTCTTCGGCAACGCGGTGATTGAATTCCTGGCGCGCGCGGTGCCTGTCGGCGGCGAGCCGGTTCAGCCGGCGCATGAACCGCACGCCCACCACGAGGGGCCTGCGGGCGATATCAACGACGTACCCTGACCGCTTCCGCCTTGAAGATTCAAGCTGGCGGCCGGGCGATCACGTCCTCGTACTTGTGGCGCTTGGTGATCTGGCCCGCGTACTGGAACACATTGGTGGCGCGGCAGCGTTGCTCCAACGCCTACGGCGCCGCCATGGTGACGGTCGAAGAAGTGAACTGACTCGGGGCGGCATCGATGCCTGGCATTCGGTTTGGCGGCGCCTGCACCGGCCTTAGCCTGAGTCCGGGCAGCAGCTGCCAGCTCGTCGTCGGCTCGCCTGCGCACAAACGTGCGATACTCAACAGCTTGCTGAGCCAGGTCAAAGGCTGCATTGTCGCAGCCGATGGAGGGCTGATCAGCAATCTGCCGCTGCTCGAGAACATTACGCTGCCGGCGGAGTTTCATCGCGTCGGCAGCGCCGCGGACAGGGAGAGTCGGTTGCGCGAAGTGACGCGGCTTTTTGGCAAAGACGGGACGCTGCTGCGCGCGCTCGACGTTGCGCGCCCCGCGAGCCTGAGCCCGTGGCAGAAGCGTTTGGCCGGTTTCGTGCGTGCAATGCTGATGGAGCCGGAACTGATCGTGTTTGACTCGCTGTTTGGCGGCATCGGCCGCGCCGACGCATCCAAGCTGCGCGAGTTCAAGCGTATTTTCCATCTGCATTTTCCGTTTCGTCAGGTGGTCTTCGTGAACTATGCGGAGGAACCGCTGCTGCAAGGCTTGGTCGATCAGACCGTCCACCTGCAGGAATCGGCTGCAAGCATCTAGCGGATCGCCATGGATGCCGACACCTCTCCCCAACGCAAGCTGCAGCGGCCCGTGCTCTGGTTCGCGCTCACTGCGTTGCTGCTGCTGCTAGCCCTGATCGGCGGCGTCGCCTGGAAGCAGGGAGCGTTTGCCAAGACCACGCAGCTCTATTTCTTCGCCAAGACCGCCTACGGCATGAACAAGGGGATGGCGGTCAAGTTCAGCGGGTTTCGCATCGGTTCGGTGGAAGAGGTGTCACTCGAACCCAATGGCAGCGTGAAAGTGCGCATGGTGATCGACAACGCCTACACCCGTTTCGTTCCCAAGGATTCCAAAGCGCACCTGGGCAAGGAGGGATTGATCGGGGCGAGCATCATCGAGATCGAACCTGGCAAGAGCGGTGCGCGCCAGGTGGCGGACAACGACGTGCTCGCGTTTGCGCGCCTGCGTGACTTCAACGACCTGGCGGAGGATCTGGCCGATCAGGTCCAGCCCATTCTGGCAGACGTAAAAAAGATCACCGAATTCATCAATGACCCGGACAGCGATCTGCGCCAGACCATCAAGAACATCAACAAGGCTTCCGCCGCGCTAGTGGAGACCACGCAGGAGATCAAGCGCCTGGTACAGAACAGCGACCAGCGCGTGGGCGTGGTATCCGGACAGGTCAGCACCTTGCTGGAGAAGGCGGGCGAGCGCCTGGATCAGGTCGGCGCGAGCCTCAAGACACTGGACGGGAAGATTCCCACCCTGATGCTCAAGGCGGACAAGACCCTGGAAGACATCCGCGCCGCGAGCGCCAACATCAAGAAAATCACCGACGAGAGCGCCGAACAGGTGCCGGGCATACTGCGCGACGGCAAAGCCGTCGCCGAGGACGCGCGCGAGATCGTGGGCGGGGCGAAGAAAGCCTGGCCGGTGCGCAATTTCGTCGCGCCGCCGAAGGAAACCTTGATTCCTCTCGATAGCCATGAGACGGGCAGTGCGCAGCGCAGGTGAATGCGAGGCCTGGCGGGCACGCGCGCGCTTGAGCCGGCTACCCGGCTTTGTCCTGGTAGCTGCGATGCTGCTTGCCGCTTGCGGCGGCGCGCCGCCGCAAGCGCAAAACGAGCGCCTCGCGCGGGCTGCCGACTACAACCGTCGCGGCGAGACTGCCCTCAAGCAGGGCGACTATCGCCGCGCGCTGGCCTACTATCGTGAAGCGTTGCGCATCGATTTGTCGCTGGAGCATTCCGAGGGTATCGCCATCAACAGCATCAATCTGGCGCGGGCGCACCAGCTCGCCGGCGAAAGCGCGCTCGCCCACCAGGCGCTGGACAGTTTGCTCGGCGCAAGCGCTTTGCGTCTTGCGCCTGAGTTCCTCGCCGCCGCGCGGCTGCGCAAAGCCCTGCTTTATCAAGACGAAGGCAAGCTTGCCGATGCAAGCGCCTGGGCCGAGCGCAGCGAGGCGCTGTGCCAGGATGCCGTCTGCGCATGGCGGGGCACGCTGCTCAATCTGCGTGCGCGCCTCGCCTTGGCGCGCGCGGATGCGGCCGCAGCTCAGGCGCTCGCCGGGCAGGCGCTCGCCGTCAACCGCACGCGTGCGGCAGGCGAGGAAATTGCGAACTCATTGCGCCTGCAAGCCGAGGCGAGTATCCGGCAGCAGCAATTCGCAGCGGCATTTGCGCCGCTCAATGAAGCTCTCGCGCTGGACAAGGGCCTGGGTCTGCCCGAACGCATCGAGGCCGACCTCGTTCTCATGGGTGAAGCGCATGCCGGCGCGGGCAATGCCGAGCAAGCGCGCGAGTTTCGGCTGCGTGCCGCAAGCGTGAGCAAACAGCGCCTGCCGGCCGAATAGGCTGCGTTAGCGCAAACAGGGAAAGTCATGCGATTGCGTACCCTCCTAAGTACCCTCCTAAGTACCCTCCTGATCGCGAGCCTGCTCGTCTCGCCGTGTCCATGGGCGCGGGCAATTTCCGGCGACGTTTCCTGCCGGCCGGTGTTTCCCGTTGATGCGGGTGAGCCAAGTGGACGTGGCGGCACATGCGCGCGCTCGATTTAGCCAAACTCAAGGTGCTGGCCGGCTTCCTGCTGGTGCTCGCCGTCGGCTTGGCGGCGCAGCAGACAGAATTGGCGCAGCCGCAGGAGCAATTCCTGCTCGACCGTGAGTTCGGGCTGCTGCGCGCGTTCCGGCCGCAGCCCGCGCGCAACGACGTCGTCATTATCGGCATAGACGAAGCGAGCCTTGCCGCCGTCCCCGAGCCGTTCGCGCTGTGGCACCCGCATTTGGGCCGGTTTCTCGCCGCCATGGGCGAGGCGCGGCCGTCGGTGCTGGGCGTCGATATCGTTCTGCCTTCCCGGTCTTTCCATGAACTCATCCCGATGTACGACCAGAAGCTGCTGGTGGGACTGGCGGCGATTCGCGGCAAGGTGCCGCTGGTGCTGGCGCAAACGGTCGATGAGCAAGGCGCATTTCGCAAGATCTTCCCACCCTTCATATCCATGGCCGGCGCGGACCCCCTGGGCTCGGTGGTGGTTTGCCCCGATGCCGACGGCGTGGTGCGCCGCTACGGCGAGACCCTTTGCCACGACAGCGGCAAACTCGGCCTGTTCGCCGCGAAGATGGCGCGGCATCTGGGCCTGGAAAACCGATGGGAGGGCTGGATCGATTACACCCTGGGCGATGCGTTCACCTATGTGCCCTTCCATCAGGCGATGCAATGGATCGACAAAGATCCGGAGAAGCTGCGCCATGCAGTCCGCGGCAAGCCGGTGTTGCTCGGCGTGATTCTGCGCTTCGAAGACCGGCTGCGGATGCCGGTGGCGCTGGCGGCCTTGCAGCCGCTCAGACGCAGGCTGCCCGGCGTGATGCTGCACGCCCAGGTGCTGCGCTCGATGCTTAACAACGGCCTGATCCAGCCGGTCGCGGCGCCGCTGCAATGGGCCTTGTTGCTGGTGGCGGCGCTGTTCTGGTTCGGCCGCAACTGGCTCAAGGGGGTCGCTTTGGCCCTGTTCCTGCCGGGCGTGTTTGTGCTTGCCTTGGTGATATTGTGGAAAGGCATGCACCTCGAGATCGCCGCTGCGATGCTTACGGCGATGCTCGCTTTTGCGGCGCGTTTTGGCTACGAGGCGATACGCGGCCTGCGCGAGAAGCGTTTTCTGCGCGACGTGTTCTCAAGCTATGTCAGCCCGCCCATCCTGAAGCAAATCCTGGCGGGCAAGATCAAACCCGGCCTGGGCGGCGCGCGCGAGCAGGTGACCGTCCTGTTCTCCGACATCCGCAATTTCACGCATCGGAGCGAGAGCCTGCCGCCGGAGGATTCGATCGGCCTGCTGAACGAATATTTTTCCGAGATGACCGCCGCCGTCCACCATTGCGGCGGCACGGTGGACAAGTTCATCGGCGACGGGCTGATGGCGATTTTCGGGGCGCCGCAAAAGCTCGACTGCGCGGAGAAAAACGCGCTCGAAGCGGCGCAGGAGATGCTCGTGCGGCTGGCGCGCCTGAACCAACGGCTGAAAACAAGGGGGGTGGAGGAGATACGCATAGGTATCGGCCTGGCGAGCGGCCCGGTCGTGTTGGGCCACGTCGGCTCGAGCGTTCGCCACGAGTACACGGCGATAGGCGATGTGGTGAATACGGCGTCGCGCCTCGAGGCCTTGACCAAGGAACTCGGCTATCCGATTATTTGCAACGCGCTGGTGGCCGATGCTGTGGGCGCCGCAGGCGGACTGGTCGATCTCGGGCAGCGGCCGGTGCGCGGCCACTCCGCCGAGCGCCTCTACGGCTGGAATCCGCCCATACTGCAGGAACAGATTGCGGCTGTGGCGGCGTGAAGCGCGATGGATGAATAAGCGTATTTTGAGGAGAAACGATATGCGATCATGTTGCCTTCGTTGCCGCGTGCTGGCGGCGGAGCGCCCGCACGAGCCGGCATTGCGGAAGTGGGTGAGATAACACCGTGAATCTCGCGGCGCCGGTGTGGGGAACCGTGAGTGGGTATTACGCTCTTGTTGCTTACACCTTCAGGCATTTGAGCGTGCTGCGCATCGCGCCGGTGCGCCTGGTGTTCATGCGCCAGGTCTACTACACCGGCATCGAGGCGCTCGGAATCATCTCGTTGATCGCGCTGCTCTCAGGCACCCTGGTCATCACCCAGACCGTTGCCTTGATGGGCGCCGACAGCGAGCTGATGCTGCGCGTGCTCGTGTGGGTGGTGGTGCGCGAGTTGGGGCCGCTGTTCGCCGCGATCCTCATCGTCGCGCGCTCGACTCCGGCAATTGCGACCGAGCTCGCCCTGATGAAGACGCATCACGAGGTCGATCATTTGCATTACATGGGTATCCCGGCGCGCGACTACCTGATCGTGCCGCGCATCGCCGGCGTGACCTTGTGCGTGATGGTCTTGAGCTTCTATTTTCAGATCATCGCCGTGCTCGGCGGGATGACCGTGAGCACCTTCTATCAGCACATATCCTTCGTCGAGATCCTGGGGGACTTCCTCGAGGTGGCGCGGCCGCTGGAATTGATCGGCACGCTGGCGAAGAGTTTCTGTTTCGGTGTGTCGATCGCCGCCATTTCCTGCTTCCATGGCATGACGGTGGATCAGGCCATCACCGAAGTGCCCAAGGCCGCGATCAAGGCGGTGATGCGCAGCCTGTTGGCGGTGTTCGCGATCGACGCGGTGTTCGCCTATCTCTCGCTCGTGTTCTGAGCGTAGCCCGTTCGCGAGCTGGCCGGCGTAGGGCGCCTGGGGATATTAACGATCCGGAGAAACCGCGCAGGCAAGCTCGGTCTTTGCCCTTTTACCCTTCGCAGCACCCAACGAACCGCCTTCGATGAGTTCTGTGTTGTACGATGAACTGATCGACTATAATTCCGTTTGTCTCTCGCGAGTGGAGTCTTGCCATGAATGCCGTAACGCTGTCGTCGAAATACCAGGTGGTCATTCCCCAGGCCGTGCGGGAAAGGCTGGGCCTGCAACCCGGGCAGCGCTTCCAGGTCGTCGCCCTCGAAGGGCGGGTCGAGCTGATTCCCGTCGAGCCGGCGAAGGCCCTGCGCGGTTTCATGAAGGGCGCCCACCCGGAGGTGCGGCGCGAGAAGGCGGACCGGAAGCTGTGAAGCCGATGAATGTCGTCGATTGCTCGGCCTGGGTAGAATATTTCGTGGACGGATCAAATGCCGGCCGTTTCGCCCCCGTCATCGAGGACAGCGGTGCCCTGATCGTTCCGGCCATCGCCCTCTACGAGGTTTTCAAGTGGGGACTGCGCGAGCGCGGCGAACAGGCAGCCCTGCGCCTGGCGGGCGTGATGCACCAGGGCCGGATGGTCGACCTGGGGCCGGACCTAGCGCTGGCCGCCGCGCGGATTGCCGGCGAATTCGATCTGGCCATGGCCGATAGCGTGATTCTCGCCACGGCCCGCGCCTATGACGCCATCTTGTGGACTCAGGACGCGGATTTCGCGCAAGTGCCCGGCGTCCGCTACGTGCCGAAGGCAAGGGCGGGCAAGGTTCCGGTCACGAAACCCTGACGCCGGCGAGCAGGTCAGGCGGCGATGGTGCACTAAGCGTGCACAAGAATTCTGCTGGAAACGCGTAACTATTTGACAAACAATAGTAAAAAATGGTGGAGGCGGGGGCTATCGAATAGCACCTGGAAAGCCGCATCAATGCTTAATCTACGAATTTGTCTTTCGGGGAGTGCCCCCAATAATGCCCCCGCAGGATCACTGACTGGGGGTGTAAAGCGCCATGCTCGCACCAGAGCCGCCACTCCTCGTCGAACTCGATAAGCCCTGCGTCCACCACAAGACCAGGGTAGCGCTGGCCACCTGCATGCATCACTCATTCGAACAACTGGTCATCTTGATCCAGGTCGAAAATTCAGATACCCCATATGGGTATTGACACCATTGTCTGTTTGGTTGCCTAATTCGCGCAGTAGGCGCGCCACGATCTTTCGCTGCGCCAAGCATTCCCGGGCTCGCTGCGCGCTGGCAAGCCTGTTGTGCGTCGAGTCAGATGGCAAATCGAGACGCTGCGCCAAGTTTTTGATGCGTCCTCAAACACCAGACGGGACAATCCACGATGGCAGATACACTCGAAGTCAACGAGCCAAAAGAGCCCCGCGAGCTGCCGGCCGCCGAGACCACCAGCACAATCCCCGCAAAAACACTGGAACGTAAGAGAATGCCGCCGCGCACCAGCACTGATCCCCGTTACCTCAAGTTCGCCGCCGCGCTATACAAAATCGGCGATAGCACAAAGGCTTACTTCGCAACACATTCACTCTGCAAAAGCTCCAGACAGGCGAAAGAAAGGGGGCGTGCGTTATCTCGAATGCCGGAGGTCATGCTGGAAATGGAGAGGCTACGAACACAATCCCTTGAAGGCACGGGACAATCTGATGCCGGTCTTACAGTGTTTTCGGAAGGGGGCAGTTCTGCATCGAAGATTGCCTGGGAGAACGAACTTCACTTGCTGGCTTTCTCGAAGGTGAACATCCGGAAGATCCCGGTCAAGGAAAAGCTGCTCGCGCTCCGAACCCTGGGCGAGTCTAAAGGCTGGCTGGACAAACGTCAGCCACAAACTGGGGTTCGGGCTACGTTCAACTTCCACGTTGGTGGCGCCAGGCGTGGCGCTACTGGTCGCACGGTCATTCTGGACGTTGACACCGACCAAGCCCCAGCCGCGGAAGTCGCCCAGATCGAAAATGTCACTGTTCTGGCGCCAGAGCCGTCGGCCGCGGCGCCGGCGCTGAGCCTGTTCGATGCGTCCAATACCTGATCGCCGTCGTATCGCACGATGGCCGAAATGAAGGGCGCATTCGACCGCAACAAGGCATGGCGAGGCATCGGGGCGTGGTTCACGGGAGACATGCCGGCATAACTTGGCGCGCCTGCGACCGGCAGTACGCTCGCCGTGGAGGCGTTGCGGGGCAGATCCTCGGCCAAGGCGAAGCAACTGCCGGAGCCAGCCAAGGCCAAGGTCGCCACCAGGCTGGTCGGCAAAGCCAGGGCGCTATTTTGAGGCGCGCCAAGAGCGCAATCGCGGGTTGTAACGTGGGTAGGCTTCCTACTTCCGATGGATCGACAACAACATCAACCTGTTGCGAGCAAAACAGGGGGAGAGTACCTCCGCCACGACCCGCCCGGGACGTCCATAAGGCGTCCTACCGTTTCACCAAGCGCGCTTAACGCCCTTCGGCACTGTCGATGGGGTGCAGCCGGGTCGGTGCGGGCCGATCGCGCTGCGGCCCATCCATCATTGTGGTGCCGCCGGCCGCGGCGCCGATCACCTGTCGGCGGGGTTGCCGATCGCCAGGCCGATCTGGATCCGCGCACAGTCGATACGCAAGGCGCGATCGTCCCGTGCCTGCCGGCCGCCGAAGAACGCAACTCCACGATGACCAACCAAGCAAGGCAACCTGCCAAAGTGGGGCCCACATCGAGCCGGCCGAAGCGGACCTGGTTGTGTCCGTCGCATCGCACTCCCACATCTTGTCTTCTTTGCATGTGGCGACGCAGGGGTATGCCATGTCGAATTTTTTTTGAAATGAACTGGGCGTTCGATCTGGACCGCTCGGCACTTGGGCGGATCATCGCGCGAACTAAGACGTTGATGCAGTGTGTTCAGCCAGGTATCACTTCCACTAGCGCCTGCCCATCGCCGAGCACCATATTTTCTGCCACCACCGCAGCGGCTCTTAAGGAAGGCTGCTGGCCGGGTTACGCCGAATAATCACCGGCTCGGCGGCCGCCGAATACTGAGCGTGAGGCTTCTCCGGCCGTAGAAGATTGCCTTCGAGGTCGAAGATTCGGTGCGGCAAAGGTATCGCGAGCCATTCGTGCGAGTAGGCGACGAGCAGCGCGCCGCCACATCCCGGATGGTTCATGCCAATGGGCACCGCGGGTCCGGGTGCCCTAATAGTTCCGGTAGGTTGAGTGTCGTTCGGAAACAGGAGCCAGTCTTGACTGCCGCAGAAAAGGCACCGTGGCTTGGCCGCTCGCCCTTCGAGAGCTTCAAGACGATTGCGCTCCTGTTCAACATCGCGTTCCGCAATTGCGGGCTGCACCCGCAGGAGTTTCTCAAGCCGCGAGCGACTTGCGCCTTTGCACTTTTCCAGTTGGCGAATCCTTCCGTTACTGGGAAGGACCTCTACCGCAGATAGGTGACATGAAAGGCACCATCCAAGCTCTCGCTCCAAGGGCACAAGCCCTGAAGGGCACTCGTAGCTATGCAAGCCCCAAAGCACCGTATCGTCGCCCTGGTAGTCGCAGGCGGTGCAGGAAAACACCAGAAATGGCATCGACATTGGTGGCGTCGCTCAGTGCGGCCTAACGGCAGAGCCGAGTGACCGCGGCCAGCGCCACTCAACGTGGGGTGTGAACAGCGCGTCCGACTGGCCGCACATGCTGCCAACACGGGTCGGCATCAACTTGCCCAAAGGAACGTAAACGGCCCATGGCGAGCCACGGCGTTCGACACTAAATTCCCCTCAACCGCGTTTCAAAGTTATTGACACGCCCCGTCGCTCCAGCCATAGCTGACGAACTGCCAAGGTTCGTCAATCTCAGCTAGATGCTCGATATCGGTATTGTTGCATAAGTCGTCAAATCGCTTGTGCCAAGAACGATCATGGCCCCGCCAGATCGCTGAGTACAGCGCGTAGAAGAGCCCGCCGTCGCCACCGAAGAAACGCGCTAGAGCGGCACGCATCTCCGATCTGATATCTTCTGTTGCATCGAGAAGAACAGAGCCCTTGATCTCGCCTAGGTTTTCTTCCGAGTAATGCTCTGCGAGAATTTCGTCTACGGTCTGGTCAGAATGTGTCTCCTTAAAACAGAGCCCCACCCACAGATCGCAAATATTTAGTGCGTCGCAAGCGGCGTCGGGCTCGAAATCGTTGTAGCTATTGCCGCTGGCGCCTTCAAACCCATGCAACCATTCACAGAGACAGGCTGCGACAACTGAAAGCCGATTCTCGTCGACCCAACCGGCCGGCTGCCATAAATCCATTGCTTTTTGAAGAATGGCGAGCCAAGTGGCGCCCTTCTGTCGGTGCGTATCGGGAAGTAATTGTCCAAACGCGGTCTCAGAAAACGGCCATATGGAATTTGTTCCGATCGACTCGATTCCGGACCACCAAAGATCCAAATCAGCATACGAACCTTGGTATGCGATTTCGATAGCTGATGGATGCTCTTTGTCCAGCCATGATGACAAGACATACCCCGCATTTTCTCGATTCGCTTCAAAGTCATCAACGTCGCCAGTGTCGCTATCGACTGCTAGTGTGACTAACTGATCGTCTGGAAAACCAAGCGGAGCGATTGCGCTGCGAATTTGAGCGATTCGCTGCACATCAAGAACAAGGAAGGCGAAGATGTCATGTTGTCCGATCTCCCTCCGTTCGCGCGCGCGCGATGCGGCCTTGCGCAACGTTGCGTCTAGCTTGGACCCAACTATTTCGAGGCCGGTATGCTCGATGAGTGACACTACTATGATCTCTCTCAACATTCAGCGGTCCCTCGGTTTAGGAGAGGCATCAGCGCAGACGCAATTCCAGTAGCCACCGGAAGCGCAGGAATGCTCCCGAAGGATCACCCTGTTCCCAGCGTAGTGCGTGCAGGTAGTATCGTTCATCGATGGCTCACGGAGCGAGCCCACCCGATCAGTTAGGCAATCAAGTATCGCCTTAGGAATTCCTACAATCGTGGGACGACAACATCATAGCCCTTTGGCTTAATTCCTCCAATAGTGGGAGGAATCCTTGGAGCCAGCAGTTGCGTTTGGGAGGGTGTTGCGCCAGTTACGCCTGGAGGCCGGCTTCACGCAGGAGGAACTTGGCTTTGAGGCCGATTTGCGTCGGACTTACATCAGCATCCTGGAACTTGGCCAGTAGTAGACGACATTGACGACAATCCCCAAACCCACTACAGCAGTGAGCCACTCGGCCTACGACATCGTCCGCTTGGTGGAAAATGAGAAACATCTTTCCAGCCAGCGCGGCCGCCAATCCTGAATCTAGGGTAGACCACCGCTGAATATCCCGGTACCGGGGTAGAATTGTCCCGGGACAGTCGCCGATAGGGGTGCGTAGCAGTTGCTGCGCCAATGCAGCACAACGAACTTGGGAGGCATGCAGTGCAATCAACCCCCGAGGTCGGCCAACTGGCAATCGTTCGCAAGCGACCGTTCGTTGTCACAGAAATAATCCCTTCCGCCCCCGGCTTGGGCGGTGACGCAGCGAAACAAAGCCATCTTATAAAGCTCTCCTCTGTCGAAGACGACGGCCTTGCCGAGGAGCTTCAAGTCATCTGGGAACTGGAGCCGGGTACCGCGGTTCACGAAAAATCGACCCTCCCGGACCCAAACTCTTTCGATCACCCAAAACGCCTTCAAGCCTTCCTCGATGCCGTTCGATGGGGCGCCGTATCCCAGGCCGACGACAAAGCCCTGCAATCTCCATTCCGCAGCGGGATAGAGATCGACGATTACCAACTGGACCCTGTCGTCCGTGCCCTATCCATGCCACGGGTCAATCTGCTGATTGCCGACGACGTTGGCCTTGGCAAGACCATCGAAGCCGGTCTAGTGGTACAGGAAATGATCTTGCGCCACCGCGTTCGCTCGGTGTTCATCATCTGCCCGTCCTCCCTGCAAGTGCAGTGGAAGGAAGAGATGCGCGACAAGTTCGGTTTGGAGTTCCGAATCATAGACAGCGACGCCATCAGCCAGTTGCGCCGCAAGCGGGGAATCCACGTCAATCCCTGGTCGCATTTTCCGCGGTTAATCACCTCTATCGACTTCCTCAAACGCGAACGGCCGTTGCGCACCTTCCGCGAAACGCTGCCGGCTGGCGACCAGCCGACTTACCCGCGGGCCTACGATCTGATGATCGTCGATGAGGCCCACAACGTTGCGCCGTCTGGGCGCGGCAAGTACGCCACCGACTCACAGCGCACGCTGGCCATTCGCTCGCTTGGCCCGCATTTCGAGCACAAGCTATTTCTCTCCGCCACCCCGCACAACGGCTACCGCGAGAGCTTTGCAGCACTACTGGAACTGCTCGATAGCCAGCGATTCGCTCGTGCCGTGACCCCTGACCGCAACCAGCTCGATGCCGTCATGGTGCGGCGCATGAAGGACGAGCTTAAGCTGCGTTGGGACGGCAGCCGGCGCTTTGCCGAGCGCAAGGTCGCGCACCTGGAAGTGCCTTATACCGATGAAGAGCGGCAGGCGCACAAGTCCCTGAGGCTGTATTCCGAGCTGCGTCTCAAGCAAGCCACGTCCGATGGCGAGCGCATGGCCGCTGAATTTGTCCTGAAGCTGCTCAAGAAGCGCCTGTTCTCCTCGCCCGCAGCCTTTGGCATCACCCTCGAAAAACACATCGCCACCGTCGGCGGCCGAAAAGCCACCAGCACCGCCACCCGCGACATCGAAGATTTCTCCGAGGACTACGCCGACGACGAGGAATACGAAAACGAAACTGGAGAGATTGTCAGCGCCGTCAGTCAGGTGCTTTCACCCATATCCACCGAGGAAAAGGCGTTGCTTAAGCAGCTCAGAGAGTACGCCGCCAAAACGAGCCAGCGACCTGACTGCAAGGCCCAGACACTTATCGACTGGCTCAAGAAAACTCTACGCCCGGGCGGCAAGTGGAACGAAGAGCGGGTCATCATCTTCACCGAGTACCGCGCCACCCAGAAATGGCTGTTCGACCTGTTGGCCCGGGATGGATTCGCCGAAGAAGGTCGTCTGGAGATGATCTTCGGCGGCATGCCGAACGACCAGCGCGAGCCGATCAAAGCCGCGTTCCAGACCCACCCCAAGGAATCCGCGGTGCGCATCCTGCTTGCCACCGATGCCGCCTCTGAAGGCGTCAACCTGCAAAACCATTGCTCCAAGCTGATCCACTTCGAGATTCCGTGGAACCCCAACCGCATGGAACAACGCAATGGCCGGGTGGATCGTCATGGCCAGAAGGCGGATGAGGTGCATATCCATCACTTCGTTGGCCGCGGTTTCGCCACCGCCGGGGTCTCCGGCAAGGTGGGCGATCTGGAGGGCGATCTTGAATTTCTGATGCGTGCCGCCCTCAAGGTGGAAACCATCCGCGAAGACCTCGGCAAGGTTGGCCCCGTCATCGCCATTCAGGTTGAGGAAGCCATGCTGGGCCGGCGTAACCGGCTCGATACCACTCGCGCCGAGCAAGAGGCCGCACCGGTACGGGCCATGCTCAAGTTCGAGCGCAAGTTGCGTGAGCAACTGGAAAAGCTTGCATCGCAACTCCAAGAAACCCAGCACGAGCTGAACCTCACTCCCGAACATATCGAGAATGTCGTCCGAGTCGGCCTGGAACTGGCTGAGCAACCCGCGTTGATCCCCGTGGAGGTCGCAGGCATCTGGCCCGACCCCACCGGTGTACGCAAAACCTGCCCTGTTTTCCGTCTACCGGCGCTATCGAATAGCTGGGCGCAATGCGCTGATGGCCTCGCTCACCCCCACAACAAACGCATTCGGCCCATCGTCTTCGATGCCGCGCTCGCCACTGGCCGGGACGATGTCGTGCTGGCCCACCTCAATCACCGCCTGGTGCAGATGTGCCTGCGCCTGTTGCGTGCCGAAATCTGGTCGTTGGGCACCCAGGCCAAACACCTCTCCCGCGTCTCGGCCTGTATCGTTGATGATTCCTCGCTGACTCATCCCGTCGTCATCGCCCATGGCCGTATCGTCGTGTTGGGCGGCGACAACCACCGCTTGCACGAGGAAGTCATCACCGCCGGTGGCGCACTCATCGAAGGCCGTTTCAGCCGCCTCAACGTGGGCGATACCAAGGCAGCGCTGGAAGCCGCCACCAACAACCCTGTCCCCGCGGCCATCGAAGCCCGTTTTCAGGCGCTCTGGGCCAAGAACCGCGATGCGTTGCTGCTTGCCCTTGAATCCCGCCGCGTCGAGCGCACCAAGAACCTGGAAAAGAACCTCGACGAACTGGCCGAAAAGGAAGTAAGCAAGATCAAGAGCGTGATGACCGAACTCAAGCGAGCGATTCAGGGTGAACTAGATCGCAAGGACGGCCCGCAGATGCTGCTCGACCTGGGTGGCGACGAACCCGGCAAGCGCCAGCGCGAAAACGATCTCGCCGCCCTGCGCCGTCGCATCAAGGAAATCCCCGAAGAAATCCAGCGCGAGTCTGACCACATTCGTTCCCGCTTCGCCAACCCCAGTGCCCGCCTGTTCCCGGTCGCCGTCACCTGGCTCATCCCGCGCAAAGCCGTGCTTCAAATCACGGGGGGCAAGCCATGAGCAAATTCACGCCGAACGTACCCAGCGCATCGCGCCACCACGCCGACTGGCTCTCCCTCGTCGAGTATTCCGGCCCGTTCGTTTCCCTGCCGGTGATGCTGCGGGTCTTCCCGCAGGGGCTGGAACCGCGTGATCCGGCCCAAGCCAAAGCCCTGCGTGCCGCCTACGAGGAATGGCAAGACAACCCCACCGCCCCCGGCAAGCAACGCGCCTGGGTGCTGCATGTCCTCACCGCGGTGCTCGGCTATCCGTCAAACCAGATCAGCGAAGGGCAGGCGCTTCCCGCGGGGCTGGAAGCCAGCATGCCCGAAATGGGCGAAACCGTACGCCCCGACTTTGCGCTCATCGCCCCGACAGGCAGCGACACCGCCGGCCAGGCCCAGCTTCTAATCGCCATCTACCCGGCAGAGCAAAAACTCGACCGACCCGTCATCGGCAAGCACTGGAAAGCTACCCCCGCCACCCGCATGATGGAATTGCTCCACGGTGCCAATGTGCCGCTCGGCCTCGTTACCAATGGCGAGCAGTGGATGCTGGTCTATGCCCCGCGTGGCGAAATCACCGGTTACGCCTCCTGGTATGGCGCACTGTGGCTGGATGAACCCATCACCTTGCGGGCCTTCCATTCGCTGCTCGGCGTGCGCCGCTTCTTCGGCGTTGCCGCCGACAGCACCCTGCTGGCCCTGCTCAAGGAAAGCGCCAGCGACCAGCAGGAAGTCACCGACCAGCTCGGCTACCAGGTACGCGAAGCCGTCGAGGTGCTGGTGCAATCCTTCGACGCCATCGACAAGGAAAGCAACCGCATACAGCTGAAAGGCGTCAACCCAACAGACCTGTATGACGCCGCACTCACCATCATGATGCGGCTGGTATTTCTCTTCTCCGCCGAAGAGCGTGGTCTACTGCATCTGGGCAAGCCGCTCTACGACAACAATTACGCCGTCTCCACCTTGCAGGAACAATTGCAGGAAGTGGCCGACCGTTACGGCGAAGAAGTGCTAGAACGTCGCACCGATGCCTGGGCGCGGTTACTCGCCAGCTTCCGCGCCGTGCATGGCGGCATCAAGCATCAAGACCTGCTGATGCAAGCCTACGGCGGCTCGCTGTTCGATCCCGACCGCTACCCATTCCTCGAAGGTCGTGCAGCAGGCAGTGGCTGGCGCAGCACGCCTGCCGAGCCACTTGCGGTGAATAACCGCGTGGTGTTGCACCTGCTCAACTCCCTGCAACGCCTGCGCATAAAAGTCGGCTCTGGCGGGACGGCGGAAACACGGCGCATTTCCTTCCGCGCCCTCGGTGTGGAACAGATCGGTCACGTCTACGAGGGTCTGCTCGACCACACCGGCGTGCGCGCCACCGAGACAGTGCTCGGCATCAAAGGGACACGCAACAAAGAACCCGAAATCCCGCTTGACACACTGGAGTCGCTATTGGCTCAAGGGCAGGACAAGCTGATCGACTTCCTCAAAGAAGAAACCGGGCGCTCCCTATTGGCACTGCGCAAGACATTGGACGAAGGCAGCCTGCTCGACGAACACAAGCTGCTCGTTGCCTGCGGTCACGATGAAGCCTTGCTCGCACGTCTGCGCCCCTTCGCCAGCCTGATTCGCGAAGACTCCTTCGAGCGCCCACTAGTTGTGCTGGATGGCAGCGTCTATGTCACCGCCGGCACCACCCGGCGCAGCACCGGCACTCACTACACACCGCCATCGCTCACCGAACCTATTGTTCAGTACACGCTGGAGCCGCTGGTCTATGAAGGCCCTGCCGAAGGGGTGCCACGCGAGCAATGGAAACTCAAATCACCCAAGGCCATCCTTGACCTCAAAGTCTGCGACATGGCCATGGGTTCCGGTGCCTTCCTGGTGCAAGCCTGCCGCTATCTCGCCGAGAGACTGACGGAAGCCTGGGAGAACGAGGAAAAGCAGCATCCCGGCCAGGTGCTGATCACGCCAGATGGCAAGTTCTCCGAAGGCGCACCCAGCGAGCGCCTGGTGCCAACGGATGCCAACGAACGTATCGCCATCGCCCGCCGCGTGGTGGCCGACCGCTGCCTCTACGGCGTGGATATCAACCCAATGGCTGTGGAGATGGCCAAGCTCTCGCTTTGGCTCATTACCGTGGATGCCAATCGACCCTTCACCTTCCTCGACCACGCTTTTAAGTGCGGTGATTCGCTGCTTGGCATCACTTCGCTGGAGCAACTGAAGAAATTCAGCTTGCGGGCAGATAGCGGCAAGCTACAAGGTTTCAATGCACCGGATCTAGAGCAACACATCGACCATGCAAAGAAGAAGCGCGAGACGCTGGAGGCCATGCCTTCGGATACTCCGGAACAGCTCGCTGCCAAGGCGGCGCTGTATGCTGAGGCAGAGGATGCGGTGGCCAAGGTTAATGCCGCAGCGGATGTGTTGGTGGAAGTGGAGCTGAAGGGGCTGAAAGGACGCGCTTACGACGCTGAGCGCGAGGCATCTGCAGATCACATGATGGCGTATCGGACAAAAGGGCTGACCGAGTTGCAGGACTATGCGCGGCAGCGGCTGGGTGGACGGCATCCCTTACATTGGGCGCTGACCTTCCCAGAAATTATGGCTCGACAAGGGTTTGATGCTTTGATTGGTAATCCTCCGTTTTTGGGTGGCCGAAAAATCTCTACGTTCCTTGGTGAAGACTATGAAGGGGCAATAAAGAAAACTATCTTGGGTGGCGAAAAGGCGACCATCAACTTCGTCGCATATTTTTTACTTAGAGCCTGCGGTTTAGTTTCTAAGAAAGGGGCTATTGGTTTAATCACAACCGATTCAATCCGCGAAAGTGAAACACGAGAGTACGGCTTGCAGCTTGCCTTTTCCCTCTGTTCTTGTTACCGGGCAATCTCAACGATGCCTTGGCCTGGTGAAGCTGGTGTAAGTATTAGCGTAATACATCTCATAAATGGCTCGTGGAATGGATCGCCATATCTGGATGGTGAACCTGTCAGTGGTATCACATCCTTCCTTACAGCCGGGGTGGAAAATAGAGAGGCATACCCATTGCTCGCTAACAAGGGATTCTGTTCTGATGGAGTTAAGGTTCAAGGAATAGGATTTGTGTTGAGCACAGATGAAGCGCAAGGGCTATTTAACCAAAACGCAAAGTACAGGGAGGTTGTCACTAGGTACGTTGTCGGAGATGACATTAACAGTGACCCTCAATCCACTGGTAATCGTTGGGTGGTTAATTTCTGGGACCGAACCGAATCAGTCGCCCGCACATATGAAGACCCATGGCACATCGTCGTAGAACGAGTCAAACCTTACCGTGACACACTTACAAAGCAAGTACACGAATCGTGTTTCTGGAAATTCTGGGATCGACGAGAAGGATTTTTCAACCGGGTTCGGTCGAGGCCGCGATTCCTAGTCGCATCTAAGCTTTCAAAGTATTTCGCAGTCGTTTTTGGGAATCCGGACTACGTTTATTCGGAGAAAGCCAAGGTATTTGATTTCTCGTCGTACAGTGCATTCGCCGTATTGCAGTCCAGCTTTCATACAAGCTGGGCACTCGCACAAGGTTCTACAACGGGCGAAACACCTGCATATGTTGGATCAAAGTGTTTTGATACCTTTGCTTTTCCAACTATTTTCTATGACCGTGCCAATAATTCCGTAATCCCAGATGCAGTAAGTGCTGTCTCGGAGGATATTGGAAAGAAGTATTACGACGCTCGCAGTCGCCTACTCCAGCAAACTCGCGCGGGACTTACACAGCTTTACAACGTTGTTCATAGTTCCTCGGACTCCAGTGCCGACATTGCCGAACTACGCCGTCTCCAGGTCGAAATGGATCACGCCGTCGCCACTGCCTACGGCTGGACAGACCTCGATCTCGGCCATGGCTTCCACGCAACGAAGCAAGGCATCCGCTACACGATCTCCGAAGATGCACGCCGCAAAGTACTCGGCCGCCTACTGGCGCTGAACCATGAGTGCCACGCCGAAGAGGAGGCCGAACAGGCAACAAAGCCCTTCGCGCCCGCCGTTAAACGCGGTAGCAAGAAGTCGGTCGACGACAACGCCACAACCGGATTATTCGATTAGGAAAATGCCATGTCGAATGCCATCTCATCGCAAACCACCGTCCAGAAGCTGATCACGCCGCATGACCAATTCATCCGCACGGTCTTTAACACGCAGCGTTCGTACTACATCGACATATACCAGCGCGAATATAAATGGACGGACGAACAGGTCAAGACGCTGCTCAATGACCTTGAGGTCCGGTTTGAACTGGGCAAGAGACAGCGCACAGTACCAAAGGAAATTCAGCAGGAAGTGTTGGAGCACTTCGATCCATACTTCCTGAATACTTACCTGACGCATACCTCGCCGACGGCAACCAGCATTGTTGATGGCCAGCAACGACTAACCACATTGCTGCTGATCCTGATCAAGCTCTATCAGATTCTTCAACGGGTCGATGCCGTGCCCGAAGCACAGAGTAAAACCTTCAAACCTGGCGCCTTGCGTCCGCTGATCTTTGAGGAGGATGATTTCGGTGGGGCCACGCGCTTCAAGATTTTCAATGCGAACCGCGAGGAACAACTCCGCGCATTGGTCGAAGGGACCACATTCGACCCTGAAGACGAGACGCAGAAGCGGCTAAAGGAAAACTACAGCACCATCAGCAACTATTTTGATGCGTTCTTTCGCTCAGAGGCCGACGCCAGTGGCTTCGATCTGGCGAAGCTGACGTACTACATTACCTATTTGCTGGATCGAGTTTCCATCGTCGAGATTCGCATCGACCGACAAGATAACGTGGCGATGATCTTTGAGGTGGTTAATGACCGCGGCTTAGGCTTGAAACCCTACGAAATTCTCAAAGGCAAGTTCATCGGCAATCTTCCTCCAAAGGAGAAGGAAGAAGCCAACCAGATTTGGGTCGCGTTGCAGGATCTCTTCTACCGCACCGAGTTGAAGAATACAACGGAAGCCAGTATCGACTTGGACGACTTCTTCCGCATCTATTTCCGGGCCAAATTCGCCAAGGGCGAAAAGGATTACACAGCCTTCGAGAGCGACTACCACTACGAGATATATCGTCGACCGGAGCTTCGCGCACATTTTGGCGACTTTAAGGATCACTTGGTTCTCTTCAATCGAATCAAGAATGAGGTGCAATATTTTGCCAAACTGTATCGGGAACTAAGGGCGGATTACAGCGCGATGCGCCCTCATCTGTTCTTCAACAAACTGTTGGAGCAGAACCAGCAATACCTCTTGATCATGTCTTCCGTGCGACTCGACGATCCGGAGCGGGAAAAGAAGATTCAATTGATCTCCGCGAAGTTCGATCAACTCCACGTCATCTTGCGTGTGTTGGGTGCATATGAGAGCAACAGTTTCCAGCGCCTGATATATGGCTTGAATGAAAGTGTTCGGAACAAGAGCGTGGAAGAGTGCGGGCAAATATTTGATGAGCAAATTATCAAGACGCTCAAGGACGAGGAGCGGTTGGATGCCGGGTACTCGGGGTCTGTACAGGAAATATTCACCTACGAGCGATTTAAGGGCGCTAGGAACAACGCCACCAACTTCAGCAAGTATCTTTTGATGCGCATTGACCGATGGCTGAGTGAATTGCTCGACAAACCCAGCTACTGCAGTGCGCCGTTCCCGGACGTTGAAGAGAGATTCAATAAATCCAATCGTCGCCGATACGGAATGCACCTTGAACATATCTACGCCTACAACGATGCGAACCGGGCACTGTTTAAGGATCCGAAGACCGGCCTGTTCGATGAAGCCATATTTGAGCAGACCCGTAACCAAATGGGCATGGTGCTTTTATTGAAGGACTTGCAGAACCTCAGCAGCAACAACGACATTTATCGAGACAAGCTTAGCGACTATGAGATGAGTGACATTATCTGGAATCAGTTGCTAGCAGGGCATTTGCCTAACGTAGATTCCAAGGTGCTGCCTCCTGAGTTTCAGAACGCCAAGGTAGAGGCAGACTCCACTGGGGCTTTCCCAAAAGACGCGGTAGAACAGCGGCAGCGCCTGTTCTTTGAAGCGTTTAAGACGATCTGGGCAACAGTATGAGCACGCCCTCGACATTCATTCCGCCATTGAGCGGTACGTCGCCGGTATTGGCCACGAAGACTCCCAGCAATCTTCGCGATGAACTTACCGATATGGTCATCCGCGACCTGCTCGGCCCCGCGGGCGGCTCGGACGAGGAGTTGAACCAACACGAGGACCATGCCTACCAGCGTTACTTAGTTGGCATGCTTGCCCCCAAAGCGAGCGAGATTGCGGGCGGCGAGACAGACGAGCTAGCCGCGGCCGGTGGAGACGAGGGGGAGGAAGGCGCGCCAGAATCCGGTGTGCCCGCGGGCAGCACCTATTTTCCGTCTTCGATGGGCCTGAGCTTCGTCGTCGCCGCTGAGACGAAAGAGATTGTGGTCAAAGCAGAATGGGGCCAATACCTTCGCGTCAAAAGTGCGAATCAGCAGAAAAAAGATGGTAGTCCAGCCAATGTTTGGAAGAGAAATCCGGTCATCGCGCCTGCTATGACCTTGCCGCTAAAAGATGGCCATATTCCACTGCGGCCATTGCACTCAGCTCACCCGCTTGTTCTCTTGCAAGGACGCATGCGCTCGACCTCCGATGGCTGGGTCGTGACGCTATTCATTGTCAACCAGCAGGAGGAAAGAAGAGGCCACGGTGAGCCGAAAGACGAAGTCTGGGTGTTCCAGCCCAAACTGCGGGTGCACGGCGCCGAGAACCAATCGATCTTTGTCCAGCGTAAGAGCGCGAAGGCGGACCTGTCCAAGATGGACCCACTGACCCGCGAGGAGTCCGAAACGCTGGAAATGCTCTACCGCCACCAGCGCGAGTTTGCGGTCGGCCACGGAATTTCCGTGCACGCCACATTGCCCGAACCGTTGGCCGAGCGCGCCACACAGGTGGAGACAGAATGGGTACCGATGTTCGAGGTACCGCAACAAACGCCGCGCTCTGAGGTTGATGACGAAAACCTCGCCGGCGTGACGATGGACATGAAAGCCCTTGCTGAGCTACCTAAGGAAGCTCTGAATTTCCAGAGTTACAAATGACTGTGATGCCAAATTGCGACATGAAGAGGTCGAAACGATTGCGCGGCAGTTGCCGGCGGACTGTGTTTGCCGGTTCTTCCGGTGATTTCT
>Ga0082335_1002226_pt1 | contig 37091 bp, 34 predicted proteins | sample Subgrocontami58m_FD_72375 | JGI IMG/M metagenome (GOLD analysis project Ga0082335, IMG submission 72375) | Subsurface groundwater microbial communities from S. Glens Falls, New York, USA - GMW37 contaminated, 5.8 m (SPADES assembly) (version 2) ...
CCAGCCGGCGCCGGTGTACGGGCGCAGGTCGCGGACGACGAGACTGAAGCCGGTCGGCGCGTTCGCGAGCGCCGGGTCGTGCGAGAGCGAGAGGTGCGTCTTCGCCATGCAGATCGGCAGCCTGTCGAGCCCCGCCCGCGTGAACTGATCGATCTTCTGCTGGGCGGCCGGCGTGAGGGTGATCCCCTTGGCGCCGTAGACCCGCTGCGCGATGGCGCGGATCTTGTCGGCGATCGGCGCGTCGAGCGGGTAGACGAAGTCGAAGTCGCTTTCGTGCTCCGCCGCGTCCACGACCGCCTCGGAGAGCGCCTGCGCGCCTGCGCCGCCGCGCTCGAAGCCCTCGTTCACCTCCGCTGCCTGCGCGCCCAGCTCGAGCGCGAGTGAGCGCACGAGCTCGATCTCGTCTTCCGAGTCACCCGGGAAGCGGTTGACCGCGACGACCGCCTTCAGCCCGAACTCCTTGACGATCCCGAGGTGGCGGGCGAGGTTTGCCGCGCCCCGCTCGATCGCCGCGCGGCCGCCGTCCGGCTGCCCGGCGTGGTGCTTGAGCGCCTTCACCGTCGCCACGAGCACGACGGCGTTCGGGCGCAGCCCGCCGACCCGGCACACGATGTCGAAGAACTTCTCCATCCCCATGTCGGAGCCGAAGCCGGACTCGAGGACGACGTAGTCGCCGAGCTTGAGCGCAACGCGGTCGGCGACGAGCGAGTTGTTCCCGTGGGCGATGTTCGCGAACGGACCGCAGTGAACGAGGGCCGGCTGGCCCTCGAGCGTCTGGACGAGATTCGGCTTGAGCGCCTCCTTGAGGAGGACGGCCATCGACCCGGCGGCGCGGAGTTGCTCCGCGGTCACCGGCTCACCGCCGTAGGTCTGCGCGACCTGGATCGCGCCGAGCCGGCGGCGGAGGTCCTGGATGTCCGTTGCCACCGCCACGATCGCCATCACCTCGGAGGCTGCGGTGATGTCGAAGCCCGTCTCGCGCGGGTAGCCGTTCGCGCGGCCGCCGAGCCCGACGGCGATCTCGCGCAGCGCGCGGTCGTTGATGTCCACGCAGCGCCGCCAGGTCACCTCCAGCGGGTCGATGCCGAGCGCGTTGCCGTGCAGGATGTGCGCCTCGAGCATCGCCGCCAGCAGGTTGTTCGCGTCGCCGATCGCGTTGATGTCGCCGGTGAAGTGGAGGTTGAGGTCCTCCATCGGCACGACCTGCGCGTAGCCGCCGCCGGTAGCGCCGCCCTTGATCCCGAAGACCGGGCCGAGCGAGGCCTCGCGCAGGCAGAGGACCGGGCTCTTGCCGATGCGGCCGAGGCCCTGCGTCAGCGCGACGGACGTCGTCGTCTTGCCCTCGCCGGCCTTCGTCGGCGTGATCGCCGTGACGCAGACGAGCTTTGCGTCGGGTCGCGCGGCCAGCCGCTCGAGCACCGACAGGTCGATCTTCGCCTTGTACCGCCCGTACGGCTCGACCTCGTCGGGCAGCAGCCCCGCCGCCGCCGCGATCTCCGTGATCGGCTTGAGGGTCGCGGACTGTGCGATCTCCAGGCTCGACGGCATGCTCATCGGTGTTTCGTCACCTCGTGGCGTAGGTCTTGGTCAGTGGGAGACGGCCGCGGCTGCGAGCTCCGACACGAGCGTATCGGTGTGGAAGCGCTCGAGCGCGAACGGAGCGATCAGGTCGGGCGTCTTGCCGGTGGCCGCGAGCTCAGCGAGCGTCCAGCCGACGATCGGTGCCGCCTTGAAGCCGTAGGTGCCCCAGCCGGCCGAGACGTGGAAGTTCTCCAGCTCGGTCTTGCCGAGGATCGGGCTGTAGTCGGGCGAGAGGTCGCAGAGGCCCGTCCACGTGCGCAGCACCTTCACCCGCTCGAGCTGCGGAAAGAGCTCGAGCACGTGGCGGGTCGTGTACTCGAGGAACGGGAACGTGCCGATCCCCTTGTACGTCGTATACGGCTCGATCTCGGCGCCCATCAGGAACTCGCCGCGGTCGGTCTGCGAGACGTACACGTGCATCTGCGCCGAGACGATGACCACGTCGAGGAACGGCTTCATCGGCTCGGTCACGAGCGCCTGGAGGATGTGCGTCGTGATCGGCAGGGGCACGTCGGCCAGCTCGCCGATCAGGGTCGACCAGCCCGCGACCGCGCTGATCACGACGCCGGCCTCGACGTCGCCGCGCGGCGTGCGCACGCCGGTGACGCGCCCGTTCTCCTGCATGATCCCGGTCACCTCGGTCGCCTGGTGCAGCTCGACCCCACCGCGGTCGGCGCCGCGCGCGAGGCCCCAGACGACGGCGTCGTGGCGGATGATGCCGCCCGGCGGGTGGTAGAGCGCGCCCTGGATCGGCCAGGTCGGGTGGTCGGAGATGTCGATCTCGGGGCAGAGCTTCTTCACCTCGTGCTTGTCGATCACCCGCGAGTCGATCCCGAGCAGCTTGTTTACCTCGGCGCGCTCGGTGGAGACGATCAACCCGCGGTCGGAGTGCGCGAGCGTCAGGTGCCCGTGCTGCGAGAACATGAGGTTGAAGTCGAGCTCGCCGGAAAGGCCTTCGTAGAGCTTCACGCTCTGCTTGTAGAAGGCGGCGCCCTCGGGGGTGCGGTAGTTCGAGCGGATGATCGTCGTGTTGCGGCCGGCCGCGCCCGCGCCGATGTAGCTGCGCTCCAGCACCGCAACGCTCTTCACGCCGTGGTTCTTGACGAGGTAGTACGCCGTCGCGAGGCCGTGCGAGCCACCGCCGATGATCACGACGTCGTACCGCTTCTTCAGCTCCTGGCGCGGCCGCCACATACGGCGCGGACGGAAGATCTCGATGAGGCTCACGCGAGTCCCCTCGTCATGTCGAGCACGACCTCGACGAGGTAGTGGCCGAGCTCCTGCGGCACGAAGATCCGGAAGCGGTCGCCGTCGCGGAAGAGGAGCGCCGTGACGTGCGCGAGCGCGCCCGCGGTCGGGAACGAGTCGAGGTCGAGCTCGGTCAGCCGCCGCATGAGCGGCTCGCCGGAGAGCGCGAGCCCGGCCCAGGCACCGGAGACGTCGTAGGCGCGCAGGCCGGCGGCGCGGGCGCGCTCGACGGTCCCGGCGACTTCGCCCTCGGCCAGCACGAAGGCCCGCTGCGGCGTCAGGCGCAGGAGCTCCTCGCCGGGCTCGGGCGCGAACGCGGCGACGTCTCCGCGCAGCTCGACCTTGCCCAGCCGCGAGAGATCCTGGAGGCCGAGCGCCGGGCCCGCGGCGGCGAGCGCGCGGGCAAGCGGCGAGGCGAGCGCCTCAGGCGCGGCGAGCTCGGGAGACATGAACGCGAGCGTGCTCACGACTTCAGCCTCGCCCCCTCGGGATCGTAGAAGGGCTGGAGGTGCACGAGCGCCGGCTCGAGCGTCCCGTCGACCATGATCTGGAACTCGGCCCCGTCCTCGGCGAGCTCCGGCGGCACCCAGCACATGCCGAGGTGCCGCCCGGTCGCCTCGCTGAAGCGCGAGCTCGTGACGCGGCCGATCGAGCGGCCCTCGCTCACGATCTGCCCACCCTCGAGCGGCAGCACCGGGTTGCGCATGACGAAGCCGACGAGCCGCTCGCGCACGCCGCGCTCGGCCACGAGCTCGGTCGCCCACTTGCCCACGAAGTCGTCCTTGTCGAGCTTCGGCAGCCAGTCCAGCCCGGCCGAGAGGAGGTTCGACTCGGTGTCGGTGTCCTGGCCGACGAGGATGTGCTGCTTCTCGAGGCGGAGGATGCGCTGCGGCTCGAGCCCGAACGGTCGCGCTCCGGCTGCGACGAGCGTGTCCCAGAGGTGCTCGCCCGCCGGGCTCGGACAGTGCAGCTCGTAGCCCAGCTCGCCGACGAAGCCGATGCGAAGGACGAGGCACGGCACCCCGGCGACGACGCCCTGCTTCGCGTCGAGGTACGAGATGCCGTCGTTCGAGACGTCCATGTCCGTCAGCGCGCCGAGCGCCTCGCGGGCCCGCGGGCCGGCAAGGTTGACCGCGGCGAGCGCGCCGCTGACGTCGAGGAGCTCGACGTCCATTCCCCAGACGGCGTTCCACCACTCGAACCAGGCGAGCACCCGCCCGGCGCCCGTGGTGGTCGTCGTCACGTAGTAGAGCTCCTCGCCGAGGCGGCCGATCGTCCCGTCGTCCATGATCCGGCCGCCGTCGGTCGTGAGCACGCTGTAGCGGATCCGCCCGGGCTTGAGATCGGAGAAGCGGTTCGGGTAGAGCCGGTCGAGGAAGGCGCCCGCGTCGGGCCCCTCGACGAGGATCTTGCCGAGCGTCGAGACGTCGATCACGCCGAGCTGCTCGCGGACCGCCCGCACCTCGCCGGCGACGTCGCCGTACGAGTGCGGCCGCTTCCAGGAGCCGGTCCACATCATCGTCGCGCCCGCCTCCTCGTGGCGATGGTGCGCCGACGTCCGCCGGCAAGGCTCGTGGTCGCGCCCGGCGAGCATGCCCATCTCGATCGGCGCCCAGGGCGGCCGCGCCGTCGTCATCCCGATCGCCGCCTCGCCCTCGCCGTTTTCCTGCGCGATCAGCCGGACCGAGTTGAGCTGGCAGAGCTTCCCCTGGCAGGGTCCCATGGTCACGGTCGTGTACCGCTTGGCGAGCTCGATCGAGTCGAAGCCCTCGGCGAGCGCGCGCTTGACGTCCTTGACGGTGACGTCCTCGCAGTGGCAGACGAAGCACTTGTCGCCGCCGGAGCCGTAGCTCGGGGCCGGCACCGCGCCGTTGCCGATCTCGCCGGTGACCGAGCCGGTCGCGGCGATGCCCGCCGGCACGTCGCGGGGAACGAAGATGCCGCGGCGCTCGTCGTACTCGATCCGGGCGCCGGCCTGCGCGAGCAGCGAGTAGGCGGGCTGGCGGCCGCCGGACATGACGAGCAGGTCACAGTCGACGGCTTCGCCGTCGACGAGCACGCGGCGTAGACGGCCCCGGCGTCCCTGGGCGCTGATCTCGCGCGGGTTGTCCTTCGTCACGCGCAGGGCGAGCGCGACCTCGACGCCGGCGTCGCGCAGGACGTCGGCTGTCTCCAGGCCGCGGTCGTCGGTCGCCAGCACGACGGCGCGCTCGCCCGGCTTGATCGCCCAGTCCTCCACCAGGCGGCGGGCGGCGCCGGGAAGCATCACGCCGACGAGGTCGTTGCCCGGGAAGACGAGCGGCTGCTCCAGGGCCCCCGCGGCGACGACGATCTTCTCGGCCCGGTAGCGGATCAGCAGGTCGCCGTGCGCGACGGCCACGAGCCCGCCCTCCCAGATGCCGAGCGCCTGCGCCGGGGCGACGATCTCCACCCCGCCGAGGTCGTGGCCTTCGAGCTGCCGGCTCTCGTCCACGAGCACGACGCCGGGGCCGTCGATCGCGGCCGAAAGGGCCGCCGTGCGACCCGACTCGCCGCCGCCGATCACGAGCACGCGGGCGCGCCGGTACTCGGTGTCGGTGCGGTGCTCGCGGCCGCGGTGCTTGTCCACCTTGCCGAGGCCCGCCGCGTTGCGCAGGAACTTCTCGACGAACGGCCAGAGCGCGCGCGGCCGGTGCCCGACCCGGTAGTAGAAGCCGGCCGGCGTGAACGGGCCGCCGATCTTGTCCGTCACCGCCATCAGATCGAAGTCGAGCGAGCCGCGGACGTTCTGCGGGACGACGACCGCGCCCTCGCGAACGGGCACGGCGCACGTGCGCACGTTGGGGACCCCGTCCACGGTCATCATGCAGTTCGGGCAGTGGCCCGAGCAGCAGAGCAGGCCACGCCGCCGGTGGTACTTGAAGCTGCGCGAGAAGACCCTCTGCCCCGAGGCGTAGAGCGCCGAGCCGAACGAGTCACCAGGGAAAGCGCTGACGCGCTTTCCCTTAAAGAAAAAGGAGACCTCTTTGCTGCGGTCGATCCGCTCGCCGGGGCGCGGCTCGAGCCTCACGACGGCAGCTCCACCTTCATGACCTCGTTCGTGCGCGTGTCGCGCTCGGCGAGGAACCAGGCGCCGCAGCCGTGGCGATGCGTCCACCACTCACGCTGGACTCCCGCGACGTTGCGGCGGAAGTACACGTAGTCGGTCAGCTCGCGCATCGTCGGCTTCGCCGTCGGGCGCGTCGTCACCTCGCCGGCGTACCCGAACTCGTTGACGTCGCGCGGGCCGCAGTGGGGGCAGGTGAGCAGGAAGGACATTGTTTATTGCTTTATGCGCAATGCCATGTCAAAATCGCTGTCACTCTACTCCGATGGCACGCACAGGTCAACCGTCCACGGGACACGTCGCCGCCTCGGCGCGAGCGGTGGCTTTGCTCGACGCGCTCGCCGACGGCGGCGAGCTCGGCACGAACGAGCTCGCCCGCCGCACGGGGCTCAACGCGAGCACGGTGTCGCGCCAGCTCGGCACGCTCGCGGCGGCGGGCCTCGTCGAGCACGTCGAGGCGAACGGGCGCTACCGGCTCGGCATCCGCCTCGTCCAGCTCGCGAACGCCGTGCTGGCCCGGCTCGACGTGCGCGCCGTCGCGCGCCCCCACCTCGAGGCGCTCGTGCAGGCGACGGGCGAGACGGCGACGCTGTCCGTGCCCGGCGAGCGCGACGCGATCACCGTGGACTTCGTCCCCTCCGGCCACTACGTGCAGCACGTCACCCAGCTCGGCAGGCCCTCGATCGCTCACGCCTCCTCGGCCGGCAAGGCGATGCTCGCCTTCTGGCGCGGCGGGCTGCCCGAAGGGCCGCTCGAGGCGTACACGCCGAGCACGATCACCGACCCGGCGCTCCTCGCGCGCGAGATCGTCGCCGTGCGCGCGCAAGGCTGGGCGGAGGCGTGCGAGGAGCGCGAGCCCGGCCTGAACGCGATCGCCGCGCCGATCTTCGACGCGGCCGGCGAGCTGGAGGCGGTCGTCGCGCTGCAGGGGCCCGCCGGCCGCTTCGACCGCGCCGCGATGACGGCGGCGCTGCCGCTGCTGCTCGAGCACTCGCGCGCGATCTCCGCCGGCCTCGGCTTCGGCGGCGGCGAGCGGCCTGCCTGAGCTCGCTCAGCCCCAGAAGATGCCGGTCGGATCGGCGTCGATCTCGGCGAGGAGCGGAGCGACGTCGCGAGACCGGATCGGCTTGAAATACGCGAGCAGGCGATCGTTTCGATCCCTGGCAAAGAGCGACCAGGTGCCCGAGTCGGGGTCGTAGCGCAACTGCGCGATCCTCTGGCTCGTCCAGTCCGGGCCGAAGTCGGGACTCCACGGCGGTCGCCGCTCGGCGATGGTGATCGCATCGCCGCGCACGCTTGCCTCCAGCCGCACCTGGTCGCGCGCGTGCGGCGGGACGCGGGTCTCGCAGAACGCCTCGACCTGCTTGAGCGCCGCTCTCCGGACGAGCTCGGGGATCGCCACGCTCAGCGTCCCGCCAGCGCCGACACGAGGCTTCTCAGAAGACCCATCCCTCGGCGCGGATCAGGCCGAGCAGGTTGATACACGGCACGTTGAAGTGGTCGCAGACGAACGGGATCCGCGGCCGATCAGGCGTTCCTGCGCCCTTCTCAGCGGTCACGACCGTACTCTTCCTGATCTTCGCGACGGCGACGACGAACGGGTCGGCCCGATTCCGCCCTCGCATGGTGTCGACCATCTTCGGGAACAGGTCGAGGATCTCGGTCGTGGCAGCCTGGACTGCATCGTCCAGCGCCACGAAAAGCCCGGGGCGAGCCTTCGCCCATTTCAGAGCTTCATCGTCCTTCGCCTCGAGCTCCCGAAGCACCTCGTCCGAGGTACAGAGACGCCCCGCGTCGATCATCTCGTCCAATCGCGCCCAGAGGCCGGGGAACGAATCGATCGGGTAGTACCGGACCCACCCGTCAAGGATGGCGCTCGTATCAATGCAGTAGGACAGCTGTGCTCCTCCTACACTCGCGCCCCGAGGACTTCAGCCTCGACCTTCGGCAGGTGCTTGAGGTTCATGCCCAGGCTGTCTGCGAGGTCCGACGCAGTGATCTCATCGCGGTGGTAGGCGTCGAGCACGAGGCGGACATACGACCGGCCGAGATCCCGGATCTTGACCCTGTGGTACGGAGCGAAACCGCCTTCCTCGGCTCTGTGCTCCGCGTAGAGCCGCAGGAACTCTTCACGCTTCCGCGCGTAGAACGCCATCGATGCCTTGTCGAGGCTCACGAGCCGCCTGAGCACCGCCTCCCGACTCGCACCGTATTTGTCGGCGAGCGTCCCGAGCTCGTCGTCTTGCCACTCAGCCCCAACAGCATGTTGACGGACGACGATCTCGCCCAGGAATGCGTCACGTGGCATCAGCACTGCTGCGGCGACCTGGTTGCAGAACGTCTCGATCCGAGCCTCATCCGACTGGGGAGAGCGGTCGCTCAGGTCGCAGAGCCCGCCATTTCGCAGCAGGACGTGGGCCAGCTCGTGGAGCAGGGAGAAGATGCGCCCACGCGGTGAGTCCTTCGCGTTGACGACGATGACGGGCAACACATCGGTCGCAATCGAGAAGCCCCGCATCTCATCGAGTGAGATCTCACCCGTCTGGAGCACGAGCATTCCGGCGTCTTCGACCGCCTCGATCCAGCCGGAGAGAGCTCGATACCTCTCTCGCCACGAGAGTTGCTGTGTGAAGGCGACGCCGAGGAGGCCGCGCACGTCAGCCGCGAACGCCTCGGGATCATCCGAGTGCGAGGAAAGCCGGACGGCAGCGGGCAGTGCGTCGCTGTCCTCGAGCAGCTCGATCGCAATCTCCCGCTGCTGGCGTGCCCGCCTGAACTCGGCGTGCAGCTCGGGTGTCCAAGCGGATGGGGCTGCATCGGGCAGCCGACGGAAGTCCTTCATCGCGTCGAAGTCGGTTGGCGGTTCGGGCAAGAAGAAGACGGCCAGCGGACGCTTGAGCACTTTGCCGGCCTTACGGAGCTGCGCGACCGTTGGAGCGACCTCGCCGGATTCCCAGGCCCGGAGACGGTCTCCGGTGACACCGATACGCCGCGCCGTGTCCTCGATGGACAAGCCGATCGAGCTGCGCGCCCAGACGAGGAGCGCGGGGTTGATGTGCGCTAAGGGAGTCCTGGGCATGCTGGTCTACGTATAGACGCTCAGAACCGTGAGAGGGGGGTCGAACGGGTCAGACGGCATAGACCTTCATCACCTCGTCGCCGTAGTGGTTGATCACCTTGACGGCGATCTTCCCGGTCTCGGGTGGCGGGAAGGGGCGGCTCTCCGTGCGGTAGAGCGACGCCCACGCGGTCTCGTCGACGTCCGCTCGGAGCGCCTTGCGCAGGGACTCGTACGGGTCGCCCGCGCCGGTGAAATACGCCTCGCGGACGAAGAAGCTCTCCTCGTTGTAGTTCGTATCGACGAACCAGCAGGCGATTTCGTCGGTCGTGCTCGAGCGCACCTGGCCCGTCGTCGGGTCGTACACGTCGACGCCCCGGATCTCGACGACGATGCCGTCCTCGTTGCGCCGGATGTCGACGTCGGGCTCGCCGAAGACCATGAACAGGTTTCCGGCGCCGGTCTTCTTGAGCAGATCGGCCCCCATCGCGAGGTCGGGGTTCATGCGCACGAGCAGGACGCGCAGCCGGCCGAGCTTGCGCTCCTCGGCGGCGACGGCCCAGCCCGAGCCTTCCGACGGCGCGAACTCCTTCGCCGTCTCGCCCGCGGAGGCGTCGAACGCGAACGCGCAGACGAGGAGGAGGTCGGCGCCGGTGCCGCGGCTCGCCTCCTTCGCCGCCTCGCGCACCTGATCGGCGTCGACGGTGCCGTATTCGGGGCCGACCGAGACAGCCGCCGTCCGCTCGGCGCCGTCGGCGTCGGTGAAGGCCCCCCTGGCGTGCACCCACGTCCCGGCGGAGGCGTCGAGCCAGTCGAAGCGCAGGTGCTCGGCCTTGACCGTGTTCTGGACGCCCGCCCTGCGCAGGTTCTCGAGGATGGTGGGCAGGAACTCTTCGGTCGAGGCGGCGGTCTCCTCCGCCGTGCCGGAGGGCTCGATGGTGCGGTGCGGCGAAAGGCTCTCGACCGTGAACGGACCGGTGACGCGCACCTTCTTGCGGTCCTCGCGCGGCTGGTCGTAGAGCGTCTCCTGCTCGGCGTGCTTCGCGATCGCCGCCTCGATCTCGTCGCGGCCCATGCCCTCGCGGATGTCCGGGTTCTGCGCGATCGACTTCAGCGTTACGCGCGGCACCGTGCGCCAGTAGAAGCCCTGCCGCACGTCGCCCTCGTCGCGGAGCTCGAACCACGGGTAGAGCGGTAGGCCATCAGGCGCGTGCGCGCGAGCGCGAGCGCCACGCGCGAAGTGTCGATCGTGATCCAGCGACGGCCCCACTTCTCCGCGGCGACGGCAGTCGTGCCACTGCCGCACGTCGGATCAAGCACGAGATCACCCGGATCGGAAGTCATGAGGAGGCAGCGCTCTCCGACCTTCACGTTGGTCTGGACGACATAGACCTTGTCCATTCCGCTGCCGGACTGGGTGTCGTCCCAAAGGTTCCCGATCGGGAAGGCCTCGAAGTCGTCGAGGTATCGAACGTAGGAGAGCGATCGTCCGGTCACCGCGACTCGACCTGCGGCAACGAGCTTGCTCATGCCGTCGAGGTTCGTCTTCCACTCCCCGGACGTCGGCAAGAACTCCCGGCCGTCGATCTCAACCGGAAAATACCCCGTGCGCGCAGCACGGACCCTCGGCGACGTCAGCGTCTGGAAGCGAAGCACACGACCTCCCTCCGGAACATCGCCGTCATTCGGGAGTCGGACACGGGAGCCGTCCTCGAGCTCCACGAACGTGTAGGCCCCTGCGCCCGCGCCGCCGACGTCCTTTGAGCGGTGAAGTTGACGGTACTTGAGTCGCTCTCGATTCTTGCCGTACCACAGCACGTAGTCGCTGAGCAGCGGGAGGAACTCAGATGTTGCCCCCGCTGTCTTCTTGAACGTGATCAGCGAGACGAAGTTCTCGCTCCCGAACACCTCGTCGAGCAGGCTGCGGACAAGGTGGACGTTCTCGTCGCCGATCTGGACGAAGAGCGAGCCCGACTCCGCCAGGAGCTCGCGGGAGACGACGAGCCGGTCGCGCAGGTACGTCAGGTACGAGTGGATCCCGAGCTCCCACGTGTCGCGGAACGCCCGGATCTGCTCCGGCTGGCGCGTGACGTCGGCGATCTTTCCGTCCGAGACCTCGCGCTTCCGGGTCGAGACCTGCCAGTTGGAGCCGAACTTGATCCCGTAGGGCGGGTCGAGGTAGATCGTCTGCACCTTGCCCCGGAGCCCCTCCTTCTCGGCGAGGCTCGTCATCACGAGCAGGGAGTCGCCGAGGATGAGCCGGTTCGACCAGTTCACCGGCCAGCGGTAGAAGTCGACGAGCTGCTCGAACTCGATCCCGTTGAAGTCGTCGAAGAGCTGGAGCTCCGGCTCGGGCTCGCCCGCCGCGGCCGTGCGCCGCAGGTTCTCGACGATCGCGCGCGGGTGGATCTTCTCCTGGATGTAGACCGGGACGACCGGCACTTCCAGGTCGGCCGCATCCTGCTCGTCCTTGCCCTTCCAGACGAGCTGCGGGTCGAGGCTCGGGTCACGCGGGTAGAGCATCGCCTTCGGTGAACGCTCGTCGGCGGCGAGCATCCCGCGCAGCTCGTTCGTCGGGATGTTCGCCCGCTTGTCGGTGTGCGTGATCGTCTCGACCGGCGTCGGCTGCGCGCCCGTCGCACGCTTGCGCGGGCTCATGCGGCGGCCCCCAGGCGGGTCGCGAGGTGGCTGCGGATCGCGTTCTCGGCATTCCAGGGGTCGTCGATCTCGATGAAGTCCCAGCGTCCGAAGCGGCCGAGCGCGTTCACGCCGGGCACCCAGCGGGTGCGCGCGGTCGCGACCTTCTCGGCCTTCTCGGGCCGCCGCTCGCCGGTGACCTCGACGATCAAGCTGAGGAGATCGTCGGAGCCCCGGCCGTCCTCGATTCTGACGACGAAGTCGGGGAGATACACCCTGTCCTCTGTGTCGAATGTGTAAGGAATCGTCCACCCCAGCCCCTGGTTCTTCACATAGGCGCGGACCTCGGGCATGCCCTCGAGGCGCTCGGCGAGCACGTGCTCCCAGCCCGAGTCGGCTGCGACGTACTCGACGTGGCACTTCGCCGGGTCGGTGGCCATGACCGGCTTCGCGGTGTCGAAGTCCACGACCGAGGTCGAGCCCACAGGCTCGTAGGGTGCGGGGACGGCGAGCAGGCGGGACGCGCCTCGCTCGGCGGAGACGATGCCGCGGGCGATCCGCTCGACTGCCGCACTGGCCCGCTGGTGGAGGAGCAGGAGCTGCGGGAAGGCGTGGTCGTGGAGCTCGACGGAGGACGCGAGCCAGGCGCGCGTCGCCTCGACGAGCTGTGGGAAGAGCCACGGGCGGTCGGGAAAGTGGCGGGCGGCGAGCTCGCGGGCGAGCGCGAACGCGACTTCCTGCTCGCGGCGGGCGCGCAGGTCGTCCAGCGTGTGCACCTCGTGCTCGCCGACGATCCCGGCCACCTCGGTCTCGGTGGGGACGTCGCGCGTCGAGAGCACGAGCCGGTGCTCCTCGTCGAAGCGCCAGGAGAGGCGCTCCCCCTCGATCTCGTAGCGGTAGCCGACGACGCGCGGGAAGCGGATCTCGCAGGCGCCGCGCTCGGGAAGGGCGCGCACGCGGGTCATCGCGGGCCCGGGCTTCGGGTCGGTCGCCGACCCCGAGGTCGGGATGAAGCTGAACGGGACGCCGTACACCTCCGCATACTCGGGCTCGAAGAGCCCGTCGTCGTTCGGGACGTAGCTCGTGCGGCGCAGCCCCCGGCCGACGACCTGCTCGCAGAGGAGCTGCGTGCCGAAGGCGCGGACTCCGAGGATGTGCGTGACCGTGTTCGCGTCCCAGCCCTCGGTGAGCATCGAGACCGAGACGACGCAGCGCACGTGCTCGCCGAGCTTGCCGGGCTTGCCGACCGTGTTCATCACCTCGCGCAGCAGGTCCTCGTCGGTCAGCTCCTCGACCTCGCGGCCGGGGAAGCGAGTGCGCAGCTCCTGCTTGAACTCCGCGATCTCCGTGGCGGCGATCGCCTTGAAGTCGGCGCTCATCGCCTCGCCGGACTCGAGCTGCGCCGAGTCGATCAGGACCGTCAGCGGCCGGTCGATCCAGCACCCACCAGCCTCGTTGGAGAAGAGCTCGAGCTCGCCCGGCACGACGACGCGACCGCCGTCCGGCAGCTCCTTCTCCCAGCCGGCGACGTAGTCGTACACGAGCTTCGAGACGCTCGTGTTGTTGCAGACGACGATGAAGACGGGCGGCGTCGTGCCGCGCGGCTTCGCCTGCTCGCGGGCCTCCCAGGCGCGGTAGGCCTTCTCGTAGTTCGAGTAGAGGGCGTGGAGCGCCGCCTCGAGCTCTTCCGGGAGCCGCGGGCGGCCCTCAGGCGCCGCCTCCCGCACGTTCTTCTTCGGCAGCTCGTCGCGGATGCGGAGCCACAGGTTCCGGAACGTCGGCCCGGCCTGGTCAACGGTGTCGTCGGCGACCGGGACGCGCGGGATCTTCACGATCCCCGCCTCGATCGCGTCGATCAGCGAGAAGTCGCTCACGACCCAGCCGAAGAGCGTCCCCTCCGGCCAGCCGGAGCCGCGCAGGAAGAACGGAGTCGCCGAGAGGTCGTAGACGGCCTTCGCGCCGAGCTTGCGCGCGACCGCTTGGAGGCCGGTCGCCCAGACGCGCGCGTCGCGGTCGCGCCGCTCCGCCTCGCGCCGGTCCTCGCCCTTGAGCTTCTCCTCGTCCTCGCCGCCGGCGCGGTGCGTGTAGCAGTGATGCGCCTCGTCGTTCAGGACGACGATCTGCCGCTTCGTCCCGAGCCCACGGCAGACGCGCCGCACCATCTGCTCGGGCGTCTCCACGAACGGGCTCTCCTTGCCGCGGGTGAGGAGCTCCTTCGTCGTCTTCGAGGCGACCTGCGCCTCGCGGAGCTGGAGGGCGTGGAAGTTCGCGATCACGATCCGTGCCTGCCCGAGCCGCTCGAGATCCGCCGCCGAGACGACATCCCGTGCGCGGTAGTAGTTCCCCGGATCAGCGGGCAGGAGGACGCGCAGCCGGTCGCGGATCGTGATCCCCGGCGTTACGACGAGGAACGCGTCCGAGAAGCGGGCGTCCTGCGGATTGGCCTGCTTGTTCAGCGTGTGCCAGGCGATCAGCATCGCCATGACGACGGTCTTGCCGCTCCCGGTCGCCATCTTGAACGCCGTCCGGAAGAGACCGGGGTTCTGGTCCTCGGCGAGCCGGTGCAGCTCGTTCCCGATCCAGGCGTCGCCCTGCTTCGTCGCGCACTCGGTCAGGTAGATCGCGGTCTCGAGCGCCTCGACCTGGCAGAAGAAGAGCGGCCGCTCGCGGTCGGCGTCGGTCCAGTACTGCAGCAGGCACCGGGTCGTCGGCGTCACGCCAGGCCAGCGGAGCCCGCGCCAGTCGCCGACGCGCTCGCGCACCTGGTTGATCAGCCGGTTCTCCTCGATCCGGTCGCGCGTCCACTGCGTCTCCAGCTCGAGCTGGGCGCCGCGCACCTTCGAGGCCGGGACCGGCATGAAGTACGAGCTCAACCGCCGCCCCTCAACGATCTCGTTCGTGATGCCCGTGTCGCCGAAGCGCCAGTGCCGCGCGGGCGCGCGAAACGGCGAGTTCAGGATCGGGTTCTCGATGACAACGTCGGCCATGCCTTCTGTCGTGATCCTAGGACACGACCAGGAGGGCGGTGGCGTAGCCGGCCTCGGCTTCGCCGATGCGTGCTACGATCAGTCGTATGTTGGAAGTGCGATATCGGACATTGGAGACATGACCGCGACGGCCACCGTGCGCGAGAAGGGCCAGGTGACGATCCCGGCGGACGTTCGCCGCGCCGCGCACATCGACCAGGGCGCGGTGCTCGAGTTCGAGCTCGTCGCGGAGGGGATCCTGATCCGCCCCGTTCTCGTCGTCGACGACGTCGAGGTGGACGAGGACTTCGCGCGCATGGTGATCGAGACGTCCACGACCGGGTTCGAGCAACTCCGGTCCGACCCGGCGGCGTGGCGTGCCGAGCGCCGCGAGCGTCGCATTCTCGAGGGGTCGCTCGGCGACGGCCTCGACGAGGCCTGAGCGTGGAGGCGTCGCCGCGCTGGGCCGAGATCTGGAACGTCGATTTCGGCGTCCCGATCGGGCACGAGCAGGGCAAGCGCCGCCCGGCGCTCGTCGTCTCGTCCGACTGGTTCAACCGGACGCGCGCCGAGCTCGTCGTCGTCTGCCCGCTCTCCACCACGATCAGGCCGATCGGCACCCACGTCCGCATCGATCCACCCGAGGGAGGCGTCGACAGGCCGTCCGACATCATGGTGGAGCACGTCCGCTCCGTCGCGCTCGACCGGCTCACCGGCCCGGCACCGAAGGGCGCGGTGAGCGACGAGGTGATGGACGACGTGCTGAAGCGGCTGAAGGTGCTCGTGCTGCTCGGACGCCGCAGCGGCTAGAAGGACCCGTTGACCCCGGGGATCCAGTCCGTGCCGGCGAGCGGGACGCGGGCCATCGCGGCGGCCTCGATCGTCAACGCGACGAGGTCCTCCGGCTCGAGGTTGTGGACGTGGGACTTCCCGCACGCGCGCGCGAGGGTCTGGGTCTCGAGCGTCAGCACGCGCAGGTAGTTCGCCACCTTGCGGCCGCCGATCTCCGGGTCGAAGCGCGCCGCCAGCTCGTCGTCCTGGGTCGAGATGCCGACGGGGTCGCGGCCCGCCTGCCAGTCGTCGTAGAAGCCGGCGGAGCTGCCGATCTTCCGATACTGCTCCTCGTACTCGGGGCTGTTGTCGCCCATCGCGACGAGCGCCGCGCTCCCGATCGCGACCGCGTCCGCGCCGAGCGCGAGGGCCTTGGCGACATCCGCGCCCGTGCGGATCCCGCCGGAGACGATCAGCTGCACCTGCCGGTGCAGGCCCAGCTCCGTCAGCGCGTCGACGGCGAGCCGCACGGCGGGCAGCGTCGGGATGCCGACGTGCTCGATGAACACGTCCTGCGTGGCGGCGGTCCCGCCCTGCATCCCGTCCACGACGATCACGTCGGCGCCGGCCTTGACGGCGAGCTGGACGTCGTAGTACGTCCGCGTTGCGCCGACCTTGACGAATACGGGCTTCTGCCAGTCGGTGATCTCGCGCAGCTCGCCGATCTTGATCTCGAGGTCGTCCGGGCCGGTCCAGTCGGGGTGGCGGCTCGCGCTGCGCTGGTCGATGCCCTTCGGCAGGTCGCGCATCTGCGCCACGCGGTCGGAGATCTTGTGGCCGAGCAGCATCCCGCCGCCGCCGGGCTTCGCCCCCTGTCCGACGACGACCTCGATCGCGTCGGCCCGGCGCAGGTCGTCCGGGTTCATCCCGTAGCGGGACGGCAGCACCTGGTAGACGAGGATCTTCGAATGGCCCCGCTCCTCCTCCGTCATGCCGCCGTCGCCGGTCGTCGTCGAGGTGCCGACCTCGGTCGCAGCCCGGCCGAGCGCCTCCTTCGCGGGCGCCGAGAGCGCGCCGAAGCTCATCCCGGCGATCGTGACCGGGATCTTCAGCTCGAGCGGCTGCTTCGCGAAGCGCGTCCCGAGCGTGACGCTCGTGTCGCAGCGCTCCCGGTAGCCCTCGAGCGGGTAGCGCGAGATGCTGGCGCCCAGGAAGAGCAGGTCGTCGAAGTGCGGCAGGCGGCGCTTGGCGCCGAAGCCGCGGATGTCGTAGATGCCCTCGCGGGCCGCCCGCTGGATCTCGGCGATCGTCGTGCGATCGAAGAGGTACGACTCGCGGAGCCCCGGGGGCCGCTCGGTCATCAGTACGCGCCCACGTTGTCGATCTTGAAGGTGTAGAGCTGGCGCGCCGAGCCGTAGCGGCGGAAGCTCCCTGGGTCGACGTCGTCCATCCCGGCCCGGGCGAGCAGGTCGCGCAGCTCGGCGACGTGCTCCTCGCGCAGCTCCTTCTCGATGCAGTCGGCCCCGAGCCCCGCCACGTCGCCGCGAACGTACAGCCGCGCCTCGTAGAGCGAGTCCCCGAGCGCCTCGCCCGCGTCCCCGCAGACGACGAGCCGTCCAGTCTGGGCCATGAAGGCGCTCAGGTGGCCGACCGAGCCGCGCACGACGATGTCGATCCCCTTCATCGAGATGCCGCAGCGGGCCGACGCGTCGCCCGCGATCACGAGCAGGCCGCCGCGCCCGGTGGCGCCCGCGGACTGGCTCGTGCTGCCCTCGACCACGACCGTCCCCGACATCATGTTCTCGGCCACGCCGGTGCTCACGTTCCCGTGCACGCGCACGGTCGCGAGCTTGTTCATGCCCGCGCAGTAGTACCCGACGTGGCCGTCGATCTCGACCTCGAGCTCGGCGTCGAGGCCGCAGGCCACGGCGTGCGCGCCTTTCGGGTTGAGCACGCGCCAGCGGCGGGGCCCCGGCGCGCCGCCGGCGAGGTCGTGCAGGCGCTGGTTGAGCTCGCGCAGCGGCGTCGTGGCGAGGTCGACGATCTCGACCGCGGTGGCCTCGGTCGTTGCCATCACACGCGCGCCTTCTCCCACACGTAGACGACGCCGGGAGCGGGCTCCCACATCCGCGCCTCGTCGGCGCCCGGCAGCACGGCGATCGCGTGGTACTCGGACGCCATCGCGACCCAGTCGTCGGTCTCCGCGAGCACGGCAGGCTTGCACGCGATCGGGTCGCGTAGCACCGCGAAGCCGTCAGCGGTGCCGACGGCGAAGGTGTAGAAGCCGTCGAGGTCGTCGAGGCAGCCCTCGAGCGCCCCCTCGAGCGAGGCGCCCTCGCGCAGGCGCCAGGCGAGGTAACCGGCCGCGACCTCCGTGTCGTTCTCGGTTTGGAACTCGATCCCCTCACGCCGCAGGTTCCGGCGCAGGGTGTTGTGGTTCGAGAGCGAGCCGTTGTGGACGAGGCAGAGGTCGAGTCCCGTCGAGAACGGATGCGAGCCCTCCGTCGTCACGCGGCTCTCGGTCGCCATGCGCGTGTGGCCGAGCGCGTGCGTCCCCTGGAAGTCGGTGAGGCCGAACTGCTCGACGAACTCCTCCGGACGGCCCGTCTCCTTGTAGATCTCGATCACCTGACCCGCGCTCATCACGCGCAGCCGCGGGTGGTTGCGCCGCACCCACGCCTCCGCCTCGGCCGCGTCCGTCTCGACGACGACGACCGCATGGCTGGCGCGGACACCCGGCTCGTGCGTGCCGCCGAACTCCTCGGCGAGCTCGTTGCAGAGGGCGCCCCAGTGCTCGTGCGGGTCGCCGGAGAAGAGCGTGAGCTTGCACGAGCCCGAGGGGGCGGGGTCGCGGTAGACGGCCACCCCCGCGCTGTCCGGCCCGCGCGAGCCCATCTGGCGCAGCATCGCCGCGGTGTGCTCGCCGAGGCGGGCCTCGATCTCCGGCGACTTGCTGAACAGTCCTACGATTCCGCACATAGTGGACTCTTTCTACACTCCGTTCTACGGCCGAGACCACCAAAATGTAGGTGATCTCGGCCGTTTTGGGACACACTCTTCATTTGGGCGATATGGAGATTTTCTCTATATGTCCTAGAACCGCGTCAGGTACTCCCGGATCTCCCACGGCGTGACCTGCTCGTGGTAGCGGTGCCACTCGTCCCGCTTCACGCGGCAGTAGTAGTCGAGGTAGTCCTCGTCCCGGCCGCGGCCGAACGCCTCGCGCATGACGGCGTTGCCCTCCAGCTCGGACACCGCCTCGACGAGGGTCGAGGGCAGCGTCTGCAGGCCGCGCGCCCGCAGCTCCGCGATCGGCGTCGCGTAGAGGTTCTCCGTGTTCGGCTCGCCGGGGTCGAGACCGCGCTCGATCCCGTCGAGGCCGGCGGCGAGAATCGCCGTCGAGGCCAGATAAGGGTTGCACGAGCCGTCGATCGTCCGGTCCTCGATGCGGCCCGGACCGGGGATGCGGAGCATCTGCGTGCGGTTGTTGTAGCCGTAGCTGATCCAGACCGGTGACCAGGTCGAGCCGCTCGTCGTCGTCCCCAGCTTCAGGCGCTTGTACGAGTTGACGGTCGGCGCCGTGATCGCGCTGTAGGCGCGGGCGTGCGCCTTCAGCCCGCCGATGAAGTGGTACGCCGTCTCCGAGAGCCCGAGCCCGCGCGGGTCGTTGTCGTCCGCGAAGACGTTCTGGCCGTCCTTCCAGAGCGACATGTGGAAGTGGCAGCCGTTGCCCGTCAGGCTCGTGAACGGCTTGGGCATGAACGTGGCGAGGATGTTGCGGCCGAGCTCCTTGCCGTAGCGCTCGGCGAGCTGGTGGATCATGTAGCGGAAGAAGACGCCGCGGTCGCAGCTGACGAGCGCGTCGTCGTAGCGGAGGTTGTTCTCGAACTGGCCGTTCGCGTCCTCGTGGTCGTTCGCGTAGTTGCCCCAGCCGAGCTCGTTGGCGTACTTCGACACGGTGGTCAGGAAGCCGTAGTGACGCGAGAGGCCGTTGAGGTCGTAGCAGGGCTTCTCGAGCGTGTCGAGCTTGTCGGCGACCGAGATCGAGCCGTCGTCTGCGAGCTCGACGAGGAAGTACTCGAGCTCCAGGCCCATCTTGTACTCGTAGCCCAGCGCCTTCGCCTTGGCGAGCTGGTTGCGCAGGATCGTGCGCGGGTCGTAGGGCCACGCCTCGCCGTCCACGGTGATATCACAGGCGAAGCGGGCGACCGTGGGCTCCCACGGCACCGGCGTGAAGCTCGCGAGGTCTGGGATCGCCGCGATGTCGGGATCGTTGGGTCCCTGGCCGATCTCGCCCGCAGCGAAGCCGGCGAAGCCGGCGCCGTCCGAGACGAGGTCGTCGAGGTACGCGGCCGGCACGAGCTTGGCGCTCGGGCGCGCGTACATGTCCACGAACTGCGCGAAGTAGAACTCGATCCCGCGTTCCTCCGAGAGCTTGCGGATCTCCTCGACCCGCTTGGCATCCGCCATGGCTCCTCCTCGCTCTTTGGGGAGCCACGATCGTGCCATTCGCCGCTCGCCCTGCGCGAGGGCGACTTCCTCCACCCTCTACGGCGCCGGTGTGTCGGGTATCGCCGTGCCGAGCGCCTCGCGCAGCTTCACCATCTTCACGGCGATCTCGACCTCGAGCCAGTCGTCACGGCGCAGGTCGAGGCCGGAGAGCTCGCTGATCCGGCGCAGGCGCTGGCGGAGCGTGTTCGGGTGGACGTAGAGCGCCTCGGACGTCGCGCTGACGTTGCCGCGGCGCCCCAGAAACTCCTCGAGCGTCGCGAGGAGCGACGTCTGGCGCTGGCGATCGTACTCGGCAAGCCGCCCGATCGCGTCCACGGCCGCGTCGCGGACGGTTCCGTCGAGCGCGATTCGAAGCAGGTACCGGTACGCGCCGAGCTCCTCGTAGGTCGCCACAGCCGCCGTATCCCGCTTCAGCACCGCCGTCCCGAGCAGGGCCTGGTGTGCTTCCTCAAACCCGTCGGCGAAGCTCCCCGCGCACGCGCTCGAGAGGCCGACGGCGGCGTTCTGCCCGAGCTGCGCGTGCACGCGCCGGACGCCGTCGACGAGCGCCTCCGCGCCGGCCGACGGAGCACGCAGGAGTGCGCGCAGGGAGTCCTCGCGGCGGTCGAACAGCGACCCGGGGGCGAGCGCGGCGAGCAAGCGCTCGAGCTCGTCGGACGCGGGTCTCGCCTCGAGCACGACGTGCGGCACGTCGAGGTCGCAACCGAGACGGGCCGCCCGGCCCTCGAGGTCGCCGAGCGCCCGTCCGCCCGCGAGCTCCTCGAAGAAGTCCTTGATCAGGTTCTTCTCCGTCAGCCGCTCGATCAGCTGGATCTTCTTGATGCCGACCGCCGTCTGGCTCGCGACGGCGCGCGCGAGGTCGACCTCGGCGGTTCCCTCGCCGACGAGCAGCCCGAGCAGCTCGTCGCCGGCGACGAGCGGCGCGGAGACGTTCGCCGCCCGCTTCGCGCGGGCGAGCTCGAGCCCGAGCTCGGCGAGGCCGATCGCCTCGCGCCCTTCGGCTTCGGGCGGGGCCGACGCCCGCCGCTGCAGCTCCTCGGTAAGCGGATCGAGCAGGTAGACGTGGCAGGCATGCGCGCGCAGGAGCGCGGCGGCCCGCTCGGCGACCATCGGCAGCAGCTCCTCGAGCGTGACGGCGCCCGCGATCGCCTCGGCGAGCTCGGTCAGCTGCTCGAGCTCGCCCACGCGGGTCCGCATCTCCTCGTAGAGGCCCGCGTTCTCGATGGCGCCGGCCACAAGCGAGGCGCTCGTGACGAGGAAATCGACCTCGTCCTGCGTGAACTCGCGCGGGGCCTCGGTGCGCGCCGAGATGACGCCGATCACGTCGCCGCCGCGCGAGAGAATCGGCAGGGAGAGGAGGGACTGGAAGCGCTCCTCCTCCAGCTCGGGCACGTACTTCGTGCGCGGGTCGGCGAGCGCCTGCTCGCGGATGAACGCCGCCTCCTTGTGCTCGAGGGCCCACCACGCGAGCCCCTCGCCTTTCTCGAGCACGATCTGGTCCACGAGGTGCGCGTACGGCGCCGGCGCCGCCTTCAGCACGAGGCGCTCCTGCCCCTCGTCGAGGAGGTACACGAAGCAGGCGTGCACGGCGCTCGCCTCCGAGAGCAGGCGCACGACCGCGTCGAGCACCTCGCCCAGCTCGAGCGAAGAGGCGACGGTCGAGATGATCTCGTAGAGGACGCTGCCGTCGCCCTCGACGCGCCCTTTGACCCTGGTCACGCCGACCATCGTAGGCGGCGGCGTGCCGCGACGCGACCCCGGAGCGGAGGCGTCAGTGCGTGGCGGCGGCGCGATGGCGAACGCTGGCGCCGGTCTCGACGATCTCCGCGATCTGGCCGACAGCGAAGCGGTGCTCGTCGCCGGTCGAGAAGGAGCGGGAGCCGAGGCGGATCCCCGTGCAGGCGCTCAACGCCATCCGACCCCGCAGGCCCTTGCGCTGCGACGTCCCCTCGACGTCTCCCTCGAAGCCTGCAACGATAACCAGACAACCACGTCAAACGGGCGAGAGCTCCTGCCGCTTTCGGAACGCGGAACAGTGATCGGAAGCAACACAGAAAACATCGACTAAAGGAGAGGACAGATGCCCAAGATCGTGAACTCCTGGAACGAGTGGGACCCGCTGAAGCGGGTGATCGTCGGTCGGCCGGAGGGCACGAACGTTCCGGCTCCGGAGCCGGCCTGGTGGTACGACTATCCGCAGGCCGGCTTCCCGCTCGGGTCCTGGGGGCCGTTTCCGCAGGAGATGATCGACGCTGCGAACGAGCAGATGGACGGCTTCGTGAGCGTGCTCGAGAAGCGCGGCATCACGGTCGATCGGATCGAGATCCAGCCGTTCATGCTGAACAAGCCGCTGCCCTCGCCGCTGGGCTGGGTGCAGCAGAACGCGCACGGCGTCAACAACGTCCGTGACGTGACCATGATCCACGGCCATTACATCGTCGAGGCGACGACTGTTCGGCGCTCGCGCATCTACGAGCGCTTTAACCTCCGACCACTCTTCGAGCAGTACTTCAAAGAGGACCCGGAGCTCGTCCACTTCGCGGCGCCGCTGCCGATGCTGACCGACGAGTCGTACGTACGGAACTACTACTACGACTTCGAGAACACGTGGACGGACGAGGAGAAGACGCGGAAGCTGCACGACTGGGAGTTCCAGCTGACCGAGAAGGAGCCGCTGTGGGATGCGGCCGACGGCATGCGCTTCGGCAAGGACATCTTCCACCAGGCCTCGTGCGTGACCAACAAGGCCGGAATGGACTGGCTGAAGCGGATGTTCGCAGCGCTCGGCATCCGCGTTCACCACGTCCAGTTCGACACGCCGGCAGACAAGGGCAAGCCGACCAACCACCATCCGTGGCACATCGACGTGAACTTCGTGCCGCTTCGCCCGGGCCTCTGCATGTACAACACGGACTGGGCGCCTCGTACGCCCGAGCTCTGGGAGCTGTTCAAGCAGAACGACTGGGAGCTCGTTCCCGCCGCCCGGCCGACCTTCGTGCACAAGAACAAGGTCGCTCTGTTCGGCGAGTACGGGAGCGCATCGTGGATCTCGATGAACACGCTCTCCCTCGGCCCAAAGACGATCTGCGTCGAGGCCCACGAGACCGCTTACTGCGAGCAGCTCGACAAGCTCGGCTTCGAGGTCGTACCGATCCCCTACGACAAGGTGATCCCGCTCGGCGGCGCCCTGCACTGCACCACGCTGGACGTCCACCGCGAGGGGAGCTGCGACGACTACTTCCCGAACCAGATCCCGGGCTATTAGGAGCATGCGCCCGGCAGCGACAAGCACGGGTGGGGATACGGAGCCGATGCGGCCGACGAGGGAACGGTCGAGATAGCGCCCCGCGGCCGGGGCAGCGGGGCGCCTGGGCCGAGCCGGGGTTTTGTCTGCGACACCCTCCCGTGGTATGTTCGGCCCCCCAGCGGCGCCGTGGTCACTTTTCGAGGGGAAGGATCCGGAGGACAAATGGCTGTAGAGACAAGCGTCTGTGTTCTGTCGGAAGACCGGCCCGAATACGCCGTGAAGCGAGAGGAGTTGCGCACGCGGGGGATTCGGTACTGCCTCGCCGCCTTCACGGACGTTCACGGAGTCGGGAAGGCGAAGTGCGTGCTGATCGACCACTTCGGCCAGATGATGCGGGGTTCCGAGCTCTTCACGGGCGCCGCGCTCGACGGCCTCGGCCAGGAGCCGTCGGACGACGAGCTCTCGGTCCGCCCCGACCTCGGTCGCATCGTCGAACTGCCCTGGCGGCCGGACTTCGCCTGGGCGCCCGGCCACCTCTACTACCGCGGTGAGCCGTGGCCGATGTGCACCCGCGGCGTCCTCCAGCGGGCGATCGACCGGGCCGCGGCGCTCGGCTTCACGTTCAACCTCGGGATCGAGACCGAGTTCTATGTCGTCCGGCGCGAGAACGGCGCCATCGTCCCCGCTAACCCCACGGACGTCCTCGGGAAGGCCGCGTACGACATCGTCGACCTCCTCGCGAGCATGCCGTTCCTGGACGAAGCCATCGGCTACATGAACGCGCTCGGCTGGGACGTCCACTCGTTCGACCACGAGGACTCGAACTGCCAGTTCGAGTTCGACTTCTCCTACACCGACGCCATGTCGATGGCCGACCGTCAGACGCTCTTCCGCATGATGATGAAGGAGCTCGCCCGCCGGCACGGCTCCGAGTTCACGATCATGCCGAAGCCGTACACGAACCGGACGGGAACGGGCGGCCACTTCAACATGTCGCTCGCCGACGTCGAGACGGGCGAAAACCTGTTCGCCGACCCCGACGATCCGCGCGGCTGCGGCGCCTCCCGCCTTTCCTACCAGTTCATCGCCGGCCTGCTCCGGCACGCACCCGCGCTCACCGCGCTTTCCGCGCCGACCGTCAACTCGTACAAGCGCCTCGTGAAGACGGGGTCGATGACCGGCTTCACGTGGGCGCCGATCTTCATCTCGTACGGCCGCAACAACCGCACGCACATGCTGCGAATCCCTGTGACGAGCCCGCGCGTCGAGAGCCGGGTGATCGACTCGACGTCAAACACGTACCTCGCGGCCGCCGCCTACCTCCACGCCGGGCTCGAGGGGATCGAGAACGGCTGGGACCCGGGCGAGCCGCTCCCCCAGAACATGTACCTCCTGAACGACGAGCAGCTCCGGGAGCTCGGCGTGGACACGCTCCCGCGGACACTTCTGGAGGCGGTGGAGACCTTCGACGCCGACCCGCTCATGGAGAAGGTGCTCGGTCCAGAGCTCAAGCGGGCGTTCGTCGAGCTCAAGACCCAGGAGTGGTGGGAATACCACAACCACGTCTCCCAGTGGGAGATCGACCGCTACCTCAGTTTCTTCTAACCGGATGCTGCGTCGGAAACAGTCGGGCGACGACCTCACGATCTTCTTCGCGACCGACGTCCACGGCTCGAACGTCTGCTTCAAGAAGTTCGTCGGCGCGGCCAAGTTCTACGGAGCGGACGTCCTGATCCTCGGCGGTGACGTCACGGGGAAGATGGTCGTGCCGATCGCGCGGCAGGCAAGCGGCGCCTACCTGACGTCGTTTGCCGGCAAGGAGGTGACCCTCGAGAGCGAGGAGGCGGTGGCCGCGTTCGAGAGGCGGATCGCCGACATGGGCTTCTACCCGAAGGTAATGACCGAGGAGGAGTTCCACGAGCTCCGCGACGATCCCGAAGGGCAGGGGCGGCTGTTCGAGTCGCTGATCGCGCAGCGACTCGCGGAATGGATCGAGTACGCGCGGCCCCGCCTTGCCGCGCAAGGAGTCAAGTGCTTCGCAGCTCCGGGGAACGACGACTCGTTCTTCGTCGACGAGATGCTCGCGGACTCCGGGGCCATCGAGCTCCTCGAGGGCCGGGTCATCGAGTTCGAGGGGATCGAGATCCTGAGCACGGGCTGGTCGAACGAGACGCCGTGGAAGACCGAGCGCGAGTGCACGGAGGAGGAGCTCAAGCAGAAGATCCTGCCCATGATCGAGCAGCTCAACGATCCCGAGACAGCGATCTTCAACATCCATGTCCCCCCGCACGGGACGGTGCTCGACCAGTGCCCGGAGCTCGACGGAGAGCTTCGCCCGAGGCACAAGGGCGGCAATCCGGTGATGGCGTCGGCCGGCTCGACCGCCGTGCGCGAGCTGATCGAGGCCTACCAGCCAGCGCTCGGCCTCCACGGGCACATCCACGAGGGACGCGGAATCGCCCGGCTCGGCCGGACGGCCTGCGTCAACCCGGGCTCGAACTACAGCGAGGGGGTGCTGAACGGCTCGCTGATCCGCATCGCAGCGAAGGAAGTCAAGGACATCCAGCTGATGCAGGGCTGACAAGGAGGAGCAATGTCGACGACGGCGGGTGAAAGAGTCTTTCTAAGGAAGGCGTCGGGCCTGATCAAGACGGCCTCGAACACGGACGTCTTCATCTACGACATCGGGCTCGTGAGCATCGGCCTCGGCCTGGGATTCATCCTCTTCTTCGGGCCGGCCGTCTATCTCGGCGGCAGCATCTTCGTCGCCACCCTGCTCGCCGGTGCGGCGATGCTCCTCGTCGGCCTGGGGATGATCTGCTGGACGCTCACGATCCCGCGCTCGGGAGGCATCTACAACTTCGGCACCCGCAGCATGTGGCCGCCGCTTGCCTTCACGCTGAGCTTCGTCGAGGTCTCGGCGTGGCTCTTCTACGGATCCTTCGGCGCCGTCTACCTCACGCAGCTCGGCATCGCGCCCGCCGTCACGACGATCGGGATCATCGCGGACAAGCCGGGCATCGAGAGCTTCGGCGCCGACCTCGCCGGCAAATGGCCGACGTTCGGCATCGGCGCCGGCGCGCTCACGATCGGCGCGATCATCCTCGCGAGTGGTATGCGCCGGTTCTTCTTCACGCAGAAGGTGATGTTCACGATCGCCGTCGTCGGGACGATCGTCTTCCTCGGCACCTTGATCGCGACGTCGCGCGACGAGTTTGTCGCCTCCTTCAACAGCCTGATGGGAACGCGCCTGGACGTCGGCTCCGACGCCTACAACGGCGTCGTCTCCGCCGCTTCCGGCGCCGGCTGGAGCGACCCGGGCTTCGACTTGAAGCAGACGATGCGCCTCGCCAACTGGGCCTTCCTGCCGCTCATCGGCGCCGCCTTCTCGATCTCCATCGGCGGGGAGATCAAGCAGGCGACCAAGGGCCAGACCCTCGGCATCCTGGGCGCAATCCTGGGGGCGGTCTCCGTCTGGCTCATCTCGTTCGCTCTCGTCCTCAGGACGATGGGCTCCGACTTCCTCGGCTCGGTCACCTACTCGAGCCTGAACGCGGTCGAGGGCGCGGCCACACCGGTCACGCCGTTCCCGACGCTCCTCACCGGGCTCGGCGCGGGCTCGGTCGCCTTGACCATCCTGATCGCGCTCGGCTTCATCGGCTGGATCTGGCTCTGGATCCCGACGCAGATCCTCTATCCGAGCCGGGCGATCGTGGCCTGGTCGCTCGACCGCGTCGCTCCGGACCGGCTCGGGAAGGTGAGCGACCGGACGCACACGCCAATTCCGGCGATCGCGCTCTCCCTCGCAGGCGGGATTGGCTTCGTCGCGGTGCTCTCGTTCTCGACCTACTTCAATCTCGTCGTCTTCATCGAAGTGGCGGTGCTCGCCTGGGCGATCGTCCTCCTCGCCGGCGTCTTCTTCCCCTACCGCCGCAAGGACATCTACGAGAAGAGCCCGATCGCGAATCTCAAGATCGCCGGGATACCGGTGATGAGCGTCGCCTGCGCCCTCGGCTTCGTTGCCGCGATGCTCTTCTTCCTGAACCTCTTCTTCGACGGCTTCGCCGCCGGCCACGCGTGGCGCTCGAACTTCATCCTGATCGGCTGGTTCGTCTGCGGCTTCGTCATCTACTGGGTCATGTGGCTCTGGCGCCGCCACCAGGGCGTCAACGTCGACCTCGCCTTCAAGGAGATCCCGGTCGAGTGACGACAGGGGTCGGAGATCCAGTGGCGCCGGGTGTCGGAGATCCCTTCCCCGACTTCGACCTACCCGACCTCGAGGGCCGGACGTGGGGCCGAGAGGACCTCCTCGGCCGGCCCTCGGTCGTCTTCTGCTTCGCGACGTGGTGAACGTGCAAGGAGCAGCTGCCCGGGTGGCAGCGACACTGGGAGGAGCGCGGGAAGAGCTTTCGCCTGCTGGCCGTGGCCCAGGACGCCCAAGGTGAGAAGCAGGTCCGGGCGGCGGTCGAGGAGCGCGGGGTGACGTTTCCCGTCCTGGTCGACCGACCGAGCGCGCTCGGTCAACGTCTCGGCTTTCGGATCGTGCCCGCCGGCTTCTTCGTCGATGCCGACGGGGTCCTGCGCTACCGGCACGCGAACGACTTCGATGTCGCCGATCCCCGGGTTCGCTGGAACCTCGAGCGCTTCCTCGCCGGCGAGGAGACGGAGTCGCCCGGGGAGGATGAGCCGATGGCCCCGGGGGCGCTCGACTTCTTCGCCCAGGGGGTCGCGCTCTGCTCGGCCGGGCGGGAGCAAGAAGCGGTCGCGGTCTGGCGAGCTGCGCTCGCGCTCGACCCGGAGAACTTCGTCATCCGCTCGCAGATCTGGGTTGCCGAGCACCCGGAGCGCTTCTATCCAACGGTCGACCGGGAGTGGCAGGAGCTCCAGCTCGCAAAGGAGGGTTATGACAAGCCGCTCCCGTGAACGCTCGGCGGCGACGGCCTCGGCACCCTCGCTCCAGGAGCGTGCGAACGCCGAGGCGGTCGAGCGGATCTGCGCGGCCGAGCCGGTGCTCGTCGACGTTCGGCCCGCGATCGAGGTCGTTCCTGGCATGACGCCGGAGACGATCCTGACGTCGGGCGCACCGCTCGAATGGGACGAGTACGCCGGCGGCCAGCGGGCGGGCATCATCGGCGGGGCGCTCTTCGAGGGACTCGCCGAGGACGCCGGAGACGCCGAGGCGAAGATCCGCGCGGGCCAGATCCGCGTGCGCCCGTGCCAGGAGCATGGCTGCGTCGGCTCCCTCGCCGGGATCTACAGCGCCTCGATGCCGGTCTTCGTCGTCGAGGACGCCCGTCGCGGCAACCGAGGCTATTGCAACCTCTTCGAGGGAGTCTCGCCCTACCGGCTCAACTACGGCGTCTACAACGAGCAAGTTGGGGAGAACCTGCGCTTCTTGCAGGAGGTCGTCGCCCCTCTGCTCGGGCAGGCCGTGAGCCTCGCAGGCGGGGTCCCGCTCCGGCCGATCATCCGCCGGGCGCTCCACATGGGCGACGAGCTCCACAGCCGGAACACGGCCGCCACGCTCCTCTTCACGCGTGAGCTCTTCCCCGCGCTCCTCGAGCTCGTCGGCAACCGAGCCGGCGAGGTGAGGAAGACGTTCGACTACCTGAAGTCGAGCGACTACGCATTCCTGCGCCTGTCGATGGCCTCCTCGAAGGTCGCGGCCGACGCAGCCCACGGCGTCGAGGGCTCGAGCGTCGTCACAGCGATGGCGTTCAACTGCCGGGATTTCGCCGTTCGCGTGAGCGGTCTTGGCGACCACTGGTTCCGGGGGCCGCTGCCGACGAAGTTCGGCGCGAAGCTCTTCGAGGGGTACACCGAGAACGACATCGAGTTCATGGGCGGTGAGAGCACGATCAACGAGACGGTCGGTCTCGGCGGCTTCGCCCAGGCGGCGGCGTTCGCCCTCCAGGACTACCAGGGCGGCTCGGCCGAGAAGATGGTGGAGGCGAACCTCGCGATGTACGAGATCGCCCTCGCGGAGCACCCTGAGTACAGAATCCCGTACCTCGGCTTTCGCGGCGTGCCGGTGGGGATCGACGTGCACCGAGTCGTCGCAACGGGAATCACGCCCTTGCTCGACATCGGGGTCGCGGGGAAGCAGGGAGGCCAGATCGGCGCCGGGAGCTACAGGGCCCCGCTCGAGTGCTTCGCGGCCGCTGTCAAGGAATATGCCAGGAGATACGCCTGATGCCGGTTGCCAACCTCGACTACGTCGATCGGGCGCTCGCGCTCGTCGAGCAAGCGAAAGAGGAGGGCCTCGAGCTCCGCATCCTCGGCTCGCTCGCCTACCGCCTCCACTGCCCGAACAGCCTTCGGCTCTTCGAGGAGATGCAGCGTGACCTCACCGACATCGACTTCGCGGCCCGCGGCGACCAGCGGAAGGAGGTGCGGGACTTCCTCCTCGGCCTCGGATACCAGATCGACCAGGACCTCGTCGTCGCCACCGAGGGCAAGCGGTACTTCTTCACCGACCCGGGCTCGGGCATGGGCGTCGATGTCTTCTTCGACGAGCTCTTCTTCTGCCACCGGATTCCGTTGCGCGATCGCCTCGGGCTCGACAACCCGACGATCTCGCTTGCCGATCTCGTGCTCGAGAAGATGCAGATCGTCGAGATCAACCCGAAGGACATCAAGGACTCGCTCGTCCTCCTCCTCGAGCACACCGTGGACTCGGCCGGGGCAGAGACGATCGACGGCCCCTACATCGCGGCGCTGCTCAGCGGGGACTGGGGGTTCTACTACACGGTGACGCGCAACCTCGAGAAGCTCCGCCACCACGTCGCCGACTACGGAGCGCTCGACGCCGGGCAGTGGGAGATCGTGAGCAGGCGGATCTCGGAGCTTGAGAAGCTGATCGAAGAGGAGCCGAAGACGCGAGGATGGAAGATTCGAGCCCGGATCGGGCCCCGCGTGAAGTGGTACCAGGACGTGGCGGAGAAGAGCGCGACATTCTGAGCGCCGACCTTACCCGCGAGCTCCTCGGCGCACGCCTGATCGCGAACCTGGCGACGCTCAACGGCGACGGCTCGATCCACGTCGTCGCCATGTGGTTCCTCTGGGACGGGGCCGCGATCCTCAGCCCGACGAGTCACGCGTCCCGGAAGGCCCGCAACCTCGTGCGCGACCCGCGGGCGACGGTGATGATCGACGACTCGCGCGGCGGCTTCGACCTCCGCGGGATCACCTTGGTCGGCCGCGCCGAGTTCGTCACGGGGCCGGCCGCCCTCGAGCTCAACCGACAGGTCCATCTCAAGTACGTCACCGAGGAGGGGCTCGATCTCGAGCCGGTGCGCGCGTACCTCTCAACCGACGACGTTACGATCAAGTTCAGGCCGGAGCGGGTCACCTCGTGGGATCTCCGCTCGACCGAGCAGGGTCGGGCACTGAGCGGGCACCTGTCCAGGCCGCTGGTCAGCTGAGCCGCGGCGGCGCCTCCGTCCTCGCAGCCTCGATCCGGTCCGCGAGCGCGGAGACGACCGCCTCGAACAGGCGCGCGCCCTCCTCCGCGGTCGCCCGGCTCGGAGAGCCCGTGAGCCCGTCGACGCTCGTCTCCGCCACCGTGTAGCTGAGAACAAGCCCTTCCGTCCGGTCGGGGTCGTCGCGGATCTCGCCGCGGTCGACGAGCTCCGGGCGAAGGTGGAGCATGATCGCGGTCTCGGCGGCATGGGCGTGCCAGTCGTCCGCGTCGGCGGTGACGGCGGCCGCGATCTCGGGTGTGAGCTCGTACCAGTGGAGCAGGCCGACGCGGAGGCCCCCGGCGTGCCTCATCTCGTCGACCGCGACCTTGAGCGGCCCGAGGTTCCCCACGTGCGCGTTCACGATCAGGAGCTTCGTGAAGCCGCCCGCCCTCACCCATCGCGCGAGCTCGACGACGACGTCGATCACGAGCCGCGGCGGGAGGGCGAGGGTTCCCGGCCACTTCGCGGTGTGGGCCTGGGAAGAGCTGGCCCAGACGGTGGGAAGAACCGGGACGCCGGTGCGGCGAGAGGCGGCGTGGCAGATCGCGGTGGCGATGTCGCTGTCCGTCGAGACGGGCAGGTGGCGACCGTGCTGCTCAGTGGCTCCCACGGGGAGGACGCAAAGGTCGTGGCCGCTCTCGACGAGGCCGGCGATCGCCGGCCAGGTCATCTCGTCGAGGAGGCGAGGTCGCGTGAGGGTCATCCGAGCCCGGGCGTGCGAGGTCAGGAGACGGAGCCGGCGAGCACGTCGACCTTCTCGTTGAACGTGTAGATCGCTGAGATGGCGTCCCCGTCCGTCGCGGAGGTCTCGAGACGGAACCGCAGAAGGTCGCCGCGATACTCGACGCGGGCGACCTCGAACGGCCGCGTGCCCTCGGGGCTCCTGCAGTACTCGGTGCAAAGGACCAGGAAGACGGCCGAGCGATGCGGGATGCCAAAGCGATCCGCCTCGAACTGTCCGCACTGGCTCGCCTCGACGGAGAGGTGCGAATGCGTGAGCTCGATCCCGCGGTCCGCGAGCGTCAGCCTCGAGGGCAAGTTTCGCCCGACCTGAGCCGCCGCGCCGAGCCAGCCGACCTCGTCCTGCCGGAAGAACGAGTAGCTGATCGCGAGGGGAACGCGCTGGAGCGAGAGGAGCGTCGTGATGCGGAGGATGTTCTCGCCCGGGGCCGCGAGGGCGCGCCGGATGCTGCGCTCGACCGCGGCCGTCCGCTTGTCGAGCACCTGGATCGCGACGTCGTCGCCGCGGCGCGTTGCGAGGAGGCGTGAGAGCCCGCCCGCCCGATAATCGAGCTTCGGCTGGGCGACGTACGTGCCCCGCCCGCGGATGCGCACGATCTGGTGGTCGTCCTCGAGAATGGCCAGCGCCTGGCGGACGACGACGCGACTCACCGCGAAACGCCGCGTGAGCTCGGGCTCGGAGGGAAGGAGGTCGCCGGGTTTCCACTCGCCCGACTCGATGCGCTCCTTGAGGATCTCCTGAAGCTGGTAGTACAAGGGGACAAAGCTTCGGCGATCCAGGTGCTGCGCGCCACTGTTCGGCTCGAGCTCAGGCACGAGGGGAAGTATAGGAGCAAGTCGAACCCCCTGGGCCGATCGGAGAACGCTGCCGGGACAGGCGCCGCGGCCGAGCGCTCGCCCCCTTTTTTCAGGGCGTCTTTACGACGCCGAAAGGGTGCTTGCGGAGGCGCGCCAGCGCCGCCCCGAGCCCCCCCCCTCGAGAATGAGGCCGGTGTCGGCGGAGAGAGCAGATCCTCGCCAAGGCTGTCAAACAGCACGCGACTTCTGAGACGGAGCACGAGGGCGCGAGCGGGCGCTGCGCGACCCTCAACCGCAGATCAGTGGGTAGCGACGGCGCCGAGGTGGCGCTGGTAGACGCCCGTCTCGACGATCTCCGCGATCTGCTCGACGGCGAAGCGCAACTCGTCGTCGCTCGTGAAGTAGTGCGGGCCGAGGCGGATGCCGGCGTCCGGCCGGAAGTCGCAGAGGATCTGCCGCTCGGCCAGTTCCCGGTGGACGGCCGGGAACTCCGGAACGCTCACCGTGACGGTGCCACCGCGGAGCGCCGGGTCGTGCGGGCTCATCACCTCGAAGCCGCGCTCGCCTGCGAGCGAGATCAGGAGCGCGGTCTGGCGCAGGGAGTTGGCACGGATCCGCTCGACGCCGATCTCCTCGATCAGGTCGTAGCCGGCGGTGGCGGCGTAGAGCGCGGGCACGTTCGGGGTGCCGGTCAAGAAGCGGGCGGCGCCGCAGGCGTAGCGCATCTCCTCCTCGAAGCCGAACGGATGCTCGTGCGCCTGCCAGCCGGTGTAGGTCGGCTCGAGCCGCTCCGCGAGATCGGGCCGCACGTAGAGCCAGCCGTTCCCCGGGCCCCCGCAGAGCCACTTGACCGAGCCGCCGACGGCGAAGTCGACACCGAGGGCGGTGACGTCGAGCGGCACGATCCCGGCCGACTGGTAGGCGTCGAGCACGACGTGGGCGTCCGCCTCGTGCGCGCGGGTGACGATCGCGGCGGCGTCCTGGATCTCGCCTGACTTGAAGAGCACGTGGCTGACGGGAACGAGCAGCGTGCGCTCGTCGATCGCCTCCACGATCTCCTCGTCGCTCTCGCAGACGACGACCTCGAGGTCCGGCTGCGCCTCGTACAGGTAGCGCACCGAGGGGAAGTTCGCGCGCTCGTAGACGATCCGGTTCCGCTCTCCGAACGGCCGGAAGCACGAGAGGACGATCGCCTCGGCGATCGCGACGTTCTGGTGCATCACCGTCGTCCCGGGCGGCGCGCCGACGATTCGCCCGATCTGGTCTCCAACCGTCATCGGCATCGTCCACCAGCCCTCGCCCCAGGCGCGGATGCCCCGCGTCTTCCACGTGCGCGCGTACTCGGCGACGCGTTCTTCGGCCTGCGCCGGCATCGCGCCGAGCGAGTGGTTGATGAGATACGTCGTGTCCGCCAGGATGGGGAACTCGGAGCGGTAGTCGAGGAGGTCACGCATGGGGGGCAGTCTGCCGGAGATGGAGGGGGGCTGGGACGCCTTGGAAGGCTTCGGCGACCGGGAGGGCGCCGGGCCTCCCTCGACCGGGACCCGCCTGATCGTGCGCGCGCGATGAGGGCGATGGTGCTCGACGCGCCGGGCCGGCCCCTGCGGGCGGCGGAGGTGCCGGATCCCGTGCCGGGCCCGGGACAGGTGCTCGTGCGCGTGCGCGCCTGCGGCGTCTGCCGCACCGACCTCCACGTCATGGACGGCGAGCTGCCCGAGCCGAAGCTGCCGCTCATTCCCGGGCACCAGATCGCCGGCGAGGTCGTCGGCAGCGGCGAGCGCGTCGGCATCCCGTGGCTCGGCTGGACGTGCGGGGAGTGCCACTACTGCCGGGCCGGGCAGGAGAACCTCTGCGACCGCGCACGATTCACCGGGTACTCGCTCGACGGCGGCTACGCCGAGCTGGCGGTCGCGGACGAGCGCTTCTGCTTCCCGCTGCCCGAGGGCTACCCGGACCTCCAGGCGGCGCCCCTGCTGTGCGCCGGGCTGATCGGGTACCGGTCGCTGCGGCTGGCGGGCGAGGCGCAGCGCGTTGGGCTCTACGGCTTCGGCGCCTCGGCGCACATCGTCTGCCAGGTCGCCGCGTGGCAGGGACGGCGGGTCTTCGCGCTGACCCGCGAGGGAGACGAGGAGGGCCAGACGTTCGCGCGCGCGCTGGGCGCCGAGTGGGCCGGCGGGGCGCTCTCCGGGCCGCCGGAGGAGCTCGACGCGGCGATCCTCTTCGCGCCCGCGGGCGAGCTCGTCCCGGTGGCGCTGCGGGCCGTGCGCAAGGGCGGCAGCGTCGTCTGCGCCGGGATCCACATGAGCGACATCCCGTCGTTTCCCTACGAGCTACTCTGGGGCGAGCGCGTGCTGCGGTCGGTGGCGAACCTGACGCGGGCCGACGGCGAGGAGTTCCTGGCGCTCGCGCCCCAGGTGCCGGTGCGCACGAAGGTCGAGGCGTTCCCGCTGGAACGGGCGAACGAGGCGCTCGAACGTCTGCGGCGCGGAGACCTCCGCGGCGCTGCCGTTCTCGTCCCGTAGCGCGGCGAGCGCCCGGAGAATCGTGGTCTTCCGGGACACCAGCCCGGGCCGGGCACTGTCGGCGAGCGGAGGATCGGCCGTGAAGCTGGAGCGGTTCCTCGGTAACCGCCGCGGGAACTATCGGGCAGAGGCGCGGGCGGCCACCGCACGCCCGGGCTCCGGCAGGGCCGGCGGCGCGGAGTTGACGAGCACCGCCGCGACGAGCAGCACCTGCGCCGTCAGAAGGCCGAGCGCCTCGATCGCGAGCGCGCGGCCGGAACGGCGCGCGGCGTGCCGCCGCGGCCGCTCGAGCTCGCCGGCGTACTCCGTGCTCGCCACGCTCACCCCCTCATCGATCGCTGGGCGAGGAGTGTGCCTCGCAGCGGAAGGGGCGCGCAACGTCCAGGCGGCGAAGCGGGGCTCAGCCGACCTTGAGCGTGCCCTTCATGCCGGCCGCCTCGTGCCCGGGCACCGAGCAGTAGAACGTATAGGTGCCCTTCTTCAGGGTCGCGCTGACGGTCGACGTGCCGCCCTTGGAGACGACCTTGCCGAGCACGGGCTTCAGGCCCGGGCCCCTGATCGCGACGTTGTGCGGCAGGACCGCCGGGTTCGCCATCACGATCGCGACCTTGCCGGCCGGCGCCTTCAGGAACGTTTTGTTGTACTTGAGCGCCGCCTTGTCGGCGCTGATCTTCAGCGTCGTCGCGCCCAGCGCCTGGGCAACGAGAACGGCTGCGGCCGCAAGAACGGCGACCGCGAGGGCGATACGGGACATGCAGAGAGCTCCTTTCGTCAGCGTGAACGAACGGGCGCGGCGGCGCGCGCCCGCTCGGATCGTACGGGCCACGGCGGGAGCACGAGCGCGGCCAGCGCGACGAGCGCCGCCCACACGACACCGCTGCCCGTCACGTGCAGGGCGGCGAGCGGGTCGTGCCACGCGCTCGTGTGCTCGACCAGCACGAGCCAGATGCCGAAGGTCATCTGCGCCGCGACCGCGGCGAGCGGGAGGAGCCCGGCCGCCCGCGGCCCCGCTCCGCGCAGCGCGAGGAAGGCGAGCCAGACGGCGAGCGCGGCGGCGAGATAGGCGAGCATGCGGTGGGTGACCTGGATCGCCGCTTCGCTCGAGGCACCGGCGAAGGAGCCGCCGCACGCCGGCCACTCCCGGCCGCAGGCATGGATGGCGTGCGTCGAGACGACCGCCGCTCCGACCGAGACGAGCGCGAGTCCGGCCAGCGCGGTCCAGGCCGCCAGCCGGCGAAACCCCGGCGTCGAGCGCACCTCGGCACCCCGCCAGGCGGCGACGGCGGTGACGACCGCGACGCCGAGCATGAGCATGCCGATCACGAAGTGGACGCCGACGATCCAGCCCGGCAGCTCGAGCCAGACGACGATCGCGCCGAGGATCGCCTGGCCCGGTACGAAGGCTACCGCGACGAGCGCGGGCACGAGGATGTCGAGCCGGTCGCGGCAGCGGCGCCACGCCCACACCGCGACGATCGCGAGCAGGATCGTCACGGTGGCCGCCGTCACGCGGTGACTCCACTCGAAGATCGCCGTCTTCTCGGAGCGCGGGATCACGCGGCCGTCGCAGAGCGGCCAGTCGGGGCAGCCGAGCCCCGATTCGGTCACCCGGACGAGGCCGCCGACGGCGACGAGGGCCCACGCGCCGAGGGCCGCGAGAAACGCGAACCAGCGGAACCCCAAGCTCGGCCTGGACATGCGTCCATTCAAGCTGGGCCGGCGACTCCGCGTCCTAATCAGTCTGGCTCAAGAGCCAGCCTTCCGGAGGAACGAAGCTCGACGGTTCCCGCGATACGAGGAGGCGCGCTGCTCGCTTCGAGCATCGGGCAGGCACCCCTGGCCTTCTGATCAATCCGTACTTTCCCGTGGTCTGAAATCAGCAGACACGCCGATTGAACGGCGACGTCCGGCGGCCATCGTCAATCCTGATGGCGGACTTCTTCCGATCGGGCGACGCGCTCGTGGCCTTCGACGCCCGGTACGAGATCCTCGCCTGGAACGAGGCGGCCGAGCAGCTCACAGGCGTACCGGCGGCGGAGGCCGTCGGCAAGCGCTGCTGGGAGGTCCTCGGCGCACGCGAGGCGAACGGCGGCATCGTCTGCCATGCCGGCTGCTCGGTCGGCCGGCTGGCGATGGAGCGCTGGCCTGTGGCGACCCGCGAGGTGGACGTGAGGACGCCGGCCGGCCGCCGCCGTGTCGCGATGGCGACGATCGCCGTCTCCGACCCGCCCGTGGTCCTTCACCTGCTCCGCAACGCGCCGGACGGCACCCACGAAGCGCCCGCGCTCGAGGCGGCCTGCGGGCCGACCGTCGCGCTCACGCCGCGCCAGCTCGAGGTGCTCGGGCTGCTCGGCGAGGGCGCTACCGCACGCGTGATCGCGCAGCGGCTCGGGCTCGCCGAGACGACGGTGCGCAACCACATCCGCGCGATCCTGCTCGAGCTGGGCGCGCACTCGCAGCTC
>Ga0082335_1002227_pt1 | contig 37084 bp, 34 predicted proteins | sample Subgrocontami58m_FD_72375 | JGI IMG/M metagenome (GOLD analysis project Ga0082335, IMG submission 72375) | Subsurface groundwater microbial communities from S. Glens Falls, New York, USA - GMW37 contaminated, 5.8 m (SPADES assembly) (version 2) ...
CCCATGGATGTCATTCTCACTCGTCCGGCGCGAAATGCAGCGAATCTAGTATTGCCATCGAGGATGGTGTAGAAAGTTATCCCGTCCAAATAGGGCAAGGACTGATCATAATAAGCCTTGTTCTTGACCAACTCTATGCTGACACCTCTGCCGTGTTTAACCCAAACGAAGGGCCCAGTACCGTTGACGGTTCTTTTCATGTCTCCCGCAGCTTGAATCGTGTGCTTGGGCATCATGAGAATCCAGTCGGTCGCAAGGCTGGGCAAAAAGGACGCGGAGGGGATCTTTAAGGTCACTCGAATAGTGGAGGGGTCTATTACATCTACTTTGTCCAGTGCATCCATGAGAGCAGAACCCCTTGGGCTGATGCTGTTGTAATTTTCGGGATGGGCCATCCGCATCAAGCTATATGCGGCATCATCCGCGGTGAACGGCCGGCCGTCGTGCCACTTCACGTTCGCCCTCAGGCGGAATGTATAAACGGTGCCGTCAGCGCTGACATCCCAGCGCTCAGCAAGCTCGGGTACGATTTCGCTGTGACGTAGATAATCGTATTTGACAAGTCCTTCGTAGACATTTCGAAGGCTGATGATAGTCGGAAGCCCGGTCTCCTGATGAACATCATAAGTGTCGGGATCTCCGTGAGTTGCCACGAGGAGCACCCCGCCACGCTTAGGTGCAGCTTTGCCAGTAGTGGGAGTGGAAGTTGGGCCAGATAGCGATGGGGCAGGAGCAGGCGCAGGCTGCGCGGTCGGGGTTCGAGGCGCAGGCGTCGGGACAGTCGTCTGAGGGACAGTGGGACTGGGACGAGTCACGGGAGTGTTGGCAGCGGCGGGAAGGGAGGGGTTTGTCTGCGGGGCGCAAGCTTGCACAAGAATGCCAACCGTGACGAGACTACTGAGCAAGAAACCAGCAGCTTGTTTTTTCATAAAACCCTCCCTGTGACTGTTCTTGTGCACTTGCCAGCTACAGCTTCTTTGAGTCAAAACATACTTTCTTCGAAGGCTGCCATCGGAGCTATTCGGGGATAAGTCGAGTTACCATCGTTGATGATGTGAGACTCGGCAGAAACAATGAATGCAGGCCTCCGTTGCCGCCTGCAACAGTTACAATAAAACTATCCGGGCTTGGGGCGCCCTGGACCGTATTGTCAAAGACTCTTCCGCCCTTGATAAATCGCTCCTGCTCCGGGCGTGAGAAGTCCGAGAGAGGAATACGTTTCGTGTGCTCAAACAGGTACTCGCGTACAGACTGCTTGGAATATCCATCCCGATGCATAATGACTGCGTGATCGGGATTCAAGACGATGAGATTATGGCCTTTGTGGTAGCGAATAACATGAATACCGGGCCATCGCATGGCCGACGCCAAGGTGGTCAGAATGTCTTCCGCCGTCCGGCTCCAGATATCTGAAAGGTTGCAGAAGCTGGCCACGCCGAGCATCGAAATCGTGCTATCTTCTGGCCGAAACCCGCGCTCCACGTGCAATGGCTCCCAAGGATTCTTTTCCTCGTTCTCCCCGATAACACCCGTGTACCGCCACGGAGAGCCCATGGTCGATTTGGAAACCGGTCCCGGAATCGATCCGCCAATGTTCAATTGGATAAGTCGAATGGCCCGACCAATCGTCGCGTTGGGACGCCATCCCGGCCCAAAACACCCGTAGCTCCCGTTGATTCCGAGTTTGTTGCGGATGGGACCATTGATGACAGATAAGAGACCCACGGAATTCGTAGTTGTGTTCACGTGGTACATGCCTAGCAATGGATCCGCCATGGCCTCAGCAGCAGCGATGATTACGGGAAAGTAAGATGGCAGGCACCCTGCCATTACCGCGTTGACAGCCAGGCGTTCTAAAGTGGCTTCGCCGTTTTGAGGCTCCAGTTGAGCGATTACCTTTACAGGAGGCCGATCACCCAGCATCCGGGCTACTCTGTCTTCCGTGGGAGGCACGATAGGGAGCCCATCAATCCAATTTTGGGAGCAAGCAAGCTCATAGATATCATCATACGAGTCATTCACCATGACTCGGTCAACGCGGGACGACATATCGCAACCTCCCTGATGCGTCAAGTCCGAGTGCTTGGCATGCAAGAAACACTACGCAGGCTGGACAGGACAGTTCTTGAGGGGAGTGGTTAGGCCGTTGACCACCTTGGTAAACGTTTCATCTGCTAAACGTCTCGCCACTTCCGGGGGCAAAGTCTCGAACGGATGCGGCAAAATCAGGAACGGGGTATCAGGATAACCTCGTCCTCGTGCGCACGCCTTTCCTAAGCTTTCGAACTCACTGGTGACAACAGCGAGCACGGGTGTGCCGCGCTTTTCCAATTTTGCGGCGTCGGAGATACACTCCGCTGTGCAGCCGCCTCAAGCGCCCAGACCGACTATGGCTGTATCAACCTGTTCCGCGAACGCGCTCAATTCTGCGTCGCTGAGATGAATCTTCCCTGGGGTCATGCGCTTGCTTAGTGAAGTTGGGGTAACGCCGCGCAGTCGGACCACTTGAGACACGCCCATCTCGCTCTTCAAGAGTTCCTCAAGTCGGTCGGCGAAGCGTCCGAAATTAGCCCAAAGGAAATTGTCGTAAATGCCGACGCTTTTCCCTTTCAATGTGCTGACACGATCAGGTAGCTCTTGAATCGCTTTCGCGGGAGCAGCTGCGGGGTTAAGTATTGCGACCATCTGGCCTGCCAATGTGCTCCTCCATAATCCATGCATTTAACCACGGTGTTAGATGTAGTGAGAAGGTTATCACACGGTTTGCAGTACGTCAATTGCAATTTGTGACAGTTACAATCGCTGTGCATTGCAACACCAGACGGTTCAAAGAACAGGTTGTCGCGCCCCACTTGATATGTGAACAACACATAGAATAGGTCGGGAGGGGTCACGGAAACCGCAGTGAAGTCTGTCCAGAGCGGGCGCGGCCGAAGGGGGCACTGGCCTGCCGAGCAGAAGCTGGCGTTACTGCAAGAGTCGCGGAGCGGCAGTCGCCAAGTGTGGATCGAGCCCGCCGACCATAAGACACCGCACAGCACTTTAGGAATGCGGTGACCCGCCCAGGTACATTGTCGCAAACAAGAAACAACCGGTCCAAATTCAGGTGAGGCAATACCAGGACAAGCGGCAAAGCCATCGTTCCCTATCAGGAGTCTATACCCGCCCGCCTACGCCCCCGGCGCGGAGTGCTCGCGGGACGCCAGCGCGCCGACGCCAGGCCGCCGACCGCGCCGCAGGCTCGTCAGCGCCAGCACTACGATGAACAGCGCCGCCGCGACGAGCACGACGCTCGCGCCGGACGATATGTCCAGATAGTAGCTCAGGTAGATGCCCGCCAGCCCGCACGACGCGCCCAGCGCCGTCGAGAGCGCGACCATGCTGCGGAAGCTGTCGGTGAGCAGCCGCGCGACGACGGGCGGGATGACGATGGCCGCCGCGATGAGCGTCACGCCCAGCACCTGCATGGACACCACGATCGTCGCCGCCAGCACCAGCGAGAACAGCGTGTCCACCCAGCCGGTGGGCAGCCCGTAGAAGCGCGCCACCTCGGAATCGAACGTGTTGAACAGGAAGTACTTGTAGCCCACGAAGAACACCACGCCCACCACGGCGGTCACGCCAATGATCGCCGCCATGTCGCCCTGCGTGACCCCCAGGATGTTGCCGAAGAGCGCCGCGTCGAAGTTGCGCGTGAACGTCTTGTACCGGCTGATGAGCGCGACGCCTAGCGCGAAGCTCGCGGTGGTGACGATGCCGATGGCCGCGTCCGCGCCTATCTTCTGCTTGCGCGTGGTCAGCGTGATGAGGACCGCCGAGAGGAAGCCCCAGACGCTCGCGCCTATGTAGAAGTTGAGCGCCATGACGTAGCTCACCACCGCGCCGCCGAACACGGCGTGCGACAGCCCGTGGCCTATGTACGCCATGCGCCGCAGGACGATGTACACGCCCAGCAGACCGCACAGCCCGCCGACCAGCGTGGCGGCCACCAGCCCGCGCACGAAGAACTCGTACTGAAAAGGCTCGAACACTTCCGTCCTACCTCTCGCCGTCCGCGCCCTCGGGCACGCCGCGCCGCTCGCGCCGCCCGTACAGGTGCGGCGCCTCGGCGACCATTGTCATCCCCTCGTACTGCGTCACGTGCATCTCCGCCCCGTAGGTGGCCTGCAGCGTCTCCGGCGTGAACACCGCGGCGGGCGGGCCTTCCGCCACAATGCGCCCGTTCAGGCACACCACCCACGGCAGGTGCGCCGCCACGGCGTTGATCTCGTGCGTGGTCATGAGGATGGTCACGCCCTGGTGGTTCAGGTCGTGCAGCAGGTGCAGCACGTCGTCGCGCGTCTTGATGTCCACGCCGGCGGTCGGCTCGTCCAGGAGCAGCAGACGCGGGCTGCTGGCCAGCGCCCGCGCGAGGAAGACGCGCTGCTGCTGGCCGCCGGAAAGCTTTCGGATATGCCGCTGCGCCAGGCCCAGGATGCCCAGACGCTCCATTATCTCCCGCGCAAGCTGCCGGTCACGCGGGCGAAACCACGGCAGCAGCGGGCTGTCCGCCGTCCGCCCCATCATCACCACCTCCTCCACCGTCGCCGGGAAGTTCCAGTCAATCGTCTCCAGCTGGGGCACGTAGCCCGTCCGGGGCCTGCGCCGTCGCACGGACACGCCGTCCACCAGCACGTCGCCCGCGTAGATGTCCACGGCCCCCAGGACGGTGCGCAGCAGAGTCGTCTTGCCGGAGCCGCTCGGCCCGAGCAGCCCGACGAAGTCACCCGGCAAAATGCTTAGACTTATGTCACGCAGCACGGGCTGGCCGCCGTAGCCCGCGGTCAGCGTCCGCAGCTCGACGACGGGGCTTTCCGGGCCGCGCTCGTGAGGGATGGGGTGAAGCACTAAAGCCTCCTACCGGACATAGACCGCGCCGCTGGGGCCGTCGAAGACGGGAGACGGATCGAAGCCCTTGAGCGCGTCAGCGTTGCCGCCGAGCGCGGGCGCCATGTTGCGCATGTTCTCCAGCATCATTCCGAAGTACGTATGGCTGGCGTCGCCCGGCTTGCCCGGCAGTTGGTCGTCCCGCAGCTTGTCCACGAACGTCGCGCCGCCCTCCCGCGCGATCTGCTCCAGCACCTTGCTGGGGTACACCTCCGACCCGAACACGGCAGGCACCTTCTCCCGCTTGATCTGGTCAATGAGCTGCGCCACCTCCCGCACGGACGGCTCCTTGAAGTCCGACGGCTGGACGGCCCCGATGACCGTCATGCCATACATCGAGGCGAAGTAGGCCCACGAGTCGTGGTAGGTCAGCAGCTTGCGCTGGCCCTGCGGGATTGTCTGAACGACCGTCTTGATGCCCGCGTCGAGCCGCATGGTCCTGCCCCGGAACCGCGATAGGTTCGCGGCGTAGTAGGGCGCGTTCGCCGCGTCCATCCTGGCGAGCTGCTCTTGGACAAGCTCGGCGTACCGCAGAGCGTACATCGGATTAATCCAGAGATGCGGGTTGGGGTGTCCCTCCGACTCCGGGAAGCTGAAGTCGAATATCCAGTCGCCGCGGGTGATGGTCCCCTCGCCCAGCAGCAGGATGGCCGCGTCCGCCCTCTTGTTGGCCTTCGCCATCTCCAGCGTCGGGTCCTCCAGCGACAGGCCATTCATGATGATGAGGTCAGCGTTTGCCATCACGCGCGCCACCGAAGGCGCGGGCTCGAATGTGTGCGAGTCAATGCCCTCCGGGATGACGCCGGTAAGCGCGATGCGCGGCCCGCCGATGTTCTCGACGATGCTGGTCAGCGGCGCGACCGTCGTGACGACGTTGAGCTTGCGCGGCGTCGGCGGGCCTCCCGGCGCGGCGGGCGTGGCAGGCGTAGCCGACGGAGCGCAGCCCGCAAGCGCCAGCGACAACGCCAGGACAATGCCAATCAAGGGCCGCGACATGCTAGGTGGCCTTCCTTCCCGCGCCGCGCCTGGGGTGCGCGCACGCGGCGCACACTCCGGTGATGGTGAAGTTGTCCAGGTCTGGCGTGAAGCCGAACTCGCCGACGAGTTTGGCGCCGAACGCGTCAAGGTAGCCGGGACTCAGGTCGAAGGCCCCGCCGCAGACGCGGCAAACCATGTGGTGATGCTTGCCCTGCGGGTCGGTCAGCTCGAAGCAGCGACGGTCGCCCATCGCCACCTCCGTGACCACGCCCATGCTCTTGAACAGGTGCAGCGTCCGGTACACCGTGGCCGTGTCCATGTACGGGTAGGACTTCCGGGACCGACGCAGCACCGCGCTGACGTCCATATGGCCGTCCGCCTCGCTCAGCGTCGAGAGAATGATGAGGCGCTGCGGAGTGAGGCGACATCCCTTGCCTCTCAAGGTCGCGATGGCCTGGTCACGCCTAGTCATGCAAACTCATGCTCCTGCAACTATTTGCATATTCTATTATTAGCAAAACTGGAGGCGTAGTCAAGCCGCGCAGCTACAGGGAGCCAGCAGACAGAATAGGCAAAGTGGCAGGAGGAGTGACCAGCACGGTGGCCCAATAGAAGACGGCCCGCAACCGCGAGGGCGCGGCGCAGGAAACCCCTGCTACGCCTCCGTGATGACCTTCTGCTCGCGGAGCCGCGCCACCTGACCGTCGCCGAGACCCAGCACGCCGCCAAGTATCTCGCGGTTGTGCTCGCCCAGGCGCGGGATGCCGCGAATCTCGGTGGGCGTTTCAGACATCTTGATAATCATGCCCGGCATGAGCATGGTCTTCTTGCCCTCATCGTCCAGCGGCATTTCCACCATGGCGCCGCGCGCCTTCAGGTGCGGGTCGTGGAGCACATCCATGATGCTCCACACTGGAGCGCACGGGACGGCGTTGGACTGGAGGGTTTCCACAACTACGTTGACTTGCTTGTCCTCCGCCCAGAGGCGAAACAGCTCGATGCGCTCCTCCGACTTGCGGCTTGTCCACATGGGGGCCGTGAAATCGGCGTCGCGGGCCAGGTCGTGGAAACCCATCAGCTCCAGCAGCTTCTTCCACATCACGCCGCGCGCGGAGCCGGTGATGACCCAGCCGTCCACGCACTTCATGAAGGTGCCGCCGCGCAGGAACTCGTCCTCGCCGGTGGCGTGGGCCACGGCCAGCGCGACTTCCTCGTAGCTGATGCCCGCGTCCAGCATGGCGACGTCTATGAACTGGCCCATGCCCGTCCTGTCACGCCAGCGCAGCGCGGCCAGCACCCCCGCAGCGCCGTGCATGGCGGTGAGCCGGTCCATGATAGGCCCTTCCGCAAGGATAGGCTGGCCGAAAGGCCGTCCGGTCTGGTGCGCTATGCCGGACATCGCCTGGATGATGGGGTCGTAGGAGCGCCATTCCCTGTATGGCCCGTACTGGCCGAACCCGGACACGGAGCACACGATAAGCGTGGGGTTCAGCCGCCGCAAAACGTCCTTCGGGAACCCCATGACGTCCAGCGTACCCGGCTTGAAGTTCTCCAGCAGAACGTCGGAGCAGCGCAGCAGGTCCGCGAGGAGCGCCTTGCCCTCCTTCGACCGCAGGTCCACCGCGACGCTCTTCTTGCCGCGGTTGTACGCCGCGAACTGAACGCTCTGGCCGTGGACAAATGGCCCGGTGCGCCGCAGGTCTTCCCCTTCCAGCGGCTCCACCTTGATGACCTCGGCGCCGAGGTCGCGCAGCAGCAGCCCGCCGCGCGGCAGCGCCTGGTACCGCGCCAGCTCGACGATGCGGACGTCTTCCAGACAGGTCTTCATCATAGCCCTCACCCCCTGGCTAGATATATCGCACCGACAGTATAGCGATTTACATGAATACGCCTTTCGAGACGCTGGACACGGGGAGGTCCTTCCGGACGAAGCGACTCCTTACGCGACCACCCGGAACCTGGGTACGGCGATCTCCTCGCTCACGTCCTCGAAGACGACCTCCACGGGCAGCCCTATGCGAAGGTCGTCCGGCGCGCACCCCACGACGTTGCTGATCATGTGCACGCCCTCCTCCAGCTCCACGTCCACAATCCCCCACGGCGTCTTCCCGCGTAGCGCGGGATGCACCGGCTGATGCGTCACCACGAAGCTGTGCACCTTCCCTCGACCGCTGGCCCTGACCCATTCCCGCCGCGTTGAGCCGCACACGACGCACCCCGGCCGGGGCGGAAACGTATGGTTGGCGCAGTCCACGCAGCGCTGGAGCAGAAGCTCCCGGCGTTTCGCGCCCTGCCAGAACTCCAGATTATCGAGCGTCGGCGTCGGGACGGGTAGCTGTGGGTCAGGCATCAGTCCACTCCCTGTACTATCTGCGCAAGACAAGAGCGCCCAGGCCGCCGCCGCTGTCGCACAGCACGAACTCGCAGTCCGGGACCTGGCAGGTGGAGACGCCGCGAAGCTGGCGCACCGCCTCGATGATGTGGTTCATCCCCTGCAGGTACACCTCGGACATGTTGCCGCCCGCCGTGTTCACCGGCACCTTGCCGCGCGGGCCTTCGATGTTGCCCGCCTCGACGAACGGGCCGCCCTCGCCGACCTTGCAGAAGCCGTACGCCTCCATGGCGAAGACGATGTTGGGGGTGAACGGGTCGTATAGCTGGGCGCAGTCGATGTCCGCGGGCGTCACGTCGGCCATACGGAAGAGGCGCGGCGCCATGTAGCGCGACGGCGTCTCGGCCAGCTCGTACGCGGATGTGTCGCCGTACGTGTGGCGCGGCCTGCCGCCGCTCACGATATGCTGCGTGGCGGCCCGGACAAAGACGAGCTTTTGCTTTAGGCCACGCGCCCGCTCCGTCGAGGTCACGACCACGGCGCACGCGCCGTCCGTCTCCAGGCAGCAGTCCAGCAGGTGCAGGGGGTCGTGCACGATGCGCGAGGCCTGATGGTCATCGATGGTGATAGGCTTGCCGTACATGACCGCGCGCGGGTTCATGCAAGCGTGTTTGCGCAGGGCCACCGCGACCGCCCCGAACTGGCGGCTCGTCGTGCCGTACTGGTGCATGTGCCGTCGCGCCGACAGGGCCGCCCACTGGCCAGGCACGAGCAGCCCGTACGGTTCCCAGAAGGCGGCGTTCCCGCCGCCGCCGCGCGTCGTGGCGCCGCCGCCGTAGCGTTGCGCCGAGCGACCGTTGAGCGAGCGGTACACCACCACGTTGTCCGCCATCCCGCACGCCACGGCCATCGCCGCGTGCGCTACCAGGCCGCAGGCGGCGGAGCCGAGCGGCCCCGCCATGCCGAAGAAACGGAGGCCCGTCAGACCCAGCGACGCGGCAAGCTCCGCCTCGCTCACCCTGTCCACCTCGAAACGGAGCAGCCCGTCAATGTCCTTCAGCGCCAGGCCCGCGTCCGCCACCGCCTTGCGCACCGCCTCACCGGCCAGCGACAGCTCCGAGCGGCCCGAGTCGCGCGAGTACGCGGTCTCGCCGACGCCTGCAAGACAGGCCTTGTCCCGCATGAACTCAACCATGCGACGGACCTTTCGGGAAGCGCACTCGCGCCGCGTGGGCCACGCTATTCCGCCACGCGCTTGGTGACGCTGCGCGTCAACGGAGGAACGCAGGCGCTCTGCTTGCCGGGGCCGCCCGCCACGATGACGATGATCTGGTTTTCGTCGGGGCACAGCGGCAGCAGGTCGTGCTCGTCCAGGCTCGTGTACCAGACCGGCCACGTGTGGAAGGAGTACATCCCGCCCGTCTTCAGCTTGTAGTGCGGCAGGCGCGCCTTGTTCCAGATGAACTTCTTCACGTCGCGCTTGGAGAAGCCATCCTGGGCGCAGTTTGCGGCGTGTTCCGGCCCCAGCATGAGCACGGGGTCGGAGTTGTGGCGGAAGACGATGTTCATCCCCAGGGTGCACATGGTGTCGGCGCAGACGCCCAGGACGCCTTTGCCCGTCGTGTTGTCGTGGTCGTTGATGTTGTGCGGGCCTTCCGAAAGCAGGACGGTAACGCAGCTGTCCTCTTTCTTGAACCCGCGCTCCACGTGCAGCGGTTCCCACGGGCTGTTCTCCTCGTTCTCGCCGATGCACATGGTGTACTTGCCAGGGTGGGCATGCGTGTCCTTGTCCGTAACGCCCGGCGTACCGCCGCCGATGTTCAGCATGCAGAGGCGGACAGCCCGGCCTATGGTGGCGTTGGCGCGCCAGCCTGGGCCGAATACGCCATAGCCGGAGTTGAGCTTGATGCGCTGGCGCACAGGCCCGTTCACGATGATGAGGGGCGCCTTCGGGTAGGTGGTGGCCTGGTAGCCGTACAGGTTGCACAACGGGTCTAGAAGGGCCTCCAGGGCGCACAGTACCACGGGCATGTACTCCGGGCGGCACCCCGCCATCACCGCGTTGGTCGCCACCTTCGCCACCACCACGTCGCTGTTGGAGGGCGGTATCTGGCCCAGGGACTTGTCCGGCGCTGCTTTGGTCCCGCCCAGCATCTTCTGGACGCGCTCCTCCGTGGGCGGGATGATGGGCAGGCCGTCGGTCCAGCCCTGCTCTTCGTAGTAGTCGAATATGGCCGACGCGTCGTCGGGGAGAGGGATGCGCTCAGGCGCTGCTTTGTCCGCCATCAAGCCCTCCGCAGGCAAACATCACGCGCGAAATAGCGAAGCCGATAGTGCAGCGCCACGCTAGGCCCTGGACTTGGGCGCCTGCTCCTGCGCCACCAGAGCGCCGAGCATCTTGTCCACCATGGCCGCCGCCCGCTGGCGGATCACCTTGGGGTCAACGCCGCCAATGGGGTGCGGCGCCTCGACGACCGCCAGGTCGGGAAGCCCCTGGTATCCCGCGTTGCGTCGCGCCAGATCGACGAAGGGAGTCGACGTTACCAGAGCGGTGGGAACGCCGCGCTTCTCCAGCTCAACCGCGTCGTGGAGACTCCACGTCGTGCAGGAGCCTCAGTCGCCGGAGCCGGTGATGACCACGTCGCACTCGCGGGCCAGCTCTTCGAACAACGCCTTGCCCGCCGACTGGCTGACGTACTCCTTCTTGCGCAGCATGACCCGCGCTCCCGGGTAGCGGGCCGCGACAAGATTCGCCATCTCCGTCATCAGGATATCGGCGTTGGGCTTGGTGTTCCACAGAACGCCGATGGCCTTCCCCTTGAGGTCGACGGGGCGCGCCGACACGGGCCGGACGGCCTTCTTGGTCACACCCGTGGGATTCAGGCAATAGATAGTATGAGGAGCATTTGTCTCGGTCGCCATGCTGCCTCCTTCGCCCTGTTCGCTTGGAGGGCATTATGTCGGCGGCCTTGCGCGGTGTCAAGCGCCCGCGCGTCCCGTCAGAGCCTGACGGACGCTAGCTCCCGCGCAGGCGCGGGTCCAGCACGTCGCGCAGGGCGTCGCCAAGAAGGTTCACGCCGAACACCGCCAAGCTCAGCGCGATGCCCGGGAAGATAGCCATCCACGGCGCCTTGCTCAGGTACTCCCGGCCTCCCTCGGAAAGCATGGTGCCCCAGGACACGAAGGGAGGCGGCGGGCCAAGGCCCAGGAAACTGAGGCTAGCCTCCACGATGATGGACCAGCCCAGAGCAGTCGTCGCCACGACGATATACGGGGCAAGAGAGTTGGGCAGAACGTGCTGCCACAGAATGCGCCAGTGTCCGGAACCCATGGCCCGCGCGGCGGTAATGTATTCATGCGCCTTGATGGACAGCACGCTGGAGCGGACGACGCGCGCCGCCTGGGGCAGCAGCACGACCGCTATCGCGATGGCGATATTGCCCGCGGACGCACCCAGCACGGAGACGACCATCAGGGCGAGCACCAGCATGGGGAACGCCAGCAGGGCATCCATGCACCGTTGCACCGTCAGGTCCGTGGCGCCGCCGAAGTAGCCGCTCACCAGCCCCAGCAAGCCCCCCACCACCGTCCCCAGCGCGACGGACAGGAGACCCACGAAGATGGAGAGCCGCGAGCCCCAGATGACGCGACTGAGCACGTCACGGCCCATGTTATCGGTCCCCAAGGCGTATTCCCCGCCCGGCGCAAGGAACGTCGCGCGGCGGTGCAACTCGAACGGGTCGAATGGAGCGAGGACGGGCGACAGGAGGGCCAGCAGCGCCACGCAGCCCACCAGCACCGCCCCAATAGCCCCCAGCGGCTTGGCGCGACTGAACGCCCACACAACAGCAAAAAGGGAGGGCCGCTCGCGCGCGGTCAACTCAGGGTACGCCGCCTGCTCATGCGCCTCCACGTTCGTCTCCTAGCTGTAACGGACGCGCGGGTCCAGCCATGCGTACAGGACGTCAACCATCAGGTTGATCAACAGGTACCATAGCGCCAGCAGCAGCACGATGGACTGGATCATCGTGTAGTCCCGCTCGCGGATGGAGTCAATGAGGTTAATCCCCATGCCGGGGAGCGCGAAGATAGTCTCCATGATGATGGAGCCGCCCAGGAGATGGCCGAACTGGACGCCCACGATGGTGACGACGGGGAGCAGGCCGTTCCGCACCACGTGCCGCAGCACCACGAGCCGCTCTGGCAGGCCCTTGGACCACGCCGTGCGCACGTAGTCCTGGCGCAGGACCTCCAGCATGCAGGAGCGGGTCATGCGCGTCACTCCCGCCGACATGTAGTACCCCAGGATAAGCGCGGGCCAGACAATCTGGAGAAAGTGAGCGCCCGGGTCCTGCCCCATGGCGACATAGGCCAATGGGGGCATCCACTTCAGAACATAGACGAAGAACAGAAGAAGGAGAATGGCCGTCCAGAACGTCGGCATGGACAGTCCGCCGATGCTGATTACGCGGAAGACATAGTCCATCCACGTGTTCTGGCGGATCGCGCTAAGAATGCCCGTGGGCAGGGAGATGGCCAGAGCGACCAGCAGGCTGAGCGTCGCGAGCTCAAGCGTCACGGGAAGCCGCGTCGCTATGACCTGAAACGCCGGCTCTCCCGTCCGCATGGACGCGCCGCCATTCAGCCGCAGCACGCTGCCCACCCACGACAGGTATTGCTCCGCCAGCGGGCGGTCCGTCCCCAACTCGCGGCGCACCTGCGCCAGCGCCTCTGGCGTGACCACGCCCTCGCCGCTGGTCCCCGTGAGGCGCAGCACGGCCACATCCCCCGGAATGACGCGCAGCACCAGGAACACCACGACGGATACCGCGAGAAGGACCGGTATGAACAGGAGCACCCGATTGGCCAGGTAGGACGCCATGCCGTTCTCCCGCCAGCGGTGAGAATCTCGACCAGTCCGCTAGTATAACTTATCTTCGTCGGCATGTCAGCAGGTCAGCCTGCCCGCCCGACCCACATTTGAACAACCGAGGTTCTTACACAGGCCCGCTGGAACCGGGCGGGATCGCTCGGCTCAGCCGATAGTCGCGGATGGTAGGAGAGGTCAGGAAGACAACGACAGCTATCACCGCTGCAATGCCACAGAAAGCGATCGTGATATAACGCGGCCCGCCGAGCATGTCGGACCCGACCCCGGCGAAAAAGGACCCTATCGGTGACAGCGCGGGATTAAGGTTGACAAGGCTGGTCACTCGGCCCCGCATCTCATTTGGTATGGAGAGCTGCAGCAGGATCTGGTTCGTGGTCAGATAGACCATTTCAAAGAACCCCGCGAGCGCCAGAAAGGGCAAGGCAACCATCAGACTGGAGCTGAAGGCAAAGCCTGTCAGGGAGAGGCTGAGCAGAAGGAGCGACGCGAGCTGCACGACGCCGCGTCGCTCCAGACGGCCCAGAGACGCGGTGAAGAGGCCACCTACTATGCCTCCGACGCCAACCGCCGACAAAAGGAAGCCGAGGGTCTGGGGACCTCCGTGAAAGACGTCCTTCGCATAGATGGGAGGAAGAGCCACGAAAATAGGGATGATGAAAAATGGCATGACCCATCCCATCATCATGAAAGCCCGGGTGACGGGTTCCTTTATGACGAACCGAATGCCCTCTCTGACGTTCTCAAAGGCCGCACTCCGACGCCCCTGTGCTTCCAGGGGCGGAAAATGAATCCACAGGATAGTGAAAGCTATGAGGACGTATGTCCCGGCCTGGACGAGGAAGTTCCCTCCAGCGCCCAGCCACAGGATGAGGAAGCCTCCAACAGCAGGGCCCAGGGAACGCATCAGAGCCCAGCCTGTCTGCATAAGCGCCACGGCGTTGGGCGCGACAACCCGCGGCACCATATCGAATACTATGGTCTGTCGAAGAGTCATGTTAAAGGTCTGCGCCAGGCCGGCCAGAAACGAAAATGCAAAGAGAAACCAGACTTCAGCGTGGCCGAGAACGAGAAGGAGTCCGATGCCAAACGTGATCAGGAACAGCCACCCGTTGGTGATCCACATGAGCGTGCGACGGCCTACCCGGTCCATCACAACGCCGACCAGCGGGGCCGCCCCCACCGCCGGCACGGACCGGACCAGGTTGACAGAACCCAGCAGCGTGCCCGAGCCAGTCATGTCATAGACAAGCCAGCCCAGAGTGACTTGCTGAATCCACTGGGCCAGGTTCGAGAGTGTGGTCCCTGTCAAGAGGAAGCGAAAGTCACGTATGCGCAACGATGCAAAGGTGCCACCGTCTTCGACGCGATCGGAAGGCACGCTAATGTCGTTGGGCGTTGCACCCTCGCCATTCGCACCAGGAGCAGGTTGCGGCACACTCATGGCAGAGTCCTGCTTTTGCCCATGATAGCTGAACTTCGGAACAGTTTGAGTTGATTTTCCACCCGTGTCGCGCCCGACGACTGCCGGTGATTATAGCGCCGGATACACTCCGTGAGATAGAGGCGCAACTGCGAAGTGCCCGCCGCGAGTGCGGGCCGTGCATCCTCGCGGGTCGGAATCGCTCCAGTCCATACCGGCTCTTGACAGAGAGAGAATGCGCCACGTATAGTCGGAGCGCGTGTCCGCCATCCGCGCAAGCGAGATGAAGCCCAGGGGCACCGACCTTTTTGAACAACGGAGGGTACGCCATGGGAAACTTCCACGCCCTGTTCCGCGATCCGACGGCGCCTGCTCAGAAGGCGCAGCGCAAGACCAACCCCCGGCCCGCCAGCCTGAAAGGGAAAACGGTCGCCTTTCTGAACAACGACGGCTCAGGGCTGGGTGTCCGCATCCAGGAGTTCTACAATGAAATGGAGCGCGTCCTCAAGGAGCGCTACGGCGTCACGCGGGTCTTCCACCGCGAGAAGTTCCGCACCATGACCGGCCAGGGAGCGCCGGACGAGCTCGTCCGCGAGCTGGCATCCGGAGCAGACCTGGTCATCAACGGCATGGGCGTCTGAGGGTCATGCACAACGTGGTGTATCCACGACGGTGTGGCCCTTGAGAAAGCGGGCGCGGCGGTGGTCAGCCTCAACTCCGCGCCGTTCTCCGCCCTGGGGCGCTCCACGGCCCGGACAATGGGCATCGAGAACCTTGGCATCGTCGAGGTACCCTGGCCGCTGAACGCGAAGGACGCCCCGCAGACGACGGACAGAATTGTGCAGATGCTTGAGCATCCCGTCGAAGCGAAGCCTGCCAAGTAGGAGTCCCGCATGACTGTCAACGTACGCCTTACGTCTCCCACCCATCGGGTGGAGGCCGCCGACCAGGAGCTGAACGTCGAGGCCACGTTCGAGTCCTTCTACGACAAGGGCTGGACGGACGGCCTGCCGATTGTCCCGCCCACCGACGAGCGCATCGCCCGGATGCTGGAATACACCGACCGCAAACCTGGCGACGTTCTCTGCGAAATGGCGACATCCTACGCGGACGCCACCGTCGAGAAGGTGGCCATCAACGCCGTCATGGCGGGCTGCCGCCCTGAGTACTTCCCCGTCGTCGTCGCCATGACGCAGGCGCTTGGCGAAAAGGAATTCAACCTCCACGGCATTCAGGGGACGACCAACCCCGTGACGCCCTTCGTGCTGGTGAACGGCCCCATCTCCCGCGAGATCGGCATGAACTCCGGCGCGGGATGCCTCGGGCCGGGCTGGCGGGCCAACGCCACGATAGGCCGCACCGCGCGCCTGCTGCTGCTGAACATCGGCGGCGGCAAGCCGGGCACCACTGACAGGGCCACGCACGGCTTCCCCGGCAAGTACAACTTCTGCTCCGCCGAGAACGAACTGGAAAGCCCCTGGGAGCCGTTCCACGTGGAGCGCGGCTTCCCCAAAGAGAGCAGCACGGTCACCGTGGACGGCGCGTCCGGCACGCACAACGTCATCACCGTGCCGGAGGGCGGCGGCAAAGAGGTCAAGGAAGGCGAGGAAATTCTCTACTTCATGGGCGAATCGGCGTACGGCATGGGGACGAACATCTGGATGATGGGCTTCGGCGAGCCGATGCTGGTCTTCCCGCCGGAGTCGGCGCAGATATTGCACCGCGACGGCTTCGACAAGCCGCAGATACGCAAGTACATGTTCGACGTCACCACGCGCACGTACGACACGCTCGCGCCGTGGGTCATCGAGCGCATGGCCAAGCGGCGGCAGGTGGACCCCAAAAAGACCGACCGGCTGACGCTCGTCCAAAGGCCGGAGGACTTCCTCATCGTCTGCATGGGCGGGCTGCTGCCCGCGCAGGGCATCTACATTCCCACCTTCGCCACAACCAAGTCCGTCACCAAGCCCGTCGCGCTCAGGGACGGGACACACGCGCGGTCCGTGCAGGACTTCCGCAAGGCCGCGGGGTCATAAGGGGTCACGAGCGAGGCGCGAGACGTCCTGATGAAGATCGCCATTGTCGGCGCGGGCGCCATCGGCAGTGGCGTGGGCGCTCTGCTGCACCAGGCGGGGCTTGACGTCACGCTGGTGGGAAGGCCCGCGCACGTCGCGGCCATCAACCAGCGCGGCCTCATCATGAACGACGTCCGCCCGGAGGCGCGGCGCAAGGTCGTCCTGCGCATTCCCGCCGTCGAACGCCTCTCATTCAAGCCGGACATCCTCGCCGTCGCCACCAAGGCCCAGGACGTGGCCGAGGCCTGCCGGGAGTCGCTGCCCTACGCGCGGGGCGTTCCCGCCGTGATGATGCAGAACGGCATCAGCAGCGACGCCATCGCCGGCGACATTCTGGGCAGGGAGAACATCATCGGCTGCATCGTGCGCTTCGGCATGGTGTACCTGGAGCCAGGCGTCGTTGTCCGGCACAGCGCGGGCCGTCTGCTCCTCGGCCAGTCATTCCGGCCCAACGGGCCGCTCACACGGCGCGTCGCGGAGACGCTCGGCACCGGCATCGAGACAAGGCTGACGGACAACATCGTCGGCGCGCGGTGGACCAAGCTGCTCTACAACGTCCAGGCCGCCGTGCAGGCCGCGACAGGCCTCTCCATGGAGGAGTGCGGCAAGCGCAAGGACCTGGTCGTCCTGGGCATGGAGCTTGTCCGGGAGACGGCGCGTGTCGCGGAGGCGGCGGGCGTCCGGCTGGCGCCCGTGGAGGGCATTCCGCTGGAAGCTGTGGCGGCCCTCAGGAAGCTGCCGCCCATGACGCGCGAGAGCGACCTCCCGAAGGAGCTGTCCCAACTGTGTGTCTTCATCGGCGGCCACTCGCCCATGAGCTCCACCCTGCAAAGCCGCAAGCGCGGCAAGAGCACGGAGGTGGACTTCCTGAACGGCGACGTGGTCAAGGCCGCCCGCGCGGCCGGGACGACCGCGCCGCTCAACGAAGCCGTCTCTGGGCTTATCCACAAGCTGGAAAAAACAGGCGGCTACGTGACTCCGGAGGAACTGTGGTCGATATTGGCTGGCGGGAGGCCCGCGACTCTGCCTGACTAGGCGGTCGCCGCCGCCAGCGCCGCGCGCTTACTGGCGCAGCCGGGGGTCCCACACGTCGCGCACGGCGTCGCCCAGCAGGTTGACGCCGAACACCGCAAGGCTCAGCGCGATGCCCGGCCCTATGCTCACCCACGGCGCGGAGCGCATGAGCTTGTAGCCCTCCTGCGCCAGCATGCTCCCCCACGACGGGTCGGGCGGCGGCACGCCAAGCCCCAGAAACGACAGCGACGCCTCCGCGATGATCACGACGCCCACGGAAATGGTGGAGAAGACGATGTAGGGCGCAAGGCAGTTGGGCAGGACGTGGACGAAGAGCTGCCGCGCCCCGGAGCAGCCCACGGCGCGCGCCGCCTTCACGTACTCCGCCTCGCGCACCGCCAGCGCGCTCGACCGCAGCACCCGCGCCGCCCTGGGCGCGAGAACGATTGCCATGGCGATGATGACGTTCCGCAGCGACGTCCCCAGGCCCGCCATGACCGCCAGCGCCAGGACCAGAAGCGGGAAGGCCAGGACCACGTCCACAAGCCTTTGAAGGACAAAGTCCATGCGCCCGCCCCGAAAGCCGCTGTACAGGCCGAGGAGGCCGCCGAGGCTCGCCCCCAGCGCCACCGACAGCACCGCGACGAAGAGCGAGGTGCGGGCGCCGTAGATAACGCGGCTGAACACGTCGCGCCCGAAGTGGTCCGTCCCCAGCAGGAAGGCCCCGCTGGGCGCTTCAACGCGGTGCGTGTAGTGGGTCTCCACGGGGTCGTACGGCGCGACGGCCGTTGCGAAGACCGCCACCATTGCCAGAAGGACAACGATCACCCCGCCCGCCGCGCCGAGGGGCTTCGCTCGCGCGAATCGCCACATGCCGGCCGCGGCCCAGGCGGCCCACCGCGAGCGCCGTTGACGCATCAGCAGATTGTCCGACAGTTCCATTGCCGCAGTCTCGTCCTACTCGTACCGGATGCGCGGGTCCATGAAGGCGTACAGGACGTCTATCAGAATGTTCACAAGGACAAACGCCCCCGTAATCAGCAATATCAGCGTCTGCACCATGGGATAGTCGCGGAACTGGACCGACTCGACGAGCTGGCTGCCCAGCCCCGGCACCACGAATATCTGCTCCACGATGAGCGTGCCGCCCAGGATGGTGCCGAACTGCACGCCGATGATGGTTACGACGGGGAGCATGGCGTTGATGAGCGCGTGGCGGTACAGCACCACGCGCTCCCTCAGCCCCTTGGACCACGCCGTCCGAATGTAGTCCTGGCGCAGCACCTCCAGCATGCAGGACCGGGTCATGCGCGAGACAATGGCGGCGAAGTTGTAGCCCAGCACCAGCGCGGGCCAGAACACCTGCTGCAGGTTTGTCCACGGGGACTGCCAGATGGACTCGTAGCCCAGGGGCGGTATCCAGTCGAACCACGTGGACAGCACCAGGACAACGATTGTCCCCGTCCACAGCACGGGCAGCGCCACGCCGCTGATGGAGATGATCCGCGTTATGTTATCAATCCACGTGTCCTGACGCACGGCGGAGAGGACGCCCGTCGGCAGACCGAGCAGGATGGCGATGAGCACCGTCAGCAGAGCTATCTCCAGCGTCAGCGGCGCGCGGAGGGCCATGTCCTGGATGATGGGCGCCCCTGATTTCAGGGACTTGCCGAAGTCCAGCGTCACCACGCCCCGCACCCACTCCAGGTACTGCTCGTGGAGCGGGCGGTCCAGGCCCAATGCCTTGCGGAAGTGCTCAATGTCAGAGGTCGTGGCGGAGGCGGCCCCGCCGGTCATGGTGATCTCCGCGATGTCGCCCGGCAATATGCGCATGATGCCAAAAATGACCAGCGACACGCCGATGAGGACGGGGACTGCCACAAGGAGCCGACGGATAACGTAGCGGACCACTGTGCTCCACCTGCAAGGACGGTCTTATGGCGGACGACGCGGCATACACCAGGAGAGGCCACCAGCGAGACTGCCGCCCCGGAGGTGGCCCCCCTTCAATAACCAGTCGCTACTTGGACAACCAAACGTGCTCAAGGACATCCTGCCCGCGTCCGTCCGCCCTCTTCGGCCAGTCCTTGACGTCCGGAGCAATGGCATCATAGCCAAAGCTCCAGCCCATGCGGAGGGACGGCAGCGTGTCCTGAATGTACCTGTCCATCTTCTCCACGACCTTCTGCCGCGCGGCGGAGTCGGCTATGCCGTCCTGCTCCTGGTACAGCGCCACCAGCTTCGGGTCGTCCAGGATACCGAAGTTCACCGCGCCGCCCTTCAGGTGCCACAGCTGCGTATCGTCGCTGGCGTCGGGGCGCAGGTCGGTGCTCTGCAGGACCATCAGGTCGTAGTCGCCGCTGCGCCCGCGGGCGAATACCACACCCGTATCCTGAATCTCCACCTTCGCCTTGATGCCGATTGTCGAAAGCTGGTCAACGAAGAAGACCGCCGCGTCCTTGAAGTCAGTGATGTCGCGCGTCAGAACGGTGGTCTGCATGCCGCTGGGGAACCCCGCGTCGGCAAGCAGTTTCTTCGCCTGGTCCCGTTCAGCCTTCTTGTTCTCCGCCCACCCGGGCATCTTGAGCAACTCCGCCTGAGGGATACCCGGCGGCTGGCGGAAGGTGTACATGTCGCCCAGCTCGCCCGCGCCGTCAAAGAGGGAGCGTACGGCCTCCCTCCGGTCCAGCGCCAGGTTGATGGCCTGCCTGACCCGCAGGTCCGTCCAGGGGGCCTTGCGCAGGTTGAACCACACCCACGGCGCCTTGCGGATATTGTCCGGGAACATCTGCAGGTCGGGCCGGATCTTCTGCATGTCGCGGTACTGCGCCGGGCTGAGCTGCACGAAGTAGTTCTGCAGCGTGTGCACACGACCCGTGCGCAGCGCGGCGAACCGCGTCTCGGCGTCCTTGATGACGAAGTAGGTCACGCCGTCCAGGTAGGGCCTCCCCGGTTGCCAGAACTTCGGGTTCTTGTCGAAGACATAGCTTGTCCCCCGCGTCGCCTTGGTGAGCATGAACGGCCCGGTGCCCATTATCTCCGTGAGCGGATTGGCGCCGCCCTCTATCCATGCCCTGGAAAGCATGACCAGGCTGTTGAGGTTGGACAGACGTCCCATGAGCGGGCCGGAGGAGGCCTTGAGGTGCAGGACAACAGTCGTTGGGTCTGGCGCGTCCACGGACGCCACAGGTTGAAGGCTCGCCACGTGTGCGCTGCGCACGTCCTTGGGCGGGTTCCGGTAGCGGTCCAGAGTGAACTTGACGTCCGCGGACGTGAACTTGCTCCCGTTGTGGAAGACCACGTCGTCGCGCAGCTTGAATGTGTAGGTCTTGCCGTCAGGCGATACGGTCCAGCTCTTGGCCAGACGGGGTGAGAGCTTCATGGTCCCGCCCCTCTGGTCCACAATGATGAGCGAGTCGTAGGGAGCACGCGAAAGGTCGTACAGGTCCATGCCCACGTCCGTATTCACGTCCAGCGTCTGGGGATCGGACGAGAGGGTCATGTTCAATCGGCCGCCGGGTCTCGCCGTGCCCGCCGCTGGCGCCGAGGGCGCGGACGGAGCCGCGGGAGCAGGCGCGGGCGTGGCGCGGACGAGCGCCGGGGCCGAGGGCGCGGACGGAGCTGGCCTTGCTGGCGCTGCTGGCGCCGCGGGCGCCGCCGGAGCGGGCGCGGCTGCCGGGGCTGGCTGGGCCGCGGGCGCACAGCCCGCGAGGATGAGGCCTAACAGACCGACAAAACCGGTAAGACGGCTCCAGTGTCTCATGGTGACCCTCCTCAACGACTGGTCAGCTTCCAGGTCACATCAGCAAATGACCCCTTTGCACTGAAAAAAACGCCGGGTACGTGGCGGAGAGCACCACAGGAGCGCGGAAAAACAGGGGGAGTATGCTCTCGTTTGTTTCCGCCGCCAATGATGGGCGCATTATAGGGGTGATGTCGGAGAGCGTCAACCGTCCGCGCCCAGTCATGCTTCCGCGAGTGTCCCGCGACGGGAGCCGCAGTACGGGAGCGCGTCATCCGCCGACGACCTCGCACGCGTCCCGGTATGCCCGCCACAAACGCTCCGTCACCGGCCCGATGCTCCCCCGCCCGACAGGCCTGCCCTCCACGACGACAACAGGCACGAGGCCCGTCACGACGTTGGTGAGGAATACCTCCTGCGCCGCGTCAACATCGGCGAGAGGCAGCGGACGCTCCGCGCACGGAATGCCCAGCGACGCGGCGACCTCCAGCACGGTGCGCCGCGCCACGCCGGGGAGGACGCCCTCGCTCACGGGCGGAGTCATGAGGACACCGTCCCGCACGACGAACAGGTTGCTGGACGTTCCGCAGGCCAGCCGCTCCGCCGTATTCAGGAACAGGGCGTCGTCCGCGCCCGCGCGACGGGCGTCGAGGCGCGCCAGAACGCCGTCGGTGTAGGCCAGCGACTTGATGCGGGACAGGGGAGACATGTCGTTCCGGCGAGCCTCCGCCAGCACCACGCGCAGGCCGGCAGGCGGAGACGCGGCAAGCGTGCGCGGTGTCACGCGAATGACGAGGGTGGGACTGCCGTCCCCCGCGACGGCGAGGCCGCGGCCCGTGTCAACTCCTCGTGTCGCCGTCAGCCGCGCGATGGAGCGGGGATGTCCGTTCGCCCGCAGCGTCGCCTCGATTGCAGCCGTGAGGCCCGCGTCCGGGGGCAACGAAATCTGGAGGAGCGTCGCACCCTGGCGCAGCCGACCAAGATGGTCAGCCAGGCGAAAGACGCGGGCATCCACCGCCACCATCGTCTCGAAGACGCCATCGGCCAGCGTGAAGCCCCGGTCCAGAGCGCTGACCCTCGCATCGTCAACGGGCGTGAGCCTGCCGTTCACGTACAGGACTGGGCTGCTAGCCATGCGCGCGCATCGCCTTCAGCAGGCCCTCCGCCTTGTCCAATGTTTCCATGTACTCCGCCTCGGGGTCGGAGTCGGCCACGATGCCGCCGCCGACCTGAAACTCCAGCGTGTCCCCCCGCACCGTAATGGTGCGTATAGCAATGTTGGTGTTCATGTCGCCGGTGAACGAGATGAACCCCATCGACCCGCAATAGACGCCCCGGCGCGTCGGCTCAAGCTCCTCGATGATCTCCATGGCGCGAATCTTCGGCGCGCCGGTCACGGAGCCTCCGGGAAACGCCGCCCGCAGCAGGTCCACGGCGTCCCTGCCGTCAGACAGCTCGCCGGTGATTGTGGAGACAAGGTGGAACACCGTCGGGTGAGCCTCCAGCGCGAAGAGTGATGACACCTGAACGGAGCCGATACTGCACACGCGGCCCAGGTCGTTGCGCAGCAGGTCCACGATCATCACGTTCTCAGCTTTGTCCTTCCCGCTCGCCAGCAGCTCCCCCGCCAGAGCTTTGTCCGCCTCTGGCGTGCTACCACGAGGGCGAGTCCCTTTGATGGGCCGCGTTTCCACCTTGCGGCCATCCACGCGCAGGAACTGCTCCGGCGACGCGCTCAGCACCGCGACGTCCGGCGTCCGCAGGTACGCCGCGAACGGAGCGGGGTTCGCCGCCCTGAGCGCCTGGTACAAAGCCCACGGCTGCCCGGCGAACCGGCCCTGGAAGCGCTGCGAGACGTTCACCTGGTACACGTCGCCGGCCTCCAGGTACGCCTTGACGCGGCGCACCGCCGCCAGATAGGCGTCGCGCGTGAAGTTCGAGCGCAGGTCACGCACATCGAAGCGCTCAGGGCTTCTGTTGCTGTCCGCGGCGCGCGCGATGCGCCCCAGCGCCCAGTCAGCCCGCTCCCGCGCGCGGCGCTCGGCGCCCTCCGGCCAGCCGGTGGACACCAGACAGGACTCGCCGGTGAGCGCGTCGTGGGCAAGCACCCAGTCGTAGAACCCCAGGCACATGTCGGGCAGGGCCATATCGTCCCGCGCGCGCGTCGGGATGCGCTCGATGAGCCGCCCCAGGTCGTACGCCAGATATCCCGCGGCGCCGCCCTGAAAAGGAGGCAGACCGTGCTGTCTGGCGACGGGGAATGAGCGCAGGAGGCGGCGCAGAACGAGGAAGGGGCTGTCCTGAAGATGCTCAACGCGCCCGTTTGTCGCTATTTCGACCTGCTGGCCCCGGCTCCGAAGCACCAGAAAGGGGTCCGCGGTGAGGTAGGAATAGCGCCCGACGCCCGGGTAGGCTCCTGCGCTGTCCAGCAGGAGCATGTACGGCTCGTCCTTGAAGGCAGACGCCAGTTGCGCGGGGTGCGGGCCTTTGCCCAACTGCCGCACAAGGGGGCTAACGGTTGAAGGCGACCGCACAGGAGCAACCATGCACATCCCGCGTTCGAGGAGTGTACCGCCGGGGGCGCGCCGTCCTGCCATTATACCCCGCGACGCGGAGCAACTCAGAGCGCAGCGCCGGGGCTGTTGAAGCGCGCGGAAGCGCAAGTAGCTCACAAGAGGCGACATGGCGCGGCCCCCTGGTCGAAAGCAAAGGGCCGGAGATCATCTCTCCGGCCCTGTCTTTTGCAAGTGGTCGGGGCGATAGGATTTGAACCTACGACCTCAGCGTCCCGAACGCTGCGCGCTACCATGCTGCGCTACGCCCCGATCATGAGAAGGCCGTGCGCTCACTGCACGGTCCACTGCTGTGCATTATACCGCCCATTCCCCAACCTGCATAGGCCCTCCCATCGTCTCTCCTTGCGCTGGGCTTGCATCAATTGTTATACTGAGAACAATCGCCCATGTCTACTGGGAAACAGCGCTTCGTCGTCGTCGTTCCCGCCACCTCGGCGAACCTGGGGCCGGGGTTCGACTGCATGGGCCTCACTCTTAGCCTCTACAACACCGTGTCCGTGGAGCCCTCGGAGCGCCCGGAGATGACCATTGAGGGCGAGGGCGCGGATACCCTGCCTCACGGCAAAGACAACGTGCTGTACTCCGCCTTCGCCTCGGTCTTCGACCACATAGGGCGTCCCGTGCCCGCCGTCCGGCTGGTCTGCGCCAACCGCATTCCCCTGGCGCGGGGCCTCGGCAGCAGCGCCGCAGCGGTCGTCGGCGGCCTTGTCGCGGCGAACACCCTGGCGGGACGCCCGCTGTCCGACGTCGACCTGCTGAAGCTGGCCGTTGCCGCGGAGGGCCATGCCGACAACGTCGCGCCCGCCCTTCTCGGCGGGTGCCGCATCGTGGTCAGGGACGGCGACGAGTATGTCACGGCGCTCGTGCCTGTCCACCCCGGACTGAAGGCCGTCCTGTTCATTCCCGACTTCCCGATGTCCACGCGCGAGGCCCGCTCCATCCTGCCGCAGCAGGTGAGCCGGAGCGATGCCATCTTCAACATATCGCGGGCCGCACTTCTGACGGCGGCGCTCGCCTCCGGCTCATGGAAAAACCTGCGCGTCGCCACGGAGGACAGACTCCATCAGCCCGCGCGCCAGGCCATGTTCCCCGCCATGCCGCGCCTTTTCGCGGCGGCGTTGGGCGCGGGCGCTCAGGGCGTGTTCCTGTCCGGCGGCGGGTCCACCATCCTCGCCCTCGCGCATGGCAAGCACAGGGCTATCGCGGACGCGCTCGCGCGGGAAGCGCAGAGGGCAGGCGTGAGCGGACGCACCCACGTCGTCGAACTCACATCTCATGGAGCACAGGTAAGCACCCGGCGTCCCCCGAAGAGAGCAGCTTCCCGACGGCTGTCCGTGGCTGCCAGCAGGGACGCATAAGGGAGAGTTGAGCACTATGGGTCTGGTTGTTCAGAAATACGGCGGCACCTCCGTAGCCAACGTGGAGCTGATCAAGAACGTCGCGCGCCGCATTATCAGCACCAAGGAAAAGGGGAACCAGGTTGTCGCGGTGGTCTCCGCCATGGGCGATACCACCGACGAACTGGTGCAACTCACCCGGCAGATCACTCCGAAGCCGGAGCCGCGCGAGATGGACCTGCTCCTCTCCACCGGCGAAATCATCTCATGCACGCTGCTGTCCATGGCGCTCAGGGCCGCAGGCCACGAGGCGGTCAGCCTGTCCGGCGCGCAGGCCGGCATACAGACCGACGCCGCGCACACGGACGCCCGCATCGTCGCCATGAACCCGGGACGCATCTGGCGCGAGCTCCAGGGGGGACGCATCGTCGTCGTGGCTGGCTTCCAGGGCGTGACGGAGAGCATGGACATCACCACGCTGGGCCGCGGCGGGTCGGATACAACGGCTGTTGCGCTGGCCGCCGCCCTCTGCGCCGACCGCTGTGAGCGCTACACGGACGTGGACGGCGTGTATACCGCTGACCCGCGCGTCTGCCCGGAGGCGCGCAAGCTCAAGGACATCAGCTTTGAGGAGATGATGGAACTGGCCGTCCAGGGGGCCAAGATCATGCACCCCCGAGCTGTGGAGATGGGCGCCCTGCACAACATTCCCATCGTCGTCGCATCCAGCTTCAATGACGCGCCGGGTACACTTATCCATAACGAGGTCACTATGGAATTGCAAAGCAAGATCCGCGGCATCTCTCACGACACCGACGTGGCTAAAATCACCATCATCGGCGTGCCGGACAGGCCGGGCATCGCGGCGGGCATCTTCGAGCCTCTTGCCGAGAAGCGCGTCAGCGTGGACACCATCGTCCAGAACGCCAGCGCGAACAAGATGACCGATCTCACCTTCACAGTCGCCCGGAAGGACCTGGACAAGGCCATGGACGTGATCAAACCATTGGTCAAGTCCATCGGCGCCAAGCAGTGCGTGGCGGACTCCACGCTCGGCAAGGTGAGCATCGTCGGGACGGGCATGCAGACCGCGCCCGGCTACGCGGCCAAGATGTTCCGCACGCTGTCCGACAAAGGCATCAACATCGAGCTCATCACGACCTCCGAGATTCGCATCACGTGCATCGTCAGCGAGAAGCAGGTGGTGGAGGCCGTCCAGGCGCTTCACCAGGCCTTCCGTCTGGAGAGAGTGGCCTAGGGCAAGGGGACGCGCGTGTCCGTCCAGATAGCGGTTGACACGACGCCCAATCCCCATGCCCTCAAGTTCACTCCCGATCTGGGCAGGCCGCTCGTCGAGGGCCGCAGCCAGTCGTACAACTCGCCACGGGACGCTGAGGCGTCTCCCCTGGCGAAGAGCCTCTTCAGCGTGCCCGGAGTCGTGAGCGTTTTCATCACGCGCTCGTTCATCACCATACGCAAGGCCGAAGACGCCGCATGGGACGCCGTCACGCCCCAGGTGGAGGCGGCGATACGGACCTATTTCAACTGACCGGGATAGGGCAAAAAGCAAGGTGCTCCGCTGTGCGGAGCACCTTTATCGTTTGCAGCAGCGCGCCGCGCTAAACGGTGATGATCTCCGTGACCTCTGGCACCTCTTCCCGAATCACCCGCTCGATACCCGCCGTCAGCGTCATGGTGGAGCTGGGACACCCACTGCACGCGCCCTGAAGCTGCAGCTCCACCACACCGTCTTCGGTGACGTTCATCAGCTCGACGTAGCCACCGTCCTGCTCCAGGTACGGCCGGACCATGTCCAGCGCCTTGTCTATCCGCTGGCGGAGCTCTTCCGCCTTCACACTCGTGGTCATGGTTCCCTCCTCCAGCGCCCGCGTCATGTGCGTCCGCGGCGCTCCCTGACCTTTAATAATACTACTTCGGCGTGAGCGCCATCGCCGCAGGCAGCGTGCCGTCGAACTTCAGGACGCCGTTCTCGATGGTCGCGGACTTGGCGTTGAAGCCCGTGATGGCGCGCATCCGGCGCTCCACCAGCCCGATGAAAGCGCTCTTGTTCTCCTTTATGACGCTCTCCGGCACCGTCACGCGGCCTATTTCCAGGGACTGCACGTCGAAAGTGGCGACCCGGTTGTTCGTTATCCGGAACGTGCCTTTGGCATAGACCGGCGGATCGGTGGGAATGGCTTTGAGTTGCTCCGTGACGCGCTGCGCGTCCGCGGATGCCACGCCTATGGCCCGCGCGTAGTCCGGCAACTTGTCCCTGAGGATGAGGCCCGAGAACTCCGCGGTGCCGTCCGGGTTGAACTTGACCTGGGTGTCCGTCATGGGATCGTACTTCCAGGACACGGCGTTGAACTCCGCCGTCAACTCCTTGTCCGTGAACGCCGCGGTGACGGGCTTCTGGCCTGAATAGCGACGGCTTGCCTCGGGAGATGCGTCCGCCGGAAGGCTCTGGTACTGGGTGCCCGTCTTGCTGCGGAGGCTTTGCAGATCGGCCTGCGTGTAGCGCACGCCCAGGTCGCGCGGACGGTTGGAACCGAATATAGCGGAGACGCCGGGGACGAGGCCCAGATACCCACCGACGAGAACGACAGCGAGAACGAGGACTCCAATAATGATCAACAGAGTCTTCATGCAGCGCTCCTTCCCCTTACCTGCAAATATAGCAGAACTCGCCGCATCACAGCAAGGAACGTCCACGGCCCGACAGGGCAGCGCCGTTGACGCAATTTCGAGGAGACGGTCCACGCAGATCTGCCCGAGACACGTGCGTACGACGACAGCGCTCCGTGACCTGCACTGATGTCGTTACGGCGCGGTGGCTATCACCGCAGGCAGCGTGCCGTCGAACTTCAGCACGCCGCCCTCGACGGTTATGGACTTTGCGTGGAAGCCCGTGAGAGTCCGCATCCGCCGCTCCACCAGCGCAATGAACGTGCTCCTTGTCTCACGGCGCACGCTCTCCGGCACCGCCACGCGGCCTATTTCCAGAGTCTGCACGTCGTAAGTGGCGACCCGGTTGTTAGTTATCTGGAACTTGCCCCTGGCGTAAATCGGCGGATTGCCGGGGATAATATCGAGCTGGTCCAACATAAGCTGAATCTCCGTGGGTGTCAGACCCATGGCCCGCACATAGTCCGGCACCTTGTCCTTCAGCATAAGGCCCGAGAACTCCGTGGTCCCGTCCGCATTGAATTTGACCTGGGCGTCCACAAGCGGGTCATACTTCCAGGGTACACTGTTGAGCTCCGCCGTCAGCTCCCTGTCAGTGAACGACGCGGTGACCGGACGCTGGCCTGAATAGCTGCGGCTGGCCTCTGGAGACGCGTCCGCAGGTAGGATCTGGTACTGGGTGCCCGTCTTGCCGCGGAGGCTCTGCAGATCGGCTTCGGTATAGCGCACGCCCAGGTCGCGCGGACGGTTGGAACCGAACAGCGCGGAGACGCCGGGGACGAGGCCAAAGTACCCGCCGACGAGGATAACGACGAGAGCGACGACCCCGATAGCAATCAGTAGAGTTTTCACAGGCCTCTTCCAAGGCTACTGTAGCAGATGCAAACACATCTGGGCAAGAAGCACCAACCGCCAAACGTGGTGGGTCGCTCCTGGAGCTATTCCGAGAAGACGCGGCTGTTCCCGTACTCGCCCAGCCGGTGCACGTCCGGCCCCATCTCGTACGTCAGCGCCTCCCTGCCCTGCGGCCAGTCCAGGCACACGCGGACGACGACCGCGGAGGCGTCTTCGCCCCGCTCCAGAAGTTCCAGCGGGACCTCCACGAAGACGATGTCCATCTCCTCGTCGAACGGCGCGAGGATGCGCCGCATGTTGGGGTGGCAGAGTGCCGCGGAGATGAGGCGTACCGCGACGCACCCCTCGTTGGGAATGATGAACAGGTGTCTGAAACCATTGGGCGGCTGCTGAGACCGCTGCCGCAGTTTGGGCAGGTCCTGACGCAGTATCTGTCCCACCATCTTCCGCGCCATCCACTGGACCGCGAGCATGCTGGACGTTGACATCCTGAAACGCATAGGCTCCGCTACGACTTCCCGCCGGAAACACCAGGGCGTGCCCCGGACTCGCTTTCCGCCGCCCGGTCCAACGCCAAGCCCGTGGCCAGCGCGGACGCGGTCCTGATGGACTCCACCATACTCGCATGCTGGGCTACCCCCTTGCCTGCAATATCATACGCCGTGCCGTGGTCCACGGATGTACGAATGAAGGGCAGCCCCAGAGTGACGCTGATGCTCCGCTCAAAGCCATGCACTTTCACGGGTATGTGCCCCTGGTCGTGGTACATAGCCAGCACCGCGTCGAACTCCCCGGCGATGGCCCGCAGGAACACCGAGTCCGCCGGGAATGGGCCTTGCGCATCAACGCCTTTAGCGCACGCGTCCCGCACGGCGGGCGCAATCTCGTCCACTTCCTCGCGACCAACAAGGCCACCCTCGCCGCCATGCGGGTTCAGCGCCGCCACCGCGATGCGCGGCTTCCGCACGCCCCACGCGCGCAGACAGCGGTCCGTCAACTCCAACCTGGCGAGGATGTTCCCCCGCGTCACGGCGTCGCAGGCGTTCCGCAGCGACCGGTGCGTGGTCAGATGCACGGCGCGCAGCCTGCCGCTGACCAGCATGGTCGCCAGGTCTCGGGCGCCGGTGACTCGGGCCAGAAGCTCCTGATGTCCCAGCTCCTGGTACCCCGCGAGACGCATCGCCTCCTTGTGAATGGGCGCCGTCGCCATCGCCTGGGCCTCGCCGCGCTGCACCATGTCCACGGCGCGCAGAATACACGCGACGGCTGCCCGTCCGCACGACGCGGAAACCCGCCCCATCGAGAAGTCGCCCGGGTCCGCGCCGTCCGGCTCCACGACTCCCACCGCGCCACCGGGCAGCGCCGTCGGCCCGTCAATCCGGCGGAAGCGCGCGGGCACGCCGAGCTGGCGCGCCGACTCCTCCAGAACGCGGACGGAGCCGACCACCAGCGGAACGCAGGCCGCGCGCACGTCAGGTCCAACGAGTGCCTTGACGACCACCTCCGGCCCGATGCCCGCGGGGTCGCCCATAGTTACGGCAATAACAGGACGTTTGCTCATCGAAAGACACGATACACTAATCACGGAGCGCAGACCAGAGGGCGAGCGCGATGAGCGTTCTTGACAGGGGCAAGCCGACGGGCTACGCTCAGACCCAGCTTTCCGCATAAAGGAGTAGCCATGCCTCAGCCTCCGTACGCGCCCGTCAATCCGCCTGTCCGCACGCTTCTCGGCCCCGGCCCCAGCTCCGTCCCGCCGGAGGTGATGGCGGCGCTCACCGCGCCCGTCGTCGGCCACCTGGACCCGGAGTTCCTGAAGATCATGGACCAGGTCATGGAGGGGCTGCGGGCCGTCTTCCAGACGAAGAACCGCCTGACGCTGCCCGTCTCCGGCACCGGCTCGGCGGGCATGGAGGCGGGCATCTGCAACGCGCTGGAGCAGGGCGACGTGGCGGTCATCGGCGTGAACGGCTACTTCGGCGGGCGCATGGTGGAGATGGCGCAGCGCTCCGGCGCCACCGTCGTCACCGTGGAGGCCGAGTGGGGCCGCGTCATCCCGATGGATGCCATCGAGAGCGCACTCAAGAAGCAGCGCAAGGTCAAGCTGCTGGCGCTGGTGCACGCGGAGACGTCCACGGGCATCCTCCAGCCCATCGTCGAGGCGGCGAAGCTGGCGCACCACTACGACGCGCTCTTCCTGGCGGACACGGTCACGTCGCTGGGCGGCGCGGAGGTCGCCGTGGACGGCTGGGGCGTGGACATCTGCTACAGCGGGACGCAGAAGTGCATAGGCGCGCCGCCCGGCCTCGCGCCCATCACCTTCGGCGAGACCGCCGTGGAGGCGATGCGCAAACGGACGCACAAGGCCAACAGCTGGTACCTGGACATGAGTCTCGTCGAGCAGTACTGGGGCGCGGGACGCGTCTATCACCATACGGCGCCCATCTCCATGACCTACGCGCTGCACGAGGCGGTGCGTCTGGCGCTGGAGGAGGGCCTCCCGGCGCGATGGGCGCGCCACCGCCTGCACGCCGCCGCCCTGCAGGCAGGCCTGGAGGCGATGGGCCTCACGCTGCACGCAGACGCCGCTCATCGCGCGCCCATGCTGACCACGGTGCGCGTCCCGGACGGCGTGGACGACGCCGCAGTCCGCAAGGCGCTGCTGACCAACGACAGCATCGAGATCGGCGGCGGACTGGGGCCGCTCAAGGGCAAGGTGTGGCGCATCGGGCTGATGGGCCACTCGTGCAACGAGGGGAACGTGCTGCTGTTCCTGGAGGCGCTGGAGAGGGCGCTGGCGAAGCAGGGGCGCAAGGCGCAGTCCGGCGCGGGCGCGGAGGCCGCCAGCGCGTACTATCGCCAGGAGCGGAAGAAGGCGACGACCTAGCCCTTTTCGCCCGCGCGGTACGCCTCGTCGAGCAGCTCCACCACGTGCGCCACGCGCGCCCGAAGTCCGCGCCGCCGCACGCCTGCCTCAAGCTGCACCAGGCACCCCGGATTCGCCGTCGCGATGACGTCCGCGTTCGTGCTCGCGATGGCGTCCATCTTGCGCTCCAGCAGCCGCCGCGACATCTCCCGCTCGACCAGGCTGTAGCTGCCCGCCGCGCCACAGCACACGTCCGGGCGCTCCATCTCAACCAGCGTCAGACCGGGGATGGCACGGAGCAGCATACGCGGCGCCTCCGTGATACGCTGCGCGTGCCCCAGATGGCAGGGGTCCTGATAGGTCACGCGCAGTCGCAGCGCGCCCAGCCCGCGCTCGAACGGCAGCGAGGCCAGCAATTCGGTCACGTCCCGCACCGATGCACCGAATCGCTCGGCGCGCGCTCTCGACGCGGGGTCGCGCTCGAACAACTCGGCGTACTCCTTGAGCTGCGCGCCGCATCCCGCCGAGTTCACCACAACGCAGTCGGCGCGCGCGGCCTCGAACGCGGCGATCGTCCGGCGCGCAAGCTCCCGCGCCAACTCGCGCTCGCCGCTGTGCAGGTGCAGCGCGCCGCAGCACGTCTGCGCCGCCGGAACGACAACCTCGCAGCCGTTGCGCGTCAGTACGCGGACTGTCGCCTCGTGCACGGGGCCGTGGAGCAACGGCATGACGCAGCCGGAGAAGAACGCCACGCGCATACGCCGTTCGCCTTGGGGAACATAGACCTGCCCTTGTGCAGCGAACGACTTCGACGATAGCGGCGGGAGCTGCGCGTCCATCTCCGCGAGTCCCACCAACCGAAGAAGGCGCGTTGCGCGGAGCATTCCCCTAACGCCTCTCCGCTGGTACAGGCGCAGCAGCCCTCCCGCCATGCGCAGGCGGCGCGGGTGCGGCAGCAGCGCGCGGAAGGCAAGCCAGCGCAGGAAACGCTCACGCGGGCCGGGCGGTCGCCGGAGCAGCGTCTCGCCGCGCATCCGGCCCATGAGCCTGCCGAAGCGTACGCCGGACGGGCAGACCGCCTCACAGGCGCGGCACTGCAGACACATGCCCCAGTGCCCCGCGACGGCGTCGTCGAGAGGCAGGCGCCCCTCGCGGACCGCGCGCATGAAGAAGATGCGCCCGCGCGGCGACTCCGTCTCCAGCCCCGTCTCAAGGTACGTCGGGCAGGAGTTAAGGCAGAGGCCACAATGCACGCAGCGATAGAGGTCGGCGTCGGAGGGCGCGTCCGGCGAGCGGAGGCCTGCCTCCTTCATGTCAGCGTTCAAGTTAGACATGCGCGTGCGTGCTCTCCCTGGTTCTGCCTGCAACAGATACCTTATCCCCCGGCCCCTTCTCCTGCAGGAGAAGGGGAAGAAAACCCCATGTTTTCGGGAGGACACCTCCCGAACCCTCCGGCGGGGACTGCGTCCCCTGCACCCCCTCGGATGCCTGCCCGCTACCTGCTAAATGCCCCCCACGAACCTGCCCGGATTCAGCACGCCTCGCGGGTCGAAGCGGGCCTTGATGCGACGCATCACTTCCACGTCCGGGCCGGGCGGCCCCCAGACGTCCGCCAGACGCTTGACCTCCGGCGCGCACGACTCCACGACAAGCGACCCGCCCAGGGCCGTCGCGCTCCGCCTCGCGGAGGCCACGACCCGCGCCACGACTCCGCCTTGCGGAGCGGCCACGCGGTCGGCGGCGCGCCAGAACGTGCGCACCACGCCGACGCCCGCGCGCGCCACGCTCTCCCCCTCCAGCCCGCTGGCCCCGCCATCGGCGACGGCGTCCATGAACGCGGCGACCTGCGTGGGCAGCACCGAGGCCACGGTCACGAGCGTCGGCGGCACGGCGTCGCCCTGCCCGCAGTCGGCGACGGCCCGCCAGAAGCGCCGCAGCGCGTCATCCCGCAGCACGGTCACCGTCGCGCCCGCACCCTTCGCCAGCGCGAGCATCTCCCGCTCCATGCGCTCCACGGCCAGCGCCGTCCCCCCGAATCGCGCCGCCAGCACGAACCCGTCGCCAGGCGCGTCCATGCCCGCCGCGGTCGCTATGCGCCGCGCCGTGCCGTCGCTGAGTATGTCAAGCGCCAGAGGCCGCACGCCCCGACGCAGCAGGGCCAGCGCCGCATCCTGCGCCTCGCCGACCGTCGCGAAGCGCGCGAGGGCCGTGGACTCGCTTCGGGGCAGCGGCGCGACCTTGAAGCTGGCCTCCAGGATGACGCCGAGCGTGCCCAGCGAGCCGATGTAGAGCTTGGTCAGGTCGTAGCCGGTCACGTTCTTGACCACCCGTCCGCCCGCCTTCGTGACCACGCCGTCCGGCCCGGCCACGCGCACGCCCAGCGTCATGTCCCGCCCCGATGAATCGGGGTAGCGCTGGCGCAGCGGCCCGCTGGCGTCCGAGGCGAGCGTTCCACCGACGGTGGCGCGCTCCGCTAGCGGCGGGTCGAGCGGCAGGTACTGGCCGGAACGGGCCAGGTGCGCGTTCACCGCGGCGATGGTCGCGCCCGCCTGCACGGTGACGGTGAGGTCGGCGGGCTCGTGCGCGACAATGGCGCTCAGCCGCGACATGTCCAGCGCCACGTCCAAGCGCGCGGGCGGCCCGCCCAGCGCCATCCGCGTGCCGCCGCCCCACGGCGTCACCGCCAGTCCCTCGGCGTGCGCGACGCGCAGCACGCTCGCCACCTGCTCCTCCGTCGTCGGCAGCGCGACCGCCCGTGGGACGACGCCGTCAACGGCGTAGCGCCCCGACGTATCGGGGTCCGGCGGCGCCAGCGGGCAGCCGAGGTCGGGGAGAGCGGGACGTGTCACGTCTTTCCCTTGCCGGGGGCACCCATGCTGCCGCCCTGTCCACCTACGACCCGCGCCAGGGCTTTCCGCGCCTTCTCCGCGTTGGGCAAATGAAGCTCCTCAAAGATGGCGAGCGCCCGCCGGTAGTAGTCCGCCGCTTCCTTGGGCCGCCCTTCCAACTCCGCCAACACCCCCAACTGACCCTGCGAGTTCGCTATCCCGCTCTTGTTCCCCAGCTCCCGCTCCAGCGCCATGCTTTCGTCGTATAACTTCCGCGCCCCTGCGTGGTCCCCCTGGACCTGGGCCAGTATCCCCAACTGGTGCAGCGTGACCGCTATCCCGCTCTTGCTCCCCATCTCCCGCTTTAGCTTCAGACTCTCGTCGTACAGCGTCCGCGCTCCGGCGTAGTCCCCCTGGGCCTGCGCCAGCCTCCCCAACTGGTGTAGCGTGACCGCTATCCCGTTCTTGTCCCCCAACTCCCGCTTGATGCCCAAGCTCTCGTCGTACAGCGCCCGCGCGCCCGCGTAGTCCCCTTCAACCGGAGCCAGCATCCCTAGATTGTGCAGCGTGACCGCTACCTTGCGCTTGTCCCCTAACTCCCGCGACAGCGCCACAACCTCCTCGTACAGCTTCCGTGCTTCCCTGTAGTCCCCCTGGTCTTGCGCCAGGTTCCCCATTTGACCCAGTGAATTCGCAATTCCGCTCTTGTCCCCCAACTCCCGCTTAATCTTCAGGCTCTCCCCGTACAGCTTCCGCGCTTCCGTGTAGTCCCCCTGGTCTTGCGCCAGTTTCCCCATCTGGTGCAGCGTGCTCGCAGTCCCGCCCTTGTCCCCCAACTCCCGCGACAGCGCCAAGCTCTCGCCGTACAGCGTCCGCGCTCCCGCCATGTCGCCTCGCTGCTGAAGGGCTATCGCTAGGAGATGGGCACTGAGCCCAGTCAGCACTTTGTTCCCCGCCACGCGCGCTGTGTCCAGCGCCCACTGCCCCCATTCAACCCATTCCTCCCAGTAGCCGCGCCTGTCCAAGAACTCAGGAATCACATTCAACAGCACGACCCCCTTCAGAGACACGTCGCGGTCCGCTTTTTCCCGCGCCCAGCGCAGCAGAAAAAAGACGTGTGGGAGCGCGGCGTCCATCTCCCTGTAGTCCTGCCATCGCGCTTTGCGGTGTTTCTCTGCCAGCTTGGTGAAGTAGTCCAGGGCGCGCGCCCTCGGCGCAGGGTCGTCGCCCAGCTTCCCACAGGCATAGCGCCACAGGAGGGAGTGCATGGTGTAACGGCCTTTCTTGCCTGTTGCAGCGGCCACCAGAGAGCGTTCCTCCAGTGCGCCCAAGTCATGGGGTCCGCCCTCGCCACAGGCGGACAGCACCGCGTCCCGCTCTACGGAGTCCTCCAGGATGTTGAACGCCCCAAAGGCGCTAAACAGCCGCTGCAACCGCGGTGTAGGCGCGAGCCTCCCGTAGGCGATATCAAAGGTCGCGCCCACTGACACTTGCGGGTTCACCGGGTCCGCCAGCGGGCTGACCCCACGTTCTTCCAGGTCGCGTGAAAGGTCGGCGAGTCGGTAGCCCTCCGTCAACTGGCTGCCAGCCATTTTCAACGCGAGCGGAAGGTAGCCGCACTGGCGCGCAACGGTGGGGAGAAGGCGTCTCTCCGCTCCAGTCAAGGTCACGTGAGCATTGGCCTGTATGAGCTGCTGCGCCAGGACCTTTTGCCCTTTGAAGGTCTCGACCTTCAAAGGCGGTAGACCAAGTATCTTGTCCTGGCTGGTCACGAGGGTCTGCGGACTTACATCGCGGCAGAACTGCCCCGCGCCCGGAGAGCTGTCGGCCTGGTCCAGAACGAACAGCACCGTGACCCCGGCCTGCTTCAGCGCGCCCCGCAGGACGCTCGCCTTTTCGTCGGGCGTCGGCATGTTTTTTAGCGCCTCCGCAAAACCCATTTGTCGGAGAATGGTGGAGCACAGGCTGTCCAGTGAGGCGGAGTACGCATTGAGCCATAGGATACGGCCCCCGAAGTGCTTTTGCACGGCAGACTCGTGGGCCACGGCCCGCGCGATAGCCGACTTGCCGACACCTGGGAGGCCCCACAGAAGCACGGGCTGGCCTTCTTTGAGGCCATCACAAACCGTTTGTATCTCCCTTTCCCGGCGCATAAAATCCGGGTCCGGTGGCGGAGGAGCCAACGCGGAGAGGGCGGGCGCGCCCTTTTTGAACACCTCGGCAAGCCCAATGATGATGCCTGCGGTGAAGCCTTGGGCGAGTTCCCCCACAAGTCGTTCTGGCTGTACCATAGCCACCTCCTACACGAAGTCGCCGGGGCCGAGCACGCCGCGCTGCAACATGGTACGCGGTATCTCGCGGCAGCCCTTCGGCGAGGGGAATATCTTGCCGGGGTTGAACAGGTCGCCGCCGTCGCCCACGAACGCCGCCTTCAGCTTGCGCATAGCGTCCATGTCGGCGTCGCTGAACGCCCACGGCATGTAGTCGCGCTTCTCCAGCCCCACGCCGTGCTCGCCGGTGAGCGCGCCGCCCACGTCCACGCACAGCCGCATGATC
>Ga0082335_1002228_pt1 | contig 37083 bp, 29 predicted proteins | sample Subgrocontami58m_FD_72375 | JGI IMG/M metagenome (GOLD analysis project Ga0082335, IMG submission 72375) | Subsurface groundwater microbial communities from S. Glens Falls, New York, USA - GMW37 contaminated, 5.8 m (SPADES assembly) (version 2) ...
TAAACGCTATGCAAAACCAGCAAGGACCGACGGCAGCACAATTGCAAAAAAATGCAATGGCATCATTGAATGAAGCCGCAAGTTTGATGAAGGGCGCAATGGATCAAATGATGAGCGGCGGTGGAAAAGGCGGCGGAATGATGAGCTTGATGCAGCAGCTTCAAATGATGGCGCAACAGCAGATGAATTTGAATCAACTTACGCAGATGATGAATCAAGGACAAATGACTCAAGAGATGATGGCACAGATGCAGCGGCTTGCACAGCAGCAGGAAGCGATACGCAAATCGCTTGAGCAAATGAATCAAGAAGCTAAAGAAGCGGGGCAATCGAAGCGTCTTGCTTCAAATCTTGAAAAAATCTTAAGTGAGATGAAAGAGGTAGTTACAAATCTTCAATCGGAAAAAATGAACGATAATCTTGTTAAGAAGCAGGAAAAGATTTTATCAAAATTACTTGATGCACAGATATCAATGAACGAACGCGATTATGAAAAAGATAGAAAATCAACTGCCGGAAAAGATTTTAATCGCAATTCGCCGCCCGATCTGATTCTTAACACTGACGAAGGAAAGAATAAATTAAAAGATGAGCTGTTGAAAGCTATCCGCGAAGGTTATAAAAAAGATTACGAATATCTAATTAGAAAATATTTTGAAACGCTGGGAAAGGTGAAAAAGTAAGTTTAAATCTCGTAGAGACGATGAACCCATCGTCTCTACTCTAACCAAATTATTCCCATCTCAAATATTTTGAATCGCCAAGTAGTTCTTGAATTCTGCGCTGAACAATCTCATTTTTATTTTGTTTACGTGCATGGAGAGATTTTTTCAGATCCCGTAATCTTTCTTCCAATTTTTTTACCTCCCTTTCTTTTTGTGCTTCCCGAATTTCAAAAAGTTCCGACAGTTTAACTGAGAGATCGCTCTTTAATTTTGATTGTACAGACGCATCGCTGTTTTTGTATTTAAGCGACAACAATTCAACATCAACATCAAGTTCTTTCTGTTTAATTAGATCTGGCTGTGAACCTATTAGTCCCTCAAAAATACCGCTGTAAGATGCAACCCCATATGGAAACCTTCTAAGAAGTTCATAATACTTGTTCTTGTTCAGCTTCTTTACTTCTTCGAGCTTTGTTCTTATCTCATCGGGAATAGTTTTGAGAAGTTTTTCTTCTTCTTCTTTGCTCATTTCTTTACCTTGGACTTGTGCCACATAAGCTCTTTCAATGTCAGCATATGCCGAACTCAATCCGCTGTAAGAACTTGAAGTTTGCCCTTTTACATTTAGCAAAGGCAATACAAGCATTCCAGAGGCAACTATAATTAATAACTTTTTCATTTTGTGTCTCCTTTTTAATTGAACAAAAATTTATCCGATTCTTTCTCGAGGTTTTTCATTCTCTGATCAAGCATTATAATTTGTTTATCCCAATTATCCTCGTGAATCAAGTTTATTGTGTTCTTTAATTCATTGATCTGAGAAGTAACCTTCTTTCCTTCCCAATCGAGCAGTTCGTTTGAGATTGTTTTAACCGTATTTGGTTGATTCGTGGTTAATGAAATTATAACTGCAATCGCTGCCAGCACTCCAACAACGGCAAGCTTAAGCGAGAATGCATATTTTTCTTTTACTGTCCCTTGCGGAAAGAGCCATTCTGCAATTTTAAATCTCTTTTTTTGAACTGCTTGTTCAACCATTTTATCGAACTTTGCATCGAGTAAATCTTCCGTTAATTCTACACATGCTTTATCTAAGATAATTTCAACGTCGCTTATTAAAGAGTCGCAAGTTTTGCAGCTGGCTATGTGTTGTCTCCAATATTCTCTTCGATCCGCTGATAAGTCGTTGTCTAAATAAAGGTAGATTTCTTTTTCGAATTCTTCGCAGATCATTTTTTCATCGTTACTCATTTTCGCTCCATAATAATCTTTTTATTTTTTTAACAGAGTAATGCATATGAGACAGTACGGTGTTCAACGGTTCATTTGTAGCTTGTGCTATTTCCTTAAAACTCATTCCGCCGTTTACTCTTAACAAGAAAACTTCCTTCTGCTTGAAGGGTAAAAACTCTACGGCTTTTTGAATTTTGTCTCTAATCTCTTTCCCGATCAATTCTTTATGCGGATCGTTTGAGTGACTCAATTCATCTGGCTCTGTTTCGGTGATCATAGTTTCCTTATTCCGTTTTCTCAATTTATCCATTGCCGTATTATGCGCTATCGTAAACAGCCATGAAGAAAATTTTTGCTGTTCGGAATACTTTTTTATTCCTCTCCAACCCTTAATCAATGTCTCTTGAAACAAATCTTCCGCATCTTCTCTGTTACCGCTAAGTCTTAGCAAATAGGAGAACAATTGTTTCCTGTAAATTTTTATTAACGGTCCGAATGCGGCGGTTTCTCCGATTCGGCATTTTTCAATTAAAGTTTGCTCGTGAGTCGCGCTCATAAAACTCTGTTTTCTAATTGTGTAAACGTAATACAAGTTATTTTATTGTATGGTTAGATAAAAGTTCCTACAAAATATTGTGAAGTATAAACTATGGACAGAACGTTGATAGATCAAAAGTGAAAACTTTGCTGGATGTTATTGATGATATGGATAATGACCGATTGACTTATAGAGCGAAAGATTTGGAAAAAAAATACAATTTATAAATTATCTACTGTAGAGACGATGAACCCATCGTCTCCACACTATTTACTTATTCGAATGAAGTGCTACTCTATTACCTTCGCTATCTACAATTAAAGCCATGAATCCGATCTCGGGAGAGATCTGTTTCTTCGGCATTAAAATTTTTCCTCCAGCTTCTTCAACTTTAGAAAGTGGAGTGCTCAAATCAGGATTCGCGTTTAAATAAATAAGAGAGCCTTCTTTAGATGGTTTGTACTCTTTATGTTGGCAAAGAGATCCGCCAACCCCGTTCCCCTCCATAGGAAAAATTGCCATTTGGAGACCGCCAAGATCCATTTTATGCATTGAGGGATAAGAAAAAATATCCGAGTAAAATTTTATAGCCCTCTCAAGATCGAGAGCGGGTATTTCAAACCAGTTTAGAACATTTGCCATTTTCTTTCCCTGCTTTCTTGTTTGTTACTATTAACGAAATAATCTTAAAAGAATTTCCTTTTTAATAACATGTTTCCCTTCAAAAAGTATCAAAGAATATTTAATATTATTTTTTTTCAAGCGCTGTTCTTCTTTTTCAATTTGTTCGGCAGAAATAAACTCGTCTTTATCGCCGACCACAATGGTTAACTGTAACGAATTAAATAATTCTTTCGATAATTCAAGATCAACATCCGGCGGGATTCCACCACCCCAAAGTATTAACCGGTCTACTTTTGATTTACCTTTCGATATCCACCTGCATGCTGCTGCGGTTCCCTGTGAAAATCCGAGAACTGTTATTTTGGTTTTTGATAACAAACCTAATTTGATTACATCCTCGTAAACAGAATCGAGATAATTAACATAATCTTTAATTTCATTTTCACGGTCTTCTTTAGTCATCCACGCAGAACCGACCTTTCCGCTGAATCCTTTAATATAAAATTTATTTAATGCTTCGGGAGCGATGATCAATGTGGTATCATTTTTTATCGGTTCAAAGATTTTTATAAAATCCTCCGCAAGCTGACTATATCCGTGCAACACAAACCAAACCGAATTAATTTTTTCGGATGGTTCACCCATTATATAGTAGCGTGCTGTTTTAGAAATTACAATTCTTTTTGATGTTGTTATCATTCTGTTCCTTAAAGTTTCTGGATACTAGATACTGGATTCTGGATACTGGATACTGGATCCAGAATCCGGTATCCAGCATCATAGCTTGCTTGATTTGAGTTTGTCAAAATCTGCGAGTAAATGTCTTCCTCTTGCTTTGATTGCCGGGGCGCCGTTTACCATTTGCTTTTCGATTTCATCACGAACGCTTTTAAGAAGTTTCTTATTTTTCATCGCATGCGTTGCAAGAGATTGCATACACGCAACTTTAACTATAATGCTGTCTGATGTGTTCAGCCATTTATATAAAACATTAAATGCCTTTATCAATTCTTTTGGTGTAAGTTTTAAATAGCCGATCATAAGAGCAATATGCCATACAACTTCTTTTTGTTCGAACTTATTTAAGTTTTTTAGAATCACAGATTTTTTCTTTTGAATCATTGCAGGAAATTTGAGCGCGACTTTTTCAACAGCGTCTGCACATCTTGCGCGCACAACTTTATCCACATGAAAAATTCCTCTAAAAATTTCATCGAATAAAACGGGATCGCTTGTTACTAATTGAACAACTTCATTTGATCTTCCGATTGAGCGAAGATCGTTCCCTTTAAGTAAATCATAAATTGTAGGCATTTATTTCATCTCTAATATTTCTATTTCATGGCCGACTTTCAGTGTACCGTTTCCCTCATGTAAAAGATTCTGTCCGAAATAAATTTTGTTGTTAATGTTTCTATAGGTTGATAAAGTTTTTAAGGGTTCTTCATTTTTTGCGGAAGTATCTTGATTTACCGTTGTCAAAATGCAGCGCGAACATGGTTTTACAAAATTAAATACTACTTCTCCAATCCTGATCTTCTTCCATTTGTCTTCATCAAAAGGTTCTCCTCCGTTGAAAACAAAATTAGGTCTGAACCTGTTCATTGGTAATTTTTCATCAAGGCGACCGTTTAAATCATCTAAAGAAGATTGACCGATAATTAGAAAAGGATATGCGTCTGCAAAACTAACTAATTCGTTGTCGGCGGCAAATGCTCTATCTACAAGCCGCTGTGTTTCATCGTGCATGTAAACCAATCTGCATTTAATGCCTAATGCATCGCTCAACCATTCGTCAGCATATTTTCCCACCAAGCGCGCTTCAACAAGATCATCCCAAACTGTAACTATAGTTGTCTCAATAAGTGTGTGATTGATGGGAATAACAAGCGGTGAAATGTTTTTCGTTTTATGTCCAAGTATAAGTTTGTTCCCGTTAATTTTTGTTTTTATCAACGCCAACTGCGGATGCGTGCGCTGTGTGATAAATTTTTCTTCCTCGTTAATAATCATCCATCTACGGTCGTGTTTAAATCCGCGGTCAGTAACTTCAGAATTTTGCAATGATATCCCGCCGAGAGATTTTATCGGATAGATATTTATTTCTGTTAAAATATATTTGTTCACTTTGATTCTCTTTTTCTTTCTAGTATTGACAACGAAAAATAAACATTGGGAAATTTCCGCTCAAAATTAATTCTCTATTATTTCGTCAACGAGCAGCTTCATATTTTGAAAGTGAGAACCTTTCCAATAAATCTTATCACATTTCATACAGATGAAATATTCGGAATAAAGAATTTTTACTTCGGGCGGAAGTTGGTCAATGATCTTCTTTTTATCAACTTTTTTCAGCAGTGAATTGCAATCCAGGCAGCGTGTAAACTCTTTAATTTCCCCTTTTAGATCGAACCGGTTTATTATTTCAGCGATTTGTTTCTTTGGATTTGTATTCCGCACGTAATAGCCACGGATAACTTTCTTATGCTTCAAGATTCCAATATCCCGGGTTACAATAGTACGTTTCTCGTTCAAAGACAGCTTGATAATCTCGTTGTCTGAAAAATTATTTTCATATCTCGTGTCGAAGCCAAGCATTCTCATATACTTTGAAAGGGTGCCGAGATGAACATCTAAAACAAACTTCGGTTTGCGAAGAGGTTTAGGCCGCAACCTTTGAAGTTTAGTTATATCAAGTGATTCAAACTCGGGATAAATAGAAATATCATCGCCATCTTTTACAAGATAATTAAAATCAACCGATGAGCCATTCACAATTATCAAATCAACTTCCGTATGAGGAACGTTAAACGATTCGATCAAGTCCTTCACTGACGGTTTGCCGTAATATTCATGGGTGAATCTTACCTTTCTTTTCTGTGCGGGTAGAAATTCATTCAGTTCTTCATAGAATCTAATACTAATTTTTTTCATCGGTTATTTATCCGTAAAACAGTTAATCTGCACACATAATTATAACACAGTCATATAGAGGCGGAGAATAAATATTGATACTACTGTAAAACTTTTAAGCTCTTTAGAATCCTGCGCAATGTTGTATCGCGTAGCTTTCGAACTTCATCAAAAGTTTTCGATTCAATATTAAATGCAAATAAATAAACATTTTTCTCTTTTTCAACATAACCCACAAGCCAGCCCAAAAAAACACCGTCCTCTTTAGTCCCTGTTCCCGTTTTATATTTCAAGATGGAATGTTTATACTTTTCTTCCGGTAAAATCTTTTTAACTATATCTACATTCCCTTTTGAAAACGGAAGCCGGTAATCATAAAAACGTTTCATAAATATTATTTGTTCATCTGCGGAAATTTTAAGTGAATTATCCAGCCAAAATGAATCTATATTCTCTCCTATAACTTGATTGCCGTAACTAATTGCGTCCAGCCATTTTTTATATTGCTCGTTTCCTATTCGTCTTGCTAATTCTTGATAGTATGGAACAACCGAATATTTAATTGCAGAAGCTAAATTGTGGTCATGATTCCAATCCGCATTCCAGCGTTTTTTGCCATCCCATTTAATTACAAAATTTTCATCCGCAGCAACACCTGTCTCCAATGCTATTAACGAATTAGCAATCTTAAAAGTTGAGGCAGGCAAAAATCTTTCAATGCATCTGGCTTCATTGTATCGGAAGTATTTTTTATTCTGTTTATCATACAATACAAATGAGCCTTTGTGACCCTTGAATAATTTCTTAATGTCTTGTTGTTCTGTGTTTTGTGCAAATAAAATTTGATTTGCACCAATTACAATAATTATTAAAACAAAGAGGAAATTTTTCTTTCGTTTCTGTGACCTTTTCATAAAACTAAAAGCCTTTTGCAGCTTCTTTATCATTAATCCGCATTGACGCAAAGCTGAAAAGAGCATCTGCATAGGATTTAATCCATAATTTTAGGTTTAGTATGGTTTTAGATTTTACCACTACTGTCCGGTTGTTTTGAATAGTAGTAGATGTAAGTTATTTAAAAATAGTATTTTATAAAGATTTTTCATTGTTAGGGATTTGAACGTAAAATAGTCGCTGCAAAATAAAATTTTGGAGCGGCAAAGTGAATCAAGGACAAACAGTATTTACACAAATCATGAGTTATCTACCTAGACATAGTTTTCGTAAGTGCGTTAATAAGTATCAAGGCAACTATAAAGTTCGATCATTCAGTTGTTGGGAACAGTTTCTCGTTATGGCATTTGCACAATTAACGTATCGAGAAAGTTTGAGAGATATTGAAACATGTCTGCGAGCTATGCAAAACAAATTGCACCATATAGGAATACAAAGCAACATATCTCGATCAACCATAGCCGATGCTAACGAAAAAAGAGATTGGAAAATATATGCTGACTTTGCAAACATACTTATCAAAGAAGCCAAAGAACTTTATAGAGATGAAAAACTTTTCGACGAACTTGATGAAACTATTTATGCTCTCGATTCAACAACCATCGATTCGTGTCTATCACTTTTCCCTTGGGCAAAGTTTCGCTCGACAAAAAGTGCAATCAAAATGCATACTCTATTAAATCTACAGAACAACATTCCAGCCTTTATTAGCATTACTGACGGCTCTGTTCACGATGTTAATATTCTTGACGAACTTATAACAGAAATCGGTGCTTTCTATATCATTGATAGAGGTTATACCGACTTTGAACGACTCTATAAATTGAATATCAATAATGCTTATTTTGTAACAAGAGCAAAATCTAATCTTCAGTTCCAAAGAGTATATTCTCATCAAATCGATAAATCTCAAGGTCTAATCTGTGATCAATCAATTTTTCTTAAAAATTATTATCCATCAAAAAGTTATCCGGACAAACTAAGACGTATAAAATATTTTGATGCCGATAATGACAAAAGACTCGTTTTCATTACAAACAATTTTTCTTTGCCTGCTCTTACCATTGCAAATCTTTATAAGCAACGTTGGCAGATAGAATTATTTTTCAAATGGATCAAACAGAATCTCAAGATAAAATCTTTTTACGGCAACTCATTCAATGCTGTCAAAACACAAATTTGGATTGCTGTTTCTGTTTATGTCTTGCTTGCCATTATTAAGAAAAAATTAAAAATCGAGCATTCTCTCTACACTCTTTTGCAGGTAGTAAGTATCTTAATTTTTGAGAAAACGCCTATTATTTCCATGTTTTCCGAAAATAATTACACAAATTCTTCTGAGTGTTCTGATAACCAATTATTTTTATTCAACTTATAACCGGACAGTAGTGAGATTTTACCAATTGTTAATAGTAGTTCTATTTATAATCAATTTAATTAATGATTATGCTTTCCATCATCTTCAAGCTTTTATGCAGTTGCATCTGCATTGTAAATTTTATTCCTTCTGGTGTTATATAAACCTTTTGTTCTGTCTTGGCCAAAAGACCTAAATCAACGGCGTAATTGGAATACATTCGTGTTGCATTATACTTAGATTTTTTCGTCTGCCAATCGTATACCTTCCCAGAATGAACTGTAAAAAAATCACAAAGCTGATTCATGTGAACCGGATAGGTGTTCCGCGCTAATGTAAAGGTTGCTTCGACAATTGATGCGACTCCCAAAATCACTGAAGATTCATAAGGATTATGGGCTACAAATTTTTTTATCATATTAACTTGTTCATCGCTAAGTCTATCGTCGAATTTTCCGTCGCGGGCATTTATATATCTACGCCCCAATTCAGAAAGTGAAATAAATTCAGAGTGAGGTTCCCATTCAATCAACCTTAGTTCCTTCGCAAACTTAATTTTATTGTATAATGTCTTTTTTGCGCCACCAACAACCTCAAGAAGTTCATTAATGTTTTTAATAGTATCTAAGTAATAAATGAATTTATTTACGAGATGTAAATTCCAAATACCAATATCAATGGGTTTTGTTTCAACAAGTGATGCAATCGGCCTCATGTTGTTATAGAAATATTTCAACACTTCCTCTGGGTTATAACTCATTACATCAACATTTGCATTTTGAGTTATTCTGCGTAATGTTTCGGTCACCGATGGGCAAAGTAAATACGGGTATATCTCGCCTTTTAACATTTTTCCATTATTTTGAAATTCTATTAAATCATTTTTATACTCAAGAACTTGCTGAATAAATTTCCTTTGAAAAGGAACTGCCTTTAATTCGACTAAAAGCAAATGGCTTTTATAAGCGTAAAGTATATCTAATCTTCCAGAGGGCACTATTATTTGTCTACCGATTAGCCGTGGCTCCTCGTCAAGTCTTAGGATGTTTTTTGTTAAACTTGGCGCATTAACAAGAATATCCTCAATTTGGTTCTCTCTTATTTCCATTTTATTCCTCACTAAAAGGATAAAATTTTTTTTCAGAACAAATTCTTAATCTGTTAGTAAACCAATTAGCAATAATATCTCTTACGTCTCCAATCAGTTCAATGTCCCAATTAACTTCCTTAAATGTTGGATTTAAATCCTTAATCAATTCATAAATTCTATTATCTACGAAATCCTGTCGTTGAATTTCGTTAATGCTTAGTTCATTCATAGCAATTAATCCTTTTTTCTAGTTATTTATTTTTAAACGCCTTGATATAATTCTTTGTAAAATCACTTAGAATAAGTTTCCCGCTTATCTCTGCCCGCTGTTCTAAAAGCTGATCCCAATTCTCTGTTCCTTCCCAAAAGATTTTTTTCATCTGAGAAATTGCTTCGGGATTACATGCGGCTATTTTTTTTGCCAGTGCTGAAACCGCTTCATCAAGATCGTGGTTATTGGCAAAAACTTTTGTGTATAAACCGTTCTGTTTTGCCCAAAACGAATCATGCCATTCTGCATCAATTGACATTGTAATGAATGCGGTCTTCCCGATTTTTCTTTCAATTGCCGGGCCAACAACAAATGGACCAATGCCCAATAACAATTCGCTTAATTTCACGGATGCTTCGCTAGAGGCAATAGTATAATCTGCCGCGGCTGCAATTCCAACCCCTCCTCCAACTGCTTTGCCCTGAACACGTGCAATAATAAATTTTGGACATTTGCGCATAGCATTGATTAATCTTGCAAAGCCCATAAAAAATTCTTTGCCGCTCTTAAAATCTTTTATATGCAATAATTCATCAAACGAGGCGCCTGCACAGAAGGTTTTATCGCCTTCACTTCGTATCACAATTACATGTGCATGTTTGTCTTCTGCAAGCTTATTAATCGAATCGGTAATTTCTTTTGTCAGCAACAGTGGAAGAGAATTGCTTTTGGGATGCATAAAACTAATCGTAGCAATTCCGTTGATTATGCTTGTTGTAACTTTTCCATTCTTATCCATGGTTCATCCTCCTTTCTATTACACATTTACTCAAATCCAGAAAAATATTAGCAACATCCAAAAAATTTGATAATCTCTGATATTATCTCTAAAAAATTTACCAAACACTTTTTGAAAAACAAAAGAAAAATTATTTATAATTGATAGCCGGAGGAGAGTTTACCTGGCTGTTTTTGCTTGTGATTCTATGTTCAAGTTTCCATTCATATTCTTAATCTTTAAGCGGGACATCTTTCTATAATCTTGCGGGGAAGTAAACTCATTCAACAAAACTATTAGTTAAAGACTTCTAGAAGTCTGCTATTAAATTGTTCATCATAAATTTTAGTAAAATCTACTGTTTCGATTGCACGGGGAAAAATTTTTACAAAATTATTTTTTTCGATCTCCCAATTTTCCAAAATTACCTTTGCGATGGTTGAACCGGTATGAAATTCATGATTAACAAGATATTTGTAAATCAAATCTTCATCCGGTCGTTTAAGTTGATCGATTTTAACATATTCCATATTTAAGTCTTTCTCAACGGAAGAACGTTTATTATAAATAAAAGCTAAACCGCCGGTCATTCCGGCGCCGAAATTTTTACCTGTCTCGCCAAGTACAATTACTAATCCACGGGTCATGTATTCACAACAATGATTACCGACACCTTCCACAACTGCTGCTGCGCCGCTATTACGAACGGCAAAACGTTCACCTGCTTTCCCGGCAATAAAAACTTCTCCACCGGTTGCACCATATAATGCTACGTTTCCAATTATTGTGTTTCCTTCGAGCGATTTTCTAATTGTTCGCGGAAATCTAATTGTGATCAAACCGCCGCTCATTCCTTTACCTACATAATCATTTGCAACACCGCAGTGCCGCAGTTCGATATTATCAACTAAGAAAGCTCCAAGACTTTGTCCGGCCGCTCCATTAAGTTGATACTGTATAGAACCTTTGAATTCGCCGGGGCCATACAAAAAGGAGATCAATCCCGAAATTCTGCTGCCTACTGCTCGATCCGTATTTTTTAATTTCCTACTTACAATCGCTCTGCCGTGTGTCATTATAGCAGGAAGAACTTCTTCATTTATACCTTCGGCAAAATGTTGTTCGAACTTTGCTGCCGGTGTTTTTATTTTCTCTTTACAATTAAAAAAGAGATTTTTCGTTTCATCTTCTGCAAGAAGAGGAGTTAGATCAATATTTTTTTCTTTCAGGAATCTTTTGTATTGATTTTTCTCTCTCAACAAATCATTACGTCCAATAATTTCATCAAGACTTCCAAACCCGATCTCCGAAAGAATTACTCTTATTTCTTCAGCAATGTTCTTAATGAAGTTAACGAGATTTTCCGGTTTGCCATTGAATTTTTTTCTAAGCTCGATGTCTTGAGTTGCAATTCCTGCCGGACAAGTATTTAGATGACATTGCCTAGCCATCACACATCCAACAGCAACCAGAGCAGAAGTACCAAAATCAAATTCTTCAGCACCCAACATTGCGCCAATAATTACATTGCGGGCATTTTTCAATCCGCCGTCAATCCGCAAAGTAACCATACTTCGTAAACCGTTTTGAGTCAAAGTTCTATGTACCTCTGCAAGACCGATTTCCCAAGGCAGACCTGTATGTTTTAATGAACCGAGCGGACTTGCACCTGTTCCACCATCGTTTCCGCTAATTAAAATTGTATCGGCTCCTGCTTTAACAACTCCCGATGCAATTATTCCGATTCCAAATTGCGATACAAGTTTTACACAAATGTTCGCTCTTGGATTAACCTGTTTCAAGTCATAAATCAATTGAGCAAGATCTTCTATACTATATATATCATGATGCGGCGGAGGAGAAATTAACGGCACACCCGGTGTTGTATGTCTATTATTTGCGATTGAGAGTGTTACTTTTTCGCCGGGAAGTTGTCCTCCTTCACCAGGTTTAGCTCCCTGTCCAATTTTAATTTGTATTTCTCTTGCCGCAGTTAAATAAGAAGTTGTAACTCCAAATCTTCCGCTGGCAATTTGTTTGGTGTAGCAGTTCTCGCTTTTATCGGGATTGGAAATACTATAACGGTCTTTCTGCTCGCCGCCTTCGCCGGTATTGCTTCTTATTCCAAGAATTGTTGCCGCACGTGCAAGCAAGCGGTGTGTTTCTTCAGAAATGGCTCCGAATGAAATTGCGCCTAGACCGAAACGTTTTAAGATCTGTTCGGCAGACTCAACCTCATCTATCCTGATCTGTTTTATTTTTATAACTTCAAGAAAATCTCTTAAATAAACGGATTGTTCTTCGTCGGTAACAGCAATATTTTTATTTTGAGAAATGTTATGAATCTGCTTGAACGCCGATGGAGAAAATCCGTGAGATTCGCCGCCCTTCCGAAATCTGAATCTTCCTATCTCCTCTAATTCAAGATTGCCGGAGAATGCTTTTTTGCTTTTATCTAAAAGAGATTTTTTTAAAGCAGCAAGATCAATTCCGCCCAAAGCACTTTTAATAGATGGGAAATATTCATCTATAAGCGATTGAGAAATTCCTATTGCATGAAACAGCATGCTTCCATGATAGCTGCTAACAGTAGAGATCCCCATCTTCGCCATAATTTTGAGAAGACCTTTTTCCAAAGCGTTACGGTAATTACTAAGTTTTCCAATCCAATCTTCATTTGCAAAATTTTCCCGAATGAGTTCATATGCCATATAAGGATATACCGCGCTTGCCCCGAATGCAACCAAACCCGCAACATGATGATCTTCTATTACATCGCCGGTAAAACATAACAGCGCACAATTGTTTCTTAATTTTTTCTTAATCAAATATTGATGAACCGCAGATACTACTAAAAGCATAGGAATCGGAATATGATTCGGCTGTAATCCCTCATCGGAAAGAAAAATAATTTTTGCCCCGTTGATTACGGCTTTCTCACACTCGGTTCTAATTTCTTCAATTCTTTTTGACAGATCATCTTCAATATTGAGATGGCATTTTACAATAACATGCGGGAACCAATGATGTCTATCAAGAAGTTGTTTAACTTCGCGTGGAGAAAGTACAGGGCTGTCAATTCTTATAGCTCCGCTGAATGTATTGGAATCGTTAAGAAGATCACTTTCGCTTCCGATATACCTGTATAAACTCATCACATATCTTTCGCGAATCGAATCAATAGACGGATTTGTTACTTGCGCAAATTGTTGTTTGAAGTAATCGTAAAATTTTCTGCTCCGGGTTGAAATAAAAGCAGGCGGTGTGTCATCCCCCATAGAGCCGACAGATTCTTTTCCGCTCTCTGCCATTGGAATAATGAAACGATCCAGATCTTCTTTATCAATTCCGAATGCAATACGCAGCCGTTTGTCAAACCCTCCTTCGGGAAGAGCGAATTCACCAAATTCTTCATAATCATTTCCTCTTTCGAGTGCCGATAAATTATTCTGGATCTTTTCAGAATATTTATCGTTGTGTGCAACAATTTCTGTAATCTCTTTATTTGTGATGATTCCGCTGCCGTCGAGTTTAATTGCAAAATTCTCGCCAGACTTCATGTGATGGTGCATTAAAATATTTTCTTCATCTATATCTACAACACCGGCTTCAGAGGCCATTATAACTAATCCATCTTTGGTCATAGTGTAACGCAAAGGGCGCAAACCGTTTCTGTCCAATTTTGCACCGACTAAATCTCCATCCGTAAAAACAAGAGCTGCGGGTCCATCCCATGGTTCGATAAGGTTCTCATGATATATATAGAAATCTTTTAACTCTTGTCCCATACTTTTATCAAAGATGTATGGTTCCGGAATGAGCATCATTGCACCGTGAAATAAACTTCTTCCGCTTCGAACTAAGAACTCTAAAATATTATCGAGCGAATAAGAATCGCTGCCGGTTTGCGATACAATTGGTTTTAGTTCTTCAAGTTGTTCATTCCAATAGTTAGATTTGATTGTGGCTTCGCGCGTCTGCATCCATAAACGATTTCCTTTGATCGTATTGATCTCGCCGTTGTGCCCAAGCATCCTGAAAGGTTGTGCCATACTCCAGCTTGAAATCGTATTCGTAGAAAATCTTTCGTGAAAGAGAGATACTTTGGCTTTGAACTCGGGTTGATTAAGATCGGAAAAGAAACGGGCAAGATGCTGCGGTTTCATCATTCCTTTATAAACTATAGTCTTGCTTGAAAGTGAACAGATAAATGTTTCTCCGCCTGATTCAATTATTTTTTTCTCTGCTGATTTCCTGAGAAGATAAAGTCTCGATTCGAAATCACTTTTTTCATCTTTGTCGCTAAAGAAAAATTGAACAATTAGAGGACAAGTTTCTTTTGCGATTTCTCCGAGTACCAATTTGTTAACGGGAACATCCCTCGCTCCGATGTATTTGATATTAAGTTCGGCAGATTTATTCTTAAACTTGCTTTCAAGATCTGATAATTCCTTGTCTGTTGTAAACACCATTGCAATACCAAGTTTCTCCTCTTTAAATTTAGTATCGAGTTCTTCCTCTAAAACGAGTTTGAAATACTCTTGCGGAATATCTGTTAAGAGTCCGGTTCCATCACCGGTTCTTTCATCGGTTCCTGAAGCGCCGCGGTGTGACATGTTTTTTAATGCTTCGATAGAAAGATCAATAACTCTTCGCGTTGGAATGGCTGAAAGCTCGGCTATAAATCCAATGCCGCACGCGTCATGAAATTCTTGCTTAACAATTTTAGTTTTTGAATACATGATTAATTTTTCATTCTAATTATTTTAAAATCAACCGTTATCACCTGTAAGACGTGCAATCTGCAATAGGTAAAATCTCAAAAGGTCTTGCTGCTTTATGGAGAGCGCTTGTTCTTCAATCTTTATTATTCTTTCCACTTCTTTTATTGCACGTATTATATTTATCGGTACTTCAACCATCCCCTCCGAAACAGTGGAGAGATATTCAAAAGCTGCGGCAAGAAATTGACGCATGTTATCGTCGCCGGACATCTGGAAAAAGTTGGTTATTTCCGATGACAGTTTTATTTTTTTTGGCGCAAACGGTAATTCCTTAGTTGCGTTATTTGATGACAGTGAATGCAGAGCAATTGCTAATTCGGAAAAACTTGCAACTCTCTGAAAGACAGGTTGTTCCAGCAGATTCCAAATTTTTTCCCTCCACAATTTTACTTGATCGGGAACTACAAGAAGTTTTTTCATCGCATCTACCCATTCCGGATCAACATTACCATTTATTGATGAGAGCAGAACCTCCGAATCCGTATTGAACAAATTTGATTGAAGAAGAACGGCAAGATCGGGGCGCAAAGTCGGTAACAGATCGGAAATGAATCTACCGGCTTCGAAGAAATCGGTTACATCTAATCCGTGCCTTCTTAATAATTCACGCTGGAATAGAGATAAATATTTATTCATCGAATCAATATCTTCCCGCAATGCGAGGAAAGCTGAATTAGCAGCGGGGAATGCTTTTTCCAATTTATTCAGATAGATCAAATCAACATCGTGATAGACTCTTAACGAATGTAAAATTTCATAAACAGGTAGGTTAGGTAGAATTCGATCTTCTATCAAAGAAAGAGCTTCCCCTTCAGCAAATTCTTTTTGAGAAAAAATATCCAGCGCCCTAAATAGCCCCGTTGTTAATTGATTAATTCCAAGTACGGTAGTTTGCGATTGGTTATGTGCTATAGCCCGCAGCATACTTCCGTAACGAGAAAAAGGAATTGTCTCTGCAATCTTCTCAAGAATTTTCTGCCCGGCATTTCCGGAAACCCCATGACCCGGACGAATTGTTGGTCTGTCTCTTAGCGGCGGGGTAGTTCTTGCAATGAAATATGAAATAATGTGAATACCAAAAACGTCTTCTTCTCTTCCGTATATAATTTGTCTGAAGTTCTCCGTTAAGATTAACAAGAACTCATCAAACAAATTATCTTTTCTTCCGATAGTAAGTCTTTCCAATTCTTGCAAACCGCGTGAACGAAATTGCAGCCGTGTTTCAACAAGCGGTTCACCTGCTCTAACAATTTCGGTCTCGTAAAATTTTTGAGATTTTTTTATGTGAAAGAGCAGTTGAGATAATTCATCGGCAGAGATATATCTAAACTTTTCGGAAACGCCGCTTTGAAATGTGCGCAGATCACCCCCTGCAAAAATACCCATCAAAGGAGTAGTAGCATACTCGGTACTTTTTTTTGTTGATTCTTTCAGATGAATTGAAAATCTCTTAAGAGAATCTGAAGAATTGAAAAAAGCCGCTGTTCCGGCAACAGTTGAATAATAACCGCCCTGACGCTGCATCGGTTCTCCGCTTCCCATTTTCATTCTAACTTTGCCGGTCAAACCCTTTTCTGCAAGCCACGATGTTAATTCGTATTTCCCTTTTTTGTATAAGCTCATTCCTGCCGCCTGTCCTACTTGCTGGCTTAGATCTGAACCGGCAACGAATACTTCGCAAATAATCTCCAAAAATCTTTCATTCGTTTCTTGATTCAACCTTCTGCTTTGAAGAGCATACTCCCAGATTCTGTTGAGATAATTATTCAAGTTGATTACGGCATCAAGATCTTCAAAAAGCGGAATAAGCCAGAGTGGAGGATTTTCTTTCTTCCGGTTATCGCGTTGATTTTGTTCACGCCGCGAACGGATTTTTCTATCAAGTGATATCAATACCTCCGGCTTTGTAGACATACTTACCTGCAGAGCTAAAATCATTCCAGGATTGTCATATTTTTCGGCAATCTCGTTAATTTCATTAATGTTATGAACAGTTGTATCCATCGCAAATTGATCCTGGGCGGTTATCATTTTTTGATGAATGCGGGGGGTGATAATAAATCGTTTCAATAAGTCTTTATACAAACAAGCTTCTAATAACAATTCGTTGTTTCCGATATTCTTTTCAATTGCCGGCAGTAACGAACTGAGAGTTTTCCTGATCTGTTTGTTCAATGAAAAATAGTATTCAAGTGTTTTTCTTCTATGCAAACGAAGTTCAAGCATTTTTCTTTCTAACCGGTCGTTATGATGCCATAGTAACGTTAACGGATCTTGTGCAATATGCAGCTTCATTCCAATTTGTCTAACCTTGCCCGGTTTTAGATTAAACGGAAGAATTCCGCGGTATCTTTTTTCAAGTTGATGAGTAAGAATTGTTATCTCGTTCAGCAATTTTGAAAAGCGGGCATTAGTTTCAGGAAATTTTTCTATTTCGTTTAATAGAACAGAGTCAATTTTAATTGAGTTTTCATACTTTAAAAGAAGTCTGAGTAATCCGGATTGGCGGGCAATATTTTCAATTACCACCAATGCAACTAAGCTATGCCCTTGACCGGAAGGACGATTGCTTCCATCCCAATCTCCCCAGAAAGAATGGAATACCTGGAATGAATGATCGGAATAAAGTTTGGTATAATTCTCCGCGGCAATAAATGATTTCAAGTCAATCAATAGTTCAACCGGTTCTTCGCTCGATACTATAGCAATATTTAATCCGAGAAATTCTTGAACCAATTCTTCGGAGGATTTTTTAATAAGAACTTCGGTAATATTTTTTTGCTTGATCACACGCTCGATTAACTCTTCAAATAGGAGTTCCAATTTTAGCGAATACATCTGCGTGGGATGAACAGTGCGGTCATATAATCTTTCCTTAAATGCGTTCTTTCTTCTTTCCAGATTGTCTTTGTAAAATTCTTTCTTAAGTGTTTCGATGAGACTTTTCCCCTTATCCGCCAAAGATTTTTCCATCAGATCAAAAGCAATGGTTAACCTATCATTGAACCTCTGCTTAAATAAAGAAAGTCTCCCGGGTAAGAATTCCTCTTCAAAACGTAGCTCGTAACCTTGACCTCGTAACTGACCGTTTTGACTGTTCAAATGTACTCGAATTTTTTCTTTACAGATTTTCAGAATGTTTTGTTCAATGCTATTCCATTTGTCATAATATTCCGCTTTAGAAAATGATTTTTTCTCACCGGGCGGATTTATAATAAACTTCTTACGGCTGTAATTCGAAGACTCTTCGGCTATCATTCTATTAAGATCAATCAGAACCCTTCGTGTTTTTTTCAAAAGAGTTTCGGCATTATCCGTACCGCCGAGTGTTAATCGGAAAGTTTTTCTGCCGGACTCAAATCCTTTTTCGGTACGGGCAAATGTTGAAAGAGGCAGAAGACCAATTCCCTGCCGAGCTAATCCCGATGCAAGCCAGTCGAGAGATAATCCAACGGGAAGTTTATCTATTATCATTTGCGGATACATACTTCCCTTTGGTGATTTAATATTTATATCAAACAGGTTTCTTTCTTTTGGCAGTATGTTAACCGCTTCCCGAAGTGAATTCATTCTCTCATCAAATATTTTATTGCGCAAACGCCAATATGAATTGACGATTTCTGCTCTGTTTCTATAAAATAGATAAGTTAAAAATAGAGCCGCAGCATTCGGCTTGATTGTAGAATTGATTTCTTGAAATCTTTTATAAATCTCCGGGTGGCGAATTTCAATTACGGATAAACGCGCACCTGCCAGCGAATCGGTCTTAGAAATAGAATGTACTGTAATTAAATAATCGGTCTCTTCACCGCTTAGATAACCTGATCCTTGCAGTTCATAAGCTAATTGACGGATCGTTTTAATTTCTCTTAGTCTATCAACGGGTTCAACATTTTGATATGATAAATCATCAATAACAAATATTTTCCTTTCGAGCAGCCATTTAATAAGTCGTGTAAGCGACTCACGGTTAAATTCCTGACCGGTGGCATTATGAGGATTATTAAGAACAACGGCGCCGTAAGTTTTCCAATTTGGGTCCTGGATCAGTTTGTTTTTTACTAAATCAATCATTGCATCAACGTCGAGTTCATAATCATCCGTAAGTGGAACAACCGAAACCGACGGAAAACAATGTTCGTAAGTCCAGCTTAAATCTGGAATGATGACTTCTTTTATTCCGCAGTGATATCCCAACAATCCCAATGCTGTTCTGGATGAACCGCTGACAGCTATACTATTTGAGATTTTATATTCAGGATGGTGTTTCATAAATGAGAAGAGGAAACTATTCGCTAATTCGTTTATCCATTCTTGGGAGTGAATATTCTCTACAAATTTATTGAGCAGTTCTCTTGAATCGTTGTTTGAAAACAGATCGTAAGAATAAAGTGAAGTTATTCTTTCTATTTTTCTTGAAAGATAATTATCGTTGTAAGTGATTCTCTCAAGAATTTTTTCTACTTGTCTAATTCTTTTATCGACAATCCCGGTAAGTTTCTCTTCAGCATCTTTTACATAACCTTTTACAAATTTAACGCTATCAAGGGGCAAGTGAGAATTTTCATAAGCCGGTTCAATTTCAATTGCCGTTTCTTTTTTCGAATAATTATCCGTGAAAATATTCTCTTTCAATACGAATGAAAGTAGTTCTACTTCCGAAGCCGAAGGAGTGCCTTTTAACTGGAATTGTACCGTCTCTATCACCCTGATATAGTCTGCATTTCCGGCTATGAATACAGTTGAAAGATTATTGAGCAAAGGCGAAAATATCCCGGGAGTTAAAATGCGCACTACACGGTTAATCATTTTTGCTTCGCGTGCAAGAGAAAGATGATTTGGCGCGTTGTTGATCTCGACAAAAAATAGGGGATAGTCTAAGCTCAATAGACGCAGTTTTCTTCTGGTCTCCTCTTTTGTGTTTTTACCAAATAGCAGAAAGGCGGGAACATTCGGGGATTCGTTAAAATTCTCTTGAAGATCCAAGATCATTTCTTCTTCTTCAAATGGAGCAATATTAATTTTGAGATTAAAAAATGTTTTTAAGTGTTCCGGAAGTGTAATACCGTATAGATAAATAGTTGCATGAGGAGAATTCAGATAATTTGATAACGAGTGAAATAAAAGCCGTATTGCTTCAAAGACTCCGCCCGGAGCCAGTATGATTTCTCTTCTTCCGGATGTCTCACCTAAATCATACGACAACGGTTCCTGCTGATTTTTAATTAACCACTCGTTGAAATATTTTATAAGGAGGTTTGGACTTTTTTTATTGAATCCGCCGCTAGGCATATAAGGCGCACTCTTTTTTATTAAATCCAGAAAGAATTGAAGCTTACTCTTATCCTCTTCAACCCATCCAAGTTCCTCTCTAATTTTTTCAAGATTATCTTCAGATAAATTCCGATCATCAACTTCTAACCCAAGAATCATCCGTAAAAATGCAGATGACAGCACCTTATCCTGCACAGGATTTCCGATATGAAAATTAACACGGTCTTCCACAGAGGCGGATGAAGAAGCAGTTGCCTCACTTACCTCCGAGACTCTTGCTGCTTTTATCGGTCTGAGCCGAAAATATTCCAGCGGATTTATCTGTTTTGTCATTTAAGGATCATCTGTTTTTTATTTATTCTTTTCATCACTCTTTTGTGAAGAGTTGCCTACCGCATTCTGGAAGAACTTTTGAAACATCCCTATTAAATCAGAGCCCTGAGAGATATCGTTCGGAGAAAGAGAAACTATAGTCCTGGCATTTTTTAATGATTGGCTTGCTTCTGCTAATCTTGCTGCCTGAGGAGTTAACATTAACAGTTCGGGATTCTTCTTCAACAGTTCCAATTCTTGATTATCAAATTCAAGCTGCATTCTTTTTCTTTTTAACTCATCTTCCATTCTTTGTTGAGCCAATTCAGATTCTTTTTCCAATTCGGCTTTTTTCAATTCATATTTTTTTAGCTCGAGTTCGTTTTCCATCACCGCAATTTCTTCATCGGCTTTAAGTTTGGTTTTGGCTGCAGATATTCTTGCTCTTTGATTTAACAATTCTGTCTGCTCTATAATTCTTGCCGATTCCTGCCTGCGCATTGCATCCGATATCGCCGAATCAAGCGCTTCAAAGGATTGAACAGTAAGTGAAATAATTTCCAGACCGAACTTATCTGCTCTTACATTTACTTTTTCATGCAGATAGTTCGAGATATTTTCCGAGGAAAGATCTTCAATTCCATATTTCTCGGTGTATTCTTTTACCAGGTCGTGAATTACAATTTCCAATTCCTTTGCCGATTTAACCAGGGCGTTGGTATTCCACCCTCCAACACGGATCAAAGTTGAAATATTCTTGATTGATACCGCAACTGTTGCAGAGAGTTTGATTTTAATATCTAAATTACCTTTTGCGGCAGCTTCAACACTCAAGTGTGTTGAGTGCGTTGTGTTTGATAAGGCAAGACTAAAATGCCGGGGATAAAAACGACTCTTCCGAAATTCTATTCTCCCTTTCGATTCAAACAGAATTATCTGATCAGGTTTTCGCAGCCGATATTCATAAATAAAAACAATTACCGGCACGAACAATAAAATGCTTATGATAATCCACATAGTTTTTTCTCCTAATGATTTTCAATCTTTTTCAAATGATGTATAGAAATTTGAATTAGAAACGGTTGATAAAATCTCCTTCAAAAATGTAACTTTAACCCAGAACAGATCGTCGGTTTAATATTTCTTTACCGGATTCAAGATATATATAATCGATCCATCCTTCATATTTTTTATTCAGTCCATGAATTACATCCGAATAAGCTTTTTGTAGAATTGCACAGACCGGTCCTGTCTTGCCTGTTCCAATTTTCCTGTAGTCAATCTCGCTAAGAGCAATTACTTCTGCCGCCGTTCCGGTTACAAACACTTCATCGGAAATATATAGTTGATCTCGTGTTATAACTTCTTCTTTTATTATGTAACCAAGGTCGGCTGCAATTGTCATAATAGAATCTCTCGTTAATCCTTCAAGAACACTGTTCCTTGGTGTGGTGTAAATGATGTTGTCTCTAACAATAAAAATATTTTCTCCTGTGCATTCAGAAACATTTCCGTTTGGATCTAGCATTATGGCTTCATCAAATCCTCCGCGCAGACTTTCACTTTTTGCCATAACAGAATTCACATAGTTGCCGGATATTTTTCCTTTCGTCATCATAATGTTTAGATGATGCCTCGGGAAGGACGATACATTTGCTCTAACACCGCTGTGCAACGCATTTTCTCCGAGGTAGTTTGTCCACTTCCAAACTGCAATTCCCATATCAATCTTTATGTTAATTACGGATAAATTCCAGCCGCCTTCTTTTATATAAACGAGCGGGCGAATGTAGCACTCTTCCATGCCGTTCATTTTTACAAGTTCGAGCGTAGCATCATAAATTTCATCGAATGTATAAGGAAGTTCTTCGAAGCCGAGAATTTTTGCGCTTTTTATTAATCTATCCAGGTGATCTTTTAATCTAAATATAGCCGGACCGTTCGGAGTTGAATAAGAACGGATTCCCTCAAAAACTGAAGTTCCATAGTGAAAAGAACTTGTTAAAAAATGAAGTTTTGCATCTTCGAACGGAATGAACTTTCCATCCAACCAAAGATATTTAGAATCAAATGCCATAATTTCTCCTTGAGTGATTAGTTTACACAAACATGTTTTTCTTTTTCAATTTTGAAAAGTTTATAGTTGATGCTGTCGCACAGGGCTTGCCAGCTTGCTTCAATTATATTTTCAGAAACACCGACCGTTGACCACGTTTCGATCCCGTCGCCGGATTGAATTAACACTCTAACTTTTGCAGCTGTACCGTGTTTCTCATTCAGTACGCGTACTTTATAGTCTATCAATTTTATTTTTGATATTTCGGGATAGAATCTTGTAAGAGCTTTTCGCAATGCATTATCAAGTGCGTTCACGGGACCGTCTCCGTTTGCCGCCGTGTGTTCTATTTCGCCGTTGACCTCAATCTTCAACACCGCTTCGGCAGAAGTTTGTTTTTGATTATCAAATGTTACGTGCACTTTTGAATCTAATGTTTTAAAAAAGGGTGAGAACTCATTTGTTTCTGAACGAAGTATCAATTCAAACGAAGCTTCCGCACCGTCGAATTGATAGCCATCATACTCAAGCGATTTAATATGCGCAACCAACTTCTTGCTTAATTCATTATCTGCTGATAAGTCTATCCCAAATTCTTTTGCTTTGTACTTGATGTTGCTTTGTCCCGACAGATCTGAAACCAAAACACGCTGTTTATTTCCGACTTTGTTGGGCTCAATGTGTTCATACATTTTATTATCCTTCATTACGGCGCTGACATGAATTCCGCCTTTATGTGCGAATGCAGAATTGCCGACGTAAGCTGCGCGCGTGTTAGGGACTAAATTCATTACTTCAAAAACAAAATTTGAGAGCAGTGTTAATTCATTTGTGCGAATTTCATTTTTCGTTTTCAAATTCATTTTCAAAATTAAATTAGGAATTATACTTACAAGATTTGCATTGCCGCATCTTTCGCCGACTCCGTTTATTGTTCCCTGAACATGCACTGCTCCGGTTTCAATCGCCGTTAATGAATTTGCAACCGCAAGTTCACAGTCATTATGCGTATGAATTCCTATTGGTTTTTTAATTACACTTTTTACCGCGAGTACTGCATTCATTACTTCATATGGAAGTGATCCTCCGTTTGTATCGCAGAGAGTAATTACATCTGCACCGGCTTCTTCGGCAGCTTTAATCATACGCAATGCAAATTGTTCGTCGTCCTTAAATCCGTCAAAGAAATGTTCGGCATCAAAAACAACTCTTCTCCCGTGTTCGTTAAGAAACCGGACGGATTTAAAAATTAATTCTTCGTTTTCGTCTTCAGTTAAACCGAGTCCCTTCTCCGCATGGAATTTCCATGTTTTGCCGAAGATTGAAACAGTTGATGTTTCGGCTTTGAGAAGAGCATTTAAATTAATATCGGAAGAAATTTTTTTAGGAAATCTTGCCGTAGAACCGAAAGCGCAAATTTGTGCTCTCTTTAGATTCAACTTTTTTACTTTTTGAAAAAATTCTTCATCGCGCGGATTGCTGCCGGGCCAACCGCCTTCAATAATATCTATTCCGAACTCATCGAGCTTTTGAGCAATTGCAAGTTTATCGTTAATTGACAGATTAATTCCTTCGCCTTGAGTTCCATCGCGGAGTGTTGTGTCAAATAATTCAATGTAATTTGATTTCATTTTTTTCTCTGCTCTTTTTAACTAATCATTCCGGTTGTTCTGGCGAACGCAAACAAGCCGCCGGCTTCAACAATTTCAAAGACATCACCAAGCGGATTAAGCTGATAACTTTTTCCATTGGAAATATTTTTTAATGCGTTAGAGTCAACATCTACTTCAACTATATCACCGGTTTTGATTTTATCATTTAGTTTGATTGCACATTCGTACGGAATAACAAATCCGCCGTCAACAGAATTACGATAGAAAATTCTTGCATACGATTCTGCTATCACGACTTTTACTCCGGCAACTTGAAGCGCAAGTGGAGCGTGCTCGCGGGATGAACCGCAGCCGAAATTTTTTCCGCCAATAACTATGCTGTATTCCGATTGATAATTATCACCATTAATAAAGGGCTTTCCGCCGTCCGGCAGACCGGCTTGATCCAATGGTACGCTGGAAAGTGCATAGTGTCCATACTTTTTTAATTCTTCAGGATCGTTTGTGCTGTAAACCAAATGTTCTGCAGGAATAATTTGATCTGTGTCTATGTTGTCTCCAAGAACATATGCTTTGCCGATTATTTTCTTTTCCATTTATGTTCCTTCTATAAAAATTCTCTTGGATCAGTAATTACTCCATTGATCGCGGACGCAGCAACAGTCAACGGTGAAGCAAGATAAACCTGAGATTGTTTGCTGCCCATTCTTCCCGGGAAATTTCTGTTGGTTGTGGAGATGACAACATCACCATCAACACTTCTTCCGATTGTATCGGATGGACCGCCGAGACAAGCTGCGCATGAAGATTCGGCAATTATGCATCCTGCTTTTTCAAAAATATCTTTTAATGAAACACCACTTATAGTCTCTTCTCCCAATTGCCTTGCAACTGATGTACTCGCGGGAACAATAAATGTTGTTACCTTAACTTGTTTTCCAAAAAGTAAATTTGCTGCGTACTTAAAATCTGTAATCTTTCCACCGGTGCAAGAGCCGATATAGCACTTTGTCAATTTTGTCCCTTGAACATTTCGAACAGTATCGCGGTTATCCGGACTGTGTGGTTTTGCAACTAACGGTTCAAGTTTAGAAACATCATAAGAATACTTTGAATGATAAACCGCATCTGCATCGCTGTTGAAGACTTCATAATCAGAAATGCCGATTTCACTTAAATATTGTTTTGTAGTTTCATCAACAGCAATTATTCCATTCATACCCCCGGCTTCAATTGCCATGTTGGTTAATGTCATACGTTCGTACATTGACAATGAAAAAATCGCCTGTCCGTCAAACTCCATTGCGCGGTATGTTGCGCCGTCCGTCCCTATATCACCAAGAATTTGCAGTATCAAATCTTTGGCAGTTAAGTATGCAGGCATTTTTCCGTTGAATGTAAATTTCATTGACTCTGGAACCTTTTCCCAAATTTTTCCTGTACCAAGAATAAATGCTGCATCGGTATTACCGACACCTGTTGCAAACATTCCGAATGCGCCCGATGTACAGGTATGCGAATCAGTTCCGAACAAAACTGTTCCCGGTACATTGTATCCTTCTTCCGCTAATGCTATGTGACAAACACCTTTGTATCTTTTCGTGCCGATATCATAATAGTTCGGCAAATCGTATTCGTTTGCAAATTGCCGGAGGATATCTACATTTCTATTTGCATGAGCATTTTTTGTAAAGATGTAATGATCGGGAAAGATCACTAATTTTTCTTTATCCCAGATCTTTGCCTTTTCTCCAAATTCTTTTTTCCAGATTGCAATTGTCGGCGGTCCGCAAACATCATGAGTCATCAAAACATCAATATCAAACCAAATGTTTTCGCCTGCTTTTACTGCCGCACGTTTTGCAGCTTTAGCTAAAATTTTTTCTGTAATTGTCATTCCCATAAAACTTCCTTTGCATCTATATAATGGTTATTCCGTTTTCATTCATTTCAACTTTAGTATTAGTGTAAACAAGAAATTGATTTATTGCTTGCAGATAAGCTTTCGCGCTTGCTTCAATAATGTCTGTTGACGTTCCTCTGCCGGTAAAAGAATTTTCACCGCTTCTTATTCTGATTATTGATTCTCCAAGCGCCTGTCTTCCCGCTGTAACGGAACGAACGCTGTACGATTCAACTGTGGGTTTGATATCGAGTGCTCTTTCAATAGCGTTGAATACTGCATCAACCGGGCCATCGCCCGTTGATGATTCCTGAATAACATTGTCGCCTGTTTTTATTCTAACTGTTGCAGTCGGAATTGTTTTTGTGCCGGCATTGACGTGCATATATTCCAGCTCGTACATTTCTTCTTCTTTATAAATTTCATCACCCATCAAAACGCGCAAGTCATCATCAAATACTTCTTTCTTTTTATCTGCAAGTTCAAGAAACGCATCGTAAGCTTTTTGCAATTCTTCCTCTGTAATTTGATAACCCAGTTCCTTCAAACGAACTTTTAACCCATGTCTCCCGGAATGTCTTCCGAGAATAATTTTTGTTTTGTTCACACCAACCGATTCCGGTGTCATGATCTCGTATGTCTGTCTATTCTTCAGCATGCCGTCTTGATGAATCCCTGATTCGTGCGCGAATGCATTTTCGCCAACAATTGCTTTGTTTGGTTGAACAACTATTCCTGTAAATCCCGAAACCATTTTGCTCGTATTATATATTTCCGAGAAGTTTATGTTCGTGAAATAATTAACAATATCCTTTCTCACCTTCAGCGCCATAACAATTTCTTCGAGAGATGCATTGCCTGCACGCTCACCAATTCCGTTAATTGTGCATTCAACCTGCCGAGCTCCATTTTGAATTGCAGCAATTGAATTTGCTACTGCTAACCCAAGATCGTTATGGCAGTGAACGCTGATGATCGCTTTATCAATATTCTTCACACGTTTTTTTAATTCTGCAATTTTATTTCCAAATTCTGATGGGAAATTATATCCGGTTGTATCGGGTATATTAACTGTTGTCGCACCGGCATCAATTGCTGTTTCGATTATATCTGCTAAGTAATCGATATCCGTTCTTCCGGCATCTTCTGCAGAGAATTCAATGTCATGCATAAAAGTTTTTGCGTATGCGACCGCATCGTAAGACATTTTCAAAACTGTTTTTCTTTTTTCTTCCAGCGTTGCCCCGTATTTGCTATCGCCGAATTTTCCGAGGATATGTATATCGGAAGTGCTTGAGAATGTGTGGATGCGCGGACGTTTTGCATTTCGCAAAGCTTCATATGCCGATTTGATATCAACTTCTTTTGCTCGTGCTAACCCGGCAATAATAACTTCCGATTCATCGGCAATTCTTTGAACTGCTTCGAACTGCGCGGGAGAAGAAACCGGAAATCCCGCTTCAATAACATCAACATTTAATGCTGCTAATTGTCGTGCAATCTCCAGTTTTTCAAATACATTTAACGATGCGCCGGGCGATTGTTCGCCGTCTCTTAAAGTTGTATCGAAGATTAAAATTCGTTCGTTCATTGCTATACCTTTTAGTTTATCAAATTACTTTTTGTTTTTTCTTAGAGAGTAAAAACTCCTAAAGCTTGTTCGTTAAAAATTTCTGTAAAATTTTCAATCACATGATTTGTCATTTGTTCCGTTGATACTAATTCACATCCTTCGGAGAAAATATCTGCCGTACGATATCCGTTCGCAAGTGTCCGCTCGATTGCTTTCTCAATTACCTCTGCCGCTTTCTGCATTTGGAATGAATAATTAAACATCATTGCGGCAGAAGAAATTGCAGCAAGCGGATTTGCTTTTCCCTGTCCTGCAATATCGGGTGCGCTTCCATGGACCGGTTCGTAAAGAGCATACTTACTTCCAATGCTTGCCGATGGTAACATTCCCAAACTTCCGGTAATCATTCCCGCGATGTCGCTTAAAATATCTCCGAACAAATTTGATGTAAGCAACACATCAAACTGTTTTGGATTGCGCACAATTTGCATAGCGGCGTTATCAACATACATATCGCTCAGTTGGACATCGGAAAAATCTTTGTGAACTTCGTGAACAATATTTCTCCAGAATTGAGAAACTTCCAGTACGTTTGCTTTATCAACCGAAGTAACTTTTTTATTTCTTTCCCGCGCCAATTTAAATCCCATTCGTGCAATGCGTTCAACTTCTTCGCGGGTATAAACCATTGTATTGAATCCGCGTTTTTCATCGAACCCGCGCGGCTCCCCGAAATAAATTCCGCCGGTTAATTCTCGCAGAACGATGAAATCCGTTCCTTCCAAAACTTCTTTCTTCAACGTTGATGAATCAATCAAAGCGTTATAAACTTTTGCCGGACGAATATTTGCGTAGAGCCCAAGTGTTTTTCTGAGTTTTAGCAGTGCGGCTTCCGGTTTTAAATTGTGAGGAAGCGATTCCCATTTTGGCCCGCCGACAGCTCCGAGAAATACTGCGTCTGAATTGTAACACGTTTGAATTGTTTCGTCGGTTAAAGGCGTTTTATTTTTTTCATAAGAACTGCCGCCTATTAATTCCGTTTTGAATTCCAATGAAACATTGAAACTCTCGGCAGCAACTTTCATTACTTGTACTGCGGCATCCGTTACTTCGGGACCGATTCCGTCTCCCGGAAGCAGAACAATCTTATAACTCATACACCAACCTCTTCCTTCGGATTTTTCTTAAAGAGCCAGCTCATCATTCCTCTCAATTTTGCACCAACTACTTCAATCTGGTGTTCTCTATTTTCTTTTCTTAGTTGATTAAATTTTGAAGCTCCGGAGTTGTACTCTTCAAGCCACTCTTTAGCAAATTTTCCGTTTTGAACTTCTTCCAATATTTTTTTCATCTCTTTTTTTGTTTCATCTGTAATTAATCTTGGACCTCTTGACATACCACCGTACTCCGCGGTATCGCTCACAGAATAATTCATTCTTGAAAGTCCGCCTTCATAATAGAGATCAACAATCAATTTCATTTCGTGCATACATTCAAAGTATGCAAGTTCAGGTGGATATCCGGCTTCAACAAGCGTTTCAAATCCCGCTTTAATAAGTTGTGCAGAACCGCCGCACAAAACTGCCTGCTCACCAAATAGATCTGTTTCGGTTTCATCTTTAAAATTTGTCTCGATAACACCTGCGCGGGCACCGCCGATTCCTTTCGCCCATGCAAGAGCTAAATCTTTTGTATTGCAGGACGGATCTTGATGAACAGCAATTAAACACGGAACACCTGAACCTTCCAAATATGTTCTGCGGACTAAATGACCCGGGCCTTTCGGCGCTATCATCATAACGTTGACATCTGCGGGAGGAACAATTTGTTTGTAGTGAATATTAAATCCGTGACCGAATGCGAGTGTATCGCCGGATTTTAAATTGGGCACAATCTCAGAGTCATAAACTGATTTTTGATTTTGATCGGGCAGAAGAATCATAATTATATCGCCCCATTTAACAGCATCGGCAACAGTCTTCACGGCTACTCCGGCTTTTTCTGCTTTCTGCCAGGTTGCTGATGAAGTTCTTAATCCGACACAAACATTCATTCCGCCGTCATTAAGATTCAAACTGTGCGCGTGTCCCTGGCTTCCAAAACCCAGCACAGCAATTTTTTTTGATTTAAGCAGATCTATATTCGCGTCTTGTTCGTAGTAAACTTTCATTGTATGATTCCTATTTTATGTTGTAATATTTTTTTCTTTCTGAATTTTAAACTGCTCGCCCCGTTTCAATGCAACTATCCCGCTTCTTGCCATTTCTTTTATTCCGAATGAAGAGAGCAGATTTACGGCAGCGTCTATTTTATCCGGCGGACCGGTAACCTCAACGGTTATTGACTTATTTGTGATATCAACAATGTTTCCGCGGAAGATGTCGCAAATATTTTTTATTTCTTCCATCGCTCCTTTCGGTAAACTCACTTTAATCAATGCGAGTTCGCGTTCAACTCTGGGAGCTGTACTTAGATCAACAACTTTAATTGTGTCAATCAATCTGTTCAACTGCTTCACGACCTGATCAATAATTTGATCGTCTCCTTCCGTAACAATGGTCATGCGGGAAATATCTTCAATCTCAGTTTCTCCTATTGAAATACTTCTAATATTAAATCCCTTTCCGCTGAACATTGTTGCAACCCGGTCGAAAGCGCCAAAATGATTTTCGACAAGAACTGAAATAGTATGTTTCATTTATGTCATCCTCTTTGGGTTTAGTCTATTAACCATCATATCGGAAATTGATCCGCCCGAAGGAACCATTGGAAATACCATGTCTTCCTTTACAACTTTGAACTCAATAAGAAATGGTCTATCCTTCACTGCAAGCGCTTTATCTAAAAGTGAATCAACGTCTTTTGGATTATCTGTTGAATAAGATTCTATTCCGAACGCTTCACCGACTTTTACAAAATCCGGATTGCTTGCACCAAGATCCGTAAAACTGTATTTCTCTTTATGAAATAACTCCTGCCACTGTCTTACCATTCCCAGAAATGTGTTATTGATGATAAATATTTTTATAGGAAGTTTATTAGCAACTGCGGTTGTTAATTCTTGAATGTTCATCTGAAATCCGCCGTCTCCGCTGATAGAAATAACAGGCCTATCTTTAACTGCGAACGAAGCACCTATTGAAGCCGGCAGTGAAAAACCCATTGTGCCCAAACCGCCGCTGGTTAAGTTAGAGCGCGGGTTGTTATACTTATAATGCTGTGCTGTCCACATTTGATGTTGACCAACATCTGTTACTACAATAGCTTCGCCTTTTGTCTTTTCGGAAATTCTCTCTATCACATATTCCGTTCTTAATCTGCCGTCATTAGATTCATAATGAAGAGGACACTCTTCCTTCCAAGCATTAATTTGATCGAGCCAATCACCAACATCGGGTGGTGCGGGCATTTCCGCAGCTAATTCGGCAAGAATATGTTTTACATCTCCAACTATCGGCAGATCAACAACAACATTTTTATCAATTGCCGTCGGGTCAATATCAACATGAATTTTGAATGCGCCGGTTGCAAAGGTATCGACCTTTCCGGTAACACGATCATCGAACCGCGCACCGAGAGATACAAGCACATCGCAATTATCAACTGCACGGTTTGCCCAATATGTTCCGTGCATTCCAAGCATGCCCAACGATAAATCGTCCCTACCGGGAAAAGCTCCAAGTCCTTGCAGTGTCATTGTAACAGGTAATTTATTTTCACGTGCAAAAATTGCGAGCTCTTCCGATCCGCCGGACATTATCACTCCGCCGCCGACATAGAGCAATGGTTTTTTTGCGGTGGCAATTACTTCCGCTGCTTTTTTTATTTGATTGATGTGCCCTTTATAAGTGGGTTTGTATCCGCGAATCTCAACATCTTCAGGATAAACAAACTCGCATTTAGATGCGATGACGTCTTTGGGTAAATCCACCACAACCGGGCCGGGTCTTCCCGTCGATGCGATATAAAAAGCTTTGCGTATAGTTGCCGAAAGATCTTTAACATCGCGAACAAGGAAATTATGTTTAGTTATCGGGCGTGTAATCCCTATTATGTCTGCTTCTTGAAAAGCATCATTACCAATTAGATGAGATGCAACTTGCCCGGTGAACACAACAATCGGTACTGAGTCCATATATGCATCGGCAATTCCTGTAACGGTATTTGTTGCGCCAGGACCGGATGTAACTAACACAACTCCAACTTTGCCGGATGCTTTTGCGTAACCTTCTGCAGCATGAACAGCGCCCTGTTCATGACGGACGAGAATGTGCTTTAGAAAATCAACATCGTAAAGATGTTCATAAAGCTTTAGAACAGCGCCGCCGGGATAGCCGAAAATATATTCAACTTTTTCGCGCTTTAAACATTCGAAAAATATATCCGCACCAATTAAAAAATTGTTAGACTTTTTCATACTGAACTCTTTCTTTTATTTTTTAATCGAAAAAATTCCTCGAAGTTTGCTTCGAGGTTATAATTTTATAACGATGGTCGAGGATTAAACCCGCCTACCGGACGGGCAGGTACCTCGACCGAGTTTTAAAAAAGCCCTTCCCTTTGGGAAGGGTTGGGATGGGCTTTTAATAATTTTTTAAAACCGCACCGGTATTTGCAGAAGAAACCATTCTTGCATACCGCGCAAGGTAACCGCGTTTGATTTTTGGTTCGAATGGAGGAAGAGCTTTTATTCTCTTTGAAATTTCTTCATTGCTCAATTCAACATTCAAAGTTCTGTTTGGAAGATCTATCTTAATTATATCTCCGTTTCGAAGTGCAGCAATAGGACCACGCTCTGCCGCTTCGGGCGATACATGTCCGATACACACTCCTCTTGTTCCGCCGGAAAATCTTCCATCTGTAATCAATGCAACCTTATCACCTAAACCCAATCCCATTATTATACTTGTCGGTGAAAGCATTTCCGGCATTCCGGGTCCGCCTTTTGGTCCTTCGTATCTAATCACAACAACATCGCCGGCTTTTACTTCACCTTTTAAAATTCTTTCGACTGCTTCTTCTTGCGATTCAAAAATTTTTGCTGGACCGGAAAAAACTTGTATGTTCGGACTAACCGCGCCGGTTTTAATAACTGATCCATCCGGAGCTAAATTTCCAAAAAGAATTGAAAGCCCGCCGGTTTTTGAATATGGTTCTTCAACCGTTCTGATAACTGTGTTGTCAAGAATTTTTGATTCGGAAATATTTTCACCGATTGTTTTACCTGTAACTGTAGGGCGTGATAAATCAAGAACGCCGATTTTTGAAATTTCATTTAGTATAGCTGAAATTCCCCCGGCTCTGTCAACATCTTCCATGTGAACATTTTTTGTTGCTGGACTAACTTTGCAGATATAAGGAACCCGGTCGGAAAGCTCATTCAAAGTTTTCAAATCAAAATCAATCTTTGCTTCGTTTGCAATTGCAAGAGCATGCAAAACAGTATTGGTGCTTCCGCCCATTGCCATATCAAGAGCAAATGCATTCATGAATGATTCGCGTGAAAGTATTTTGCTTGGCTTTAAATCTTTTTCAACAAGAGTTAAAATTTGTTTTGCTGCTTTGACGGCTAATTCTTTTCGCTCAGGTGCAACTGCAAGTATAGAACCGTTACCTGGAAGAGCTAAACCTAATGCTTCCATCAAACAGTTCATCGAGTTCGCGGTAAACATTCCCGAACATGAACCGCACGTTGGACAACTGAAGTCTTCGTACTCTTTTAATTTTTTAGCATCGATTATTCCTGCCTGAAATTTTCCGACTCCCTCAAAGACAGAAATCAAATCAACTTTTTCACCGTCCGGAGTTCTTCCTGCTTTCATCGGTCCGCCGGAAACAAATATGGTCGGGATATCAATTCGAACAGCCGCCATTAACATGCCCGGAACTATTTTATCACAGTTAGGAATGCAAACCATTCCATCAAGACGATGCGCTTCAACTACCGTCTCAACACAGTCTGCAATCAATTCACGGCTGGGTAAAGAGTAGCGCATTCCAAGATGCCCCATAGCAATTCCATCATCTACGCCAATCGTGTTGAACTCAAACGGAACACCACCGGCTTCTCGAATTGTTTCTTTAATTAATCTGCCAAATTCTTGAAGATGGACGTGACCGGGGATGAGATCTATGTAGGAGTTGCAAACTCCAATAAATGGTTTATTAAAATCATCATCACTTTTGATAACGCCGGTTGCTTTGAGCAAACTTCTGTGGGGGGCTTTCTCAAATCCTTTTTTGATCAAATCAGATCTCATGAACAACTCCGATGGTTATAAAAAAACCTTCAGAATATTCGTTTGGGTTTCCGGTTAACCCCTTGATCTGTTTTTGTTATGTTAAAATTATGATTTGATTTTGGGATTAACCTATTATGTTAGCCGACCACGGTAATTAGAATACCGAGCAGGCTAAGAATAATAATCCCTAGTAGAATAATCGAAGGTAGGTTATTTATTGAAAATGACACAACACCGCTATTGCCAAATTTGGCATCGCTAAAAATTGAACCGCTATTTTGTATTGTGTTTTTCATAGTTGATTAAATTCTGAGCAAAGATAAATTTTGAAATCTGGTATGTCAAGTGAATAATTAAGAATAGCAAAAAATATTTTTGTTCCAGACAGAGCTGTCTTTTCGGAAATAACCGCGTGTTTAATTATTCACCGGGATGAATGATTTATGATTTTATCCAAATCTTGGATTTGATCAATCATAAAATCCGGGTCGGATTTCAAGAGTTCTTGTTTAGTTCGATAGCCATAAGTTACTGCGCAAGTTTTTGATCCGGCATTTCTTCCGCATTGAATATCCATTTCTGAATCACCGACTATGAGAGTGTTGGTGATGTTAATGTTCAAATCGGTGCAAATTTTCTGAAGAGGTTCTGGTGAAGGTTTGTGCGCTATCCCTGGACGACGTCCCATCACGTAATCAAATTTATCAAATAAAGAAAAATGTTGAAGGATTAATTCTGCTTGTTCCTGTCCTTTAGTCGTAAGCAAAGCTGTCTTAATATCGCCATCCCGCAATTTACTTATGATCTCACTAACTCCGGGATAAGCGACCGATAAATTTATATAATCAAAATAGATTGATTTATAAATTCCGATAAATTTTTCGAAATCCGGCACGCTAAAACCAAATTGAGCGAAAATATCTTCGAAATGCATTCCGATTGTTTTGTAAAAATTCTCTTCCGGTATCTTGGGATAAATATTTATTTCTTTAAGCGCATGAAGTGTTGCTTTATAAATTGTTTCGTGGGAAGATACAAGTGTTCCATCTAGATCAAAAACGACAAGGTTAATGTTCATGTATAATTATAAATCAATGAGTTGAAAAATATTTTCTGAAGACATAAATAAAGTTTGTAATAATCCGTTACCAATAAATATTATGGGTAAAAAATAAATCTAAACCGGCCACGCTCCAAGAATTGTTCCGAATACAAGCATAACTATTAAATGATAACCCGTATCAACGCCAAGCAGTTTTATTTTTTTCCCTTCGAAAAGGGAATTGATCAACATCGGTGCAACAGTGAATCCTAACCAGCATAAAAATGCAACTCTAATTCCTTGCGGAATTGAATATGCATCCAGGTAAGTCATTATTTGCGCTAGTCCGAAAGCCATAACCAAATGACTGATAAAAGTTAAGCCGTAAGTTTTAACTGGCTTAAAATCTTTTTTAAGATCTTCTTCAGATTTATCCAGCGACTCCATCCATATTTTTCCAAAAATAAAAGGACTATACCAAAATGAACCGAGCAGTATTGCAATTACCCCGCAAAGCAAAATTGCTAAATAATTAACTTCACCATGAAGAGCCATTGCATCTCCTTTTTGAATTGCGATTTGAGATTTTTTGATTTACAAATTACCGGCTGCTGCTTTATTCCTTATAAATTTTAATTACCAACTGCTCTCCGCTGATATGATATCCGCGGTACATTCCCTCGGTATTAAACGGCATTGCTATATTTCCGTTTTTATCAATCGCTATTATTCCGCCGTCTCCTCCCAACTGCGGTAATTTTTTCATTATTACTTCGTTAGCGGCTTCGCTTAGACTTAAATTTTTATAATCCATTAAATCGGAAATATCGCGAGCAATATTTAATCTAATGAAATATTCTCCGTATCCCGTTCCGGAAACTGCACACGTATTATTGTTGGCATAAGTTCCGGCGCCGATTATCGGCGAATCACCAACGCGCCCGAATTTTTTCATCATCATCCCTCCGGTAGAAGTACCTGCGGCAAGATTTCCGTTTTTATCCAGAGCAACACATCCAACTGTTCCGTGTTTTTCTTCTTTGGCTTTTTTATCCTTTGCTTCTTTCATTTTTTGATACTGCCGCCATCTGTTCGGCGTAATGAAGTAATTGTTGTCAACCATCTCCACATTATTCTCTTTTGCAAATTCTTCTGCACCTTCGCCTATCATCATAACGTGCGGAGATTTATCCATTACCAATCGCGCAAGTGTAATTGGATTTTTTACATGTTTGATTCCTGCAATCGCCCCGGCTTTTAATGTTTTGCCATCCATAATGGATGCATCTAATTCTGCAACGCCCTTCTCCGTTAACACGGCGCCTTTGCCGGCATTGAACAACGGAGAATCTTCCATAATATTTATTACCGCAACAACTGCATCGAGAGAAGAACCGCCGTTTTCCAAAATCTTATATCCGGTTTGTAATACTTCATTAAGTTTAGAAATGTACTCCGCTTCTTTTTCGGGAGTCATCTTTGATTTCAGAATTGTCCCCGCCCCACCGTGAATTACAAGTCCGTATTTGTTTGATTGCGAGAAGGTTATTTGTGAAATGAAAAACAAACAAAACAATAAACAGATTTTTGAATTATTCCCTTTTCTTACACACACTTTTTACGCTCCTCTTTTGAATTGCAATTCAACTTATCTTAACAAATTCTAAAAAGCAACCCTGCTTATTAATGCAATTATTGATTCTAAACAGAGCTTCTATTCCTATCAATCCAATATGCCCATGCAACTAAAAGCCATTGGAACAAACCTACTATTGCTATCGCTATCGCATTTGTATCAGATGGGGGAGGACCGACAATGTTCATAACATAAATCAGAATTAGAAAGATCAACAAACTCCATAGACCATAACTGCCTTTTTTGTTTTTGGATTTAGTTACGCTCACATAAAAATATGCACCA
>Ga0082335_1002232_pt1 | contig 37050 bp, 34 predicted proteins | sample Subgrocontami58m_FD_72375 | JGI IMG/M metagenome (GOLD analysis project Ga0082335, IMG submission 72375) | Subsurface groundwater microbial communities from S. Glens Falls, New York, USA - GMW37 contaminated, 5.8 m (SPADES assembly) (version 2) ...
CTGTTTTTCACCGCCGCTCAAGGTGCCGAACGATCGCGTCTCGAAGGCCGTGGTGCCGGTCGCGGCCAGCGCCTGCCGGGCAATGGCGAGATCCGCCGGCCCTTCCAGCGCGAACGTGCCGAGATGCGGATAGCGGCCCATCAGCACGATGTCGAGCACCGTGAAGTCGAATGGGGCGTAGGTTTCCTGCGGGACGAGCGCGATGCGCCGCGCCAGCGCGCGTCTCGGCCACTCGCCGAGCGGACGATGGTCGAGCCGGACGGAGCCGGCCGATGGTGTGAGCGCGCCACTCAGCATCTTGAGCAGCGTGGTCTTGCCCGAGCCGTTCGGTCCGAGAATGCCCACCAGCCCGCCGCGCGCCAGCGCGATCGAGACGCCGTCGACCACGAGCGGCGCGCCCGACCGGTACGCGAACGACAGGTCACTCGCTTGAAGCATGGGACTACCGGCTAGAACCCCAGCCGGAATCCGGCGCGGACGGCACGGCCGAGCGCCGGATACCCGAGCGCTTCCATGTACACCGCATCCGCCAGGTTGTCGATCGCCAGCGTCGCGGTCAGCTGGCGCGAGACCTTCCAGGCAGCGCGGGCATCCCACGTCGTATAACCCGGATTGGTGAGCATCGGCTGAACGAGCGACGAAAAGTCGCTGTCCACATACCGGCCGACGATCACGCCGTTCACGTCCACGCTGAACCGGTTCCACTCCCACGTGGCGCCGACGAATCCGGAATGGCGCGGCCGTCTGAACAGCCACTGTCCCGGCTGAAAGACCACGTTGTTCGGCGAGGTGCTCTCGACGATCTCCGACGCGAGAAACGTATAGCCCGCGCGTCCGCGCAGGCGCGAGCTCGGCGCGAGCTCGGCCGCCACCTCCGCGCCCCGCGCGCGCGAGAGCCCGATGTTGAAGTACTGGGCCGTGAAGGTTGCGGGGTTCGTCGTGCGCGTGGAGATCAGGTTTCTGAACTGGTTGTCGAACCAGGTGACGTCGACCTTGGCCCGGTTGCCCGCCAGCCGCTGTTCGATGCCGGCCTCGACCGTGCGCGCACGCTCCGGCAGCAGGTCGGGATTCCCGAGGAAGTAGGGCGACAGGCTGAACGACTGCAGCACGGTCGGCTCCTTGATCCCCAGGCCCGCGCTGGCCTTGAGCTTCGTTTCGCCGATCGCGCCGGCTGATTCCCGCGCGACGACGACGATCGATCCGCGCGGCACGGCGGCTGTGCCGAAGCTGTCGTTGTGCTCGACGCGCGCGCCGGCGGTGACGAATACGCGGCGCCACAAGGCCTGGTGCTGAACGGACACGCCGACGTTGTTGCGGGACGCGCGGGTCTGGCTCGCCGCGAGCGTGTTGTCGAGCAGCGCACGCTCGCCGTTCCAGTCCGCGAGCAGGGTCAACCGCTGGTCGCCGTGCGACGCGCCGGACGAGAGGCGCCAGTCGGCCTGGTAGCTCGCGTAGTGGCGGCGCAGGTTCGTGCGGCTGTCGAAGGCGAAATCCGAGAACTGAAACGGCGCCACCCGTCCCTCGAATCGCGGCGTGTAGGGCGGATCCAGCACGAGGTTGGCCGACTGCTGATTCGAGATGGCGAGCGAGTACGCGGCACGCTGGCGGAACGACGGGTTCAGCTGCTGGTCGAAGGCGGCGCCGGCGACGCCGTCATGCCGCTCGAAGAACGCGTCGAGGTCCGGCCGTCCGAAGGCGGTCTGGCCCGGCGTGCCGACGTGTTCGCGCTCGCCGCGGCCGATGAACCGCACGACCGCCGTGTCGCTGACGGTGACGCCGACGTTGGCGGAGAGCGTCGTGTTCTCGAACGCGTTGTTCGGCGCGGCGTTGTCGGTCGTCAGGCGCGCGGCGCCGAGCGTGTAGTCGAGCCGGCCCGCGGCGCCGGCGACACCCGCGTTCGCGCGGAGCGTGCCGAACGTGCCGCCTTCGACCGACACGCTCGGGTGCGGCCGCGCGTCGGATCGATCCGGCCGCTTCGTCAGGAGCTGAACGACGCTGGCCATCGCATCCGACCCGAAGAGCGCCGAGTTGGCGCCGCGCACGATTTCGACGCGCTCCAGGTTGTCGGTGGTCAGGTTGCTGAAGTTGAACGTGCCGCCCGGCTCGTTGAGCGGGATGCCGTCGAGCAGCACCTTGTTGTGGTTGCTCTCGCCGCCGCGCACGAAGAGTGACGTCACGGTGCCGGGGCCGCCGCTGCGCACCACGGACACACCGGGCGACGCGCGGAGCAGATCCGCGACGAGCGGCGTCTGCCGCCGCGCGAGGTCCTCGGCGGTGAACGCCGTGACGCTCGCGCCCACCTGTCCGGCCGGCGCTTCGGTGCGCGTGGCGGTGACCACGACCGTTTCGTGAATGGGCGCGACGGCAAGCGTCAGGCGCAGAGGCTCGTCGCCGCGGCACGCGGCGGTGGAGGGCTCGAAGCCGGTGAGCGCGGCCTCGACGCGGCAGTCGTCGTCGGCCACGGTCAGACGAAACCGTCCCGATTCATCGGTGAACGTGCCGGCGATTTGAGATGCCGTCCGATCGAGCGCCCGGACCCACGCGCGCGGCAGCGCATGGCCCGACTGATCGACGACGATGCCGCGGACCTCGCGTCCGGCCGCAACAGCGGCCGCAGCGCAGGCAGCGACGAGAATGAAAACAAGCGAGAGACGGCAGGCCGCAGCCAGCCGCCCGAGGCGGGACGTGTGCATGGGGACTCCTCACGGCGTCTTTCGCGCCGAAGAACGGACGCCCCCGGGGTCAAGTTTCCTGACTCGCGGATCGCTGCGGCACGTCTGTCTTCCCAGCCGCCTTCGCCCGGCAGGCTCTGCTGCAAGGCTCGGGCACCCAGTGACATCTACGACGTGTCGCTAGCCGCTTACAGTGGCGGGACCGTGTGGGCTTTGCACCCACTTCGCGTAACCGCCGGGGTCAGCGTCAAGTTGTACTGGCATCCGGCGACAGTCCGCCGGATCCGAGCCGGAGTATAGCAGGGTTGCCTCGACCCGTTGTTTTTTCGTAACATGGTGTGTTGGTGTCCGTACGATGGACCGAACCACTTCAGAGTCCACAACTCAAGGGGAACGCATGAGCAAGAGCTCGACTGTCACCGTTCGCGAGAGGCCCGTCGAAGACGTGGCGTCCGCGAGGGTCGGCGGCCTCACGATTCACGGCGAGACGTTCGTCATCCAGACCGATCAGCGCGTCGAAGTCGTGGATCTGACCAATCGGGTCATGGAATTCGCCCGGCGCTTCAACGTCCGCGAAGGCCTCGTGAGCCTGTGGTCGATGCACACGACCTGCACGCTCTTCATCAACGAATTCCAGACCGCGCTCCTCTCCGACATCAAGCGTTTCCTCGAGCAGATGGTGGCGCGCGACGCCGAGTACATGCACAACGATCCGGCACACTCGGACTGCGACCGGATGAATGCGGACTCGCACCTGCGCGCGATGCTCCTCGGCCACAACCTGACGCTCCAGATCAGCGGCGGCGAGGTGGTCCTCGGCCAGTGGCAGCGGATTCTCATGGCGGAGCTCGACGGCCCGCGTGCGCGCTCGCTGCGCATTCAGATCTTCGGCATCTCCTGACGCGCGGATCGGGTGAGATGCAGTCCCGTCTCGCCACCGCCGGCCTTCTCGACATCGCGCACAAGCTCGATCGGGGCGAGCGGCTCGACCTCAGCGAGGGCGTCCGGCTCTTCGACACGCCGGATCTGCTCACCCTCGGCTGGCTCGCCAACCGCGAACGCGAGAAGCGGCACGGCGCGCTCACCTTCTACAACTACAACATCCGGCTCGAGGCGACCAACGTCTGCGTCGCCAGCTGCCTGTTCTGCTCGTTCGCGCGGCTGAAGCCGGGCGATCCCGGCGCGTACACGATGTCGCTCGAGCAGGCGTGGGACAAGCTGCGCCAGCGCGCGCACCAGCCCCTCACCGAAATCCACGTCGTCAACGGCCTGCATCCCGACCTGCCGTTCGACTACTACACGGAGCTGCTGCGCGGGTTCAAGCGGATCCGGCCCCAGATCCACCTGAAGTGCTTCACGGCCGTCGAGATCGCGTACTTCGCGGACCTCTACGGTCTGACCGACGAGCAGGTGCTGCGCGACCTGATGGACGCCGGCCTCGACTCGCTGCCGGGCGGCGGCGCCGAAATCTTCGCCGAACGCGTGCGCCGGAAGATCGCGCACGACAAGTGCGGGTCGGACCGCTACCTGGAGATTCACCGGACGGCGCACCGGCTCGGCATGCGCACCAACGTGACGATGCTCTACGGGCACATCGAGACGAACGAGGAGCGCGTGGATCACATGCTGCGCGCGCGGGCGCTGCAGGACGACACGGGCGGCTTCCAGGCGTTCATCCCGCTGGCGTTCCATCCCGACAACAACCAGATGCGGAAGCTGCCGGCGCCGACGGCGACCGATTCGCTGCGCGTGCATGCGGTGTCGCGGCTGATGTGCGACAACATCCCGCACGTGAAGGCGTTCTGGATCGCCACCGGCGTCGAGGTGGCGCAGATGGCGCTGTGGTACGGCGTGGACGATCTCGACGGCACGGTGCAGGAAGAGAAGATTTACCACATGGCGGGCGCGCGGACGCCCGAACTGATGACGCCGCGGCAGCTGGAGCGGCTGGGTCGGGCGGCGGGTCGCGAGCCGGTCGAGCGGGACACGCTCTACAACGTTGTCAACGCGCACGCGACGCCCGCCTGAGCGGTCCGCAGGGAATTCCCGCTGCCCCCGGGTGTTATACTTTCACGTGCGTTTCTCAACTCCTGTGATTGCGAAAAGTTTCACAAAGTTGACGAAACGTTAGACTTTATGCTGATTCAGCCGCTCACCGAATACGAGAAGGCACACATCGCCGAGCGGCAGGCGCTTCCCGAACGCTATCTCGGGCTCTCCGACGAGGAGATGGACCGCCGGATCGCGGCCGCCAAGAGCACCCTCGGCCCGCGACTCGTGATCCTCGGTCATCACTACCAGCGCGACGAAGTGATGAAGTTCGCCGACTACACCGGCGACTCCTTCAAGCTCGCCCGCCAGGTCAGCCAGCATCCCGACGCCGAGTTCATCGTCTTCTGCGGCGTGCACTTCATGGCCGAGAGCGCCGATGTGCTCACCTCCGATCATCAGCAGGTGATCCTGCCGGATCTCGCCGCCGGCTGCTCGATGGCCGACATGGCCGACCCGGAACAGCTCGAGCAGTGCTGGGGGGATCTCGAGCAGATGCTCGGCGATTCCGGTGGTGCGAGCGGCATCGTCCCCGTCACCTACATCAATTCGGCCGCGTCGATCAAGGCGTTCTGCGGCGAGCGCGGCGGCGTGGTCTGCACGTCCTCGAACGCGGCGGCCACGCTCGAGTGGGCGTGGGCGCGCGGCGAGCGCATCGTGTTCCTCCCCGATCAGCATCTGGGCCGGAACACCGCGTACGCGCTCGGGGTGCCGCTCGATCAGATGGTGGTGTGGGATCCCAACGAGATCTGGGGCGGGCTCGATCCGGATGCGGTCAGGAAGGCGCGCATCATCCTGTGGAAGGGGCACTGCTCGGTCCACACGCGCTTCACCGCGCGGCAGATCGAGAACATCCGCGTCCAGCATCCCGGCATTCGCGTCATCGTGCATCCCGAAGTGCCGTGGGACGTCGTGCAGGCGGCCGACGATGCCGGATCGACCGAGCACATCATCAAGACCGTCAGCGAGAGCCCGGTCGGTTCGATCTGGGCCGTCGGGACCGAAGTGCACCTTGTCAACCGCCTCGCGCGCCAGCTGGAGCCCGACCGGACGGTCCTGTCGCTCGAGCCCTTCGGCTGCCTCTGCTCGACCATGTTCCGCGTCTCCCCGAATCACCTCCTCTGGGTGCTCGAAGGGCTCGTCGACGGCCAGGTCAGAAACCGCATCGTCGTGCCCGACGACCGGAAGCACTGGACGAAAGTGGCCCTCGACCGCATGTTGTCGATTCAGTAGCCGCTGAAGTACGATCGTCAGGTTGTACCGTCCGATCGACGGCAAGGAGGGACGTCAGATGGCTCACTCGCTTCCACCTCTTCCATACGCGACCAATGCGCTCGAACCCCACATCGACAAGCTCACGATGGAGATCCATCACGGGAAGCATCACAACGCGTACGTCACGAACCTGAACGCCGCGCTGGAGAAGCATCCCGAGCTGCAGTCCAAGAGCGTCGAGGATCTGCTCCGCAACATCAACACCGTACCGGAGGACATCCGCACCGCGGTGCGCAACAACGGCGGCGGCCACGCGAACCACTCGATGTTCTGGCAGATCATGGGGCCCAATGCCGGCGGTGCGCCGACCGGCGAGATCGCCGACGCCATCAACGGCTCGTTCGGCACCTTCGACACCTTCAAGGACCAGTTCGCGAAGGCCGGCATCGGCCGCTTCGGCAGCGGCTGGGCGTGGGTGATCGATCAGGGCGGCAAGCTCGCGATCGAAAGCACCGCGAACCAGGACAGTCCGCTGATGGAAGGCAAGAAGGTCGTCTTCGGGATCGACGTGTGGGAACACGCGTACTACCTGAAGTATCAGAACCGCCGGCCCGACTACATCGGTGCCTGGTGGAACGTCGTCAACTGGGCGGAAATCAACAGGCGGCTTCGCTAACGGCCAGGTAGGTCGGGTAGGTCGGCGCCCACCTGACCTACCCGACCCATACGACCCGTATGTCCCTCTCCACCGTCCTCTTTCTCTTCCTCGCCCATCTCGGCGTCGGCATCGTTTTCACACTCGTCGTCGTCTCACCTGAGGCGGGCGTGAAGTTCTTCCGCTTCAATGCCGGTCTCGCCGCGATTCTGATCGTCATCGCGCTGGCGTTTCGGTATGGGGCGCTCGGGTTGGTTCCTGCCGACGAGTCGCAGACCGATCGCTTCGCGTTGCTCGCGCTGGACTGCGCGGCGGCGGCGACCGTGCTGTACTGGGCGACGGTCGGGCGGATGCTCGCGAAGATCCGTCCCGCGATTGTGGCCCTCGCCGTGTTCGGCGGTCTGGCGGCCATTGTCCTGCAGGCGATCACCGTGTCCGCGGATCGCTCGCTGGCGTGGCAGGCGCTCACCGTCGCGAGCTTTCTGACCTCGGCCGCGATGCTCGGCGGCGCGTGCACGGCGATGACCCTCGGCCATTGGTACCTGGTGATTCCGTCGATGCAGATCTCGCACCTCCAGTCCATCGTCCGCGTGCACATCGCGTCGATGGCGGCGCGCGTCGTCGTTGTCGGCGCCGCCGTCTGGTTTGCCATCGCGACGTGGCAGCCGGACACGGGTCCGAGCTTCCGCCACTACATCCTCTCGGTGGACGGCGTCTTTTTCTGGCAGCGTGTGCTGTTCGGGCTCGCCGGCCCGGCCGTGCTCTCCTATCTGACGTGGGAAACGGCGAAGATTCGATCCACGCAGTCGGCGACCGGCATCCTGTACGTCGACTTCTTCACCGTGGTCGTGGGGGAAGTGCTCGCGAAGTACATCGTTCTCGCGACCCGCGTGCCGGTGTAGTAAAGTGAAGGTTTGCGGATTGCACCGCGGTCCGGAACCTGTGCAATTTCAGTCCGCGAACCGCGTCAGGGCCGGAAGGCAGCAGCGCTCACCGGATCCTGAAATGTGCCGCAGGACGCTCCGGGCCGCGGTTCAATCCGCAACCAATCTGAAATCTTGAATCTGAAATCTGAAATCTGAAATGTCCTATCAGGTCATCGCGCGAACGTGGCGGCCGCAGAAGTTCGACGACGTCGTCGGGCAGCAGGCGGTGACGCGGACGCTCCGCAACGCGCTCGCCAGCGGGCGGCTCGCGCAGGCGTTTGTGTTCGCGGGGCCGCGCGGCGTCGGCAAGACGACGACGGCGCGGATCCTGGCGCGGGCGTTTAACTGTGTGAACGGGCTGTCGGCGGATCCCTGCGGTTTCTGCGAGCCCTGCGTCGAGATCCACGAGGCGCGCGACATGGACGTCCTCGAGATCGATGCGGCCACCCATACCGGCATCGACAACGTCCGAGAAGTCATCATCTCTGGCCTCGGCATCATGCCGGCGCGCGACCGCTACAAGATCTTCATCATCGACGAGGTCCACCAACTCTCGAACGCGTCGTTCAACTCGCTGCTCAAGTCGCTCGAGGAGCCGCCGCCGCACGTCATCTTCATGATGGCGACCACCGAGCTCCACAAGATTCCCGAGACGGTGCTCTCGCGCTCGCAGGTGTACGAGTTCCGCACGATCAGCACGAAGCAGATCGCCGAGAAGCTGCGCCACATCATGGACGCCGAAGGCATCACGGTGGGCGAGGACTCGCTGCAGCTCATCGCGCGCGACGCCGAAGGCAGCATGCGCGACGCCGAGAGCAAGCTCGATCAGGTGATCGCGTTCACCGGCAAGACGATCGCGGCCGACGATGTGGCGACCGTGCTCGGCCTGGTGGGCCGCGATCTGCTGCTCGATACGATTGAGGCCGTCACCGCCGAAGACGCGCCGGCGGCCTTCGCGCTCGCCGCGCGGGCGGTCGACATGGGATACGACCTGCGCGCCGTGTGCCGCGAGCTGTCGCGCGTCGTCCGCGACCTGCTCGTGCTCTCGGTCGATCCGTCGCGCATCGGCGATCCCGAGATTGCCGGCGAAGGGGAGCGCGATCGGCTCGAGGCGCTGGTCGGATGTTTCTCGCGCGAGGATCTGCTGCGCGCGTTCGACCTGCTGACGCGCGCGGAGGCGGAGGTCCGCGTGGCCGCGCAGCCGCGGTATCAGCTCGAGATGGCGCTGCTGCGATGGATCCACCTGCGCAAGCTCGTGCCGATTGAGGATCTGATTGCCGGCGCCGGCACAGGGTCCGGCTCGAGCCGGACACTACTGGAGAAGTCGGGCCCCGGGTCCGGCTCAAGCCGGACGCCACAGGGTGCCGGGCCAGGCTCGAGCCGGACACCACCGGAACAACCGGCGACGAAACCAGCCGCGACGACGTCTTCGGTCCCGAAGCCGTCTCGGGTCCCGACGCCGTCTCCGGTGGTGTCCGACTTCAGTCGGACCGCAGCGAAGTCTCCGGTGGTGTCCGACTTCAGTCGGACCGCAGCGCCCACCGGCAGCTTCAAGGACGCGTTTCTCGCGCGAGTCAAAGCCGAGCGTCCGCCTGCCTATGGAACCGTGCTCGCACAGGCGATGAGAATTGAGCTCGACAACGATCGACTGGTGCTCACCTTCTCCGCGTCACAAAAGATGGGGCCGGCATTTGAGACCTATCGTGCGTTCTTCGATCAAACAGCCTCGCAGGTGGCCGGGCGTAAGGTGGCAGTGGTCGCCGACATGTCCGGTGTCGAGCCGGGCAAGACCGTGAATGGCAGCGAGCAGGAGATTGCAGCCAAGAAGGCCGCGCTTCGAGAGCAGGCACTCGCCGATTCGGGCGTTCAGACGATGCTCGAGATCTTTCCCGCGGCGGAAATTCGCGACGTCGAGGAAATGTGAACATCCAACAGATGATGAAACAGGCGCAGCAGATGCAGGAGCACCTGCAGCAGCAGATGGCGGAACTGCGCGTCGAGGGCAATGCCGGCGGCGGCATGGTCACCGTCATCGTGAACGGCGCGAAACAGGTGCAGTCGCTGAAGATCGATCCCGAGGTCGTCTCGAAAGAGGATGTCGAGATGCTGCAGGATCTCATCGTGGCCGCCATCAACGACGCGCACCGCAAGGCGGACGAGGAGATGTCGCAGAGGATGGGCGGCATGCTGCCGCCCGGGATGAAGTTATGAGCGTCGTGCAGGCCTTCTTTTCATGCCGCTCCCCGATCCTCTGACGCGCCTCATCGAGGAACTGCAACGCCTGCCCGGCATCGGCCCGAAGGGCGCGCAGCGTCTCGCGTTTCACATGCTGAAAACGCCGCGCGAGCAGACCGACCGGCTCGTCGACGCGCTGCGCGAGGTGAAGGAGCGCGTCACGTACTGCTCGGTGTGCAACAACATCACCGACGTCGATCCGTGCGCGTTCTGCAGCAGCGATTCCCGCGACCCTTCGATCATCTGCGTCGTCGAAGAGCCGCAGAACGTGGCGGCGATCGAGAAGACGCGCGAGTACAAGGGGATGTATCACGTGCTGATGGGCGCGCTGTCGCCGCTGCAGGGCATCGGTCCGGACGATCTCAAGATCAAAGGGCTGCTGGCGCGCGTGGTCCCTGGCGTCAGCGAGGTCATTCTCGCGACCAACCCGAATGTCGAGGGCGAGGCGACCGCCATCTATCTCGCACGCCTGCTGAAGCCGCTCGGCGTCATGGTGACGCGCATCGCGATGGGCGTCCCGGTCGGCAGCGACCTCGAGTACGCCGACGAAGTCACCATGCACAAGTCGCTCGAAGGCCGGCGCGAGGTGTAGCCCGACGTGATGCTCCCGCATTCCTACGAGCTGCCGGTCGCCGTTCTGCTCGTCCTCGGCGGCGCCCTGTCGTGTTTCGCGGGCTACCGCCTGTTCAAGATCGTCCTCGCCATCTACGGGTTCATCCTCGGCGCGATGCTCGCGAGCTCGATGATGGGTGTGAGCAACACGACCGGGATGGTCGTGGCCTCGCTCCTCGGCGGCGTCGCCGGCGCGCTGATTCTGGTCTTCGCGTACTTCGTCGGGATTGCGCTGGTCGGCGCCGGCCTCGGCGCGCTCGTCGCGCACGTCGGCTGGGGCTACCTGCGCCCCGGCGATCCGCCCACCGCGGTGGTGGTCGTGCTCGCGATCTTCGGGTCGATCGGCGCGATGCTGCTGCAGCGCTACGTGATCGTCGTGGCGACGGCCTTCGGCGGCGCGTGGACCATGATCGTCGGTGGATTGGCCGCCGCGGGCGATCGAGGCGCCGCGCGAGCGGCGGCCGCCGGTGACGTGTGGATCCTCTATCCGATGACACCGGCGCCGGGACAGCGCTGGGTGCCGGTCGCGTGGATCGTGCTCGGGTTGATTGGCACCGGTGTGCAACTGGGAATCACGGGACGCAGGCGGAAGTGAAGGGGCGGATCCAAGGATCCATGGATCTGAGAGATTGTGAACGAATCAACTTGAACGCAGAGACCGTGGAGGCCGCAGAGAAGAAATGCCCAGGGGTTTCTCGGCGTGCTCTGCGTTCAAACGTCGCATTCTTTCAGAGGTTCTGAAGATCTGAGGATGTGAGAACCTGAAATTTCAATCTGAACTCTGAACTCTGAACTCTGAAATGTGGAGGAGCGCGCATGGCGATGTTTGAGCGGCACGTGGATGTGGAGTGGACCGGGTCGGTGATGGAAGGCAGCGGCGTGGCGAAGGCGGGGACGGGGGCGTTTGCGCTGCCGGTGACGTTTCCCTCGCGCATCGGCGAGTCGGGCGGGAAGACCAGCCCCGAGGAATTGATGGCCGCGGCGCACGCCGCGTGCTACGCGATGGCGCTCAACGGCACGCTCGGCCGCAGGCAGGCGTCTGCCGACCGGACCGTCGTCCGCGCGACGATCAGCGCCGACAAGGGCGAGGCCGGGATCACGATCATGTCGTCGAAGCTCGAGGTCACCGCGTACGGCTTGAAGGGGCTCGATGCGGCGCAGTTCGCCGACGTGGCGAAGGAAGCCGAAGGCCGCTGCCCGGTGTCGAACGCGTATCGCGGCACGATGCAGATCACGGTCGACGCGAAGGTGGCGTAATCGCAGGGGCTAGCCTCTGGCCCCCAGCCCCCACAATAGAATGTTCCCCAAAGAGCACGGCGCGTACGGCCAGCTGCTGTTCCCGCTGGTGACCGCGCTGGCCGTCGGCCATCCCGGCGGCGCGGCGCTGCTGCTCGCGGCAGCGGCTGTCTGCGCGTTTCTCGCCCACGAGCCGTTGCTCGTGCTGCTCGGGCAGCGCGGTTCGCGCGCCGCGCGGGAACAACGGACACGAGCGGCAGCCTGGTTCGGAGCCCTCGCCGCCGCCGCCGCCGCGTGCGGCCTCACCGCCATCGCGCGCGCGCCGGCCGACGTCCGCCTCGCGCTGGTCGTTCCCGCCGCCCTCGCGGCCGTCCTCGCCCTGGTCATCCTCGCGCAGCATGAGCACACGACCTTCGGCGAGGTGCTGTCCGCGCTGACGCTGTCGTCGCTCGCGCTGCCGATCGCGCGCGCGGCGGAGGCGTCGATGGCGTCGGCGCTCACGTGCGCGGCGGTCTTTGCCGCGGCGTTCGTCTCCGCCACGATGTGCGTTCGGGCCGTCATCGCGCACACGCGCCGGCCGCCGGCCGCCGGATCGCGCGCCATCGGGGCCCTCGTCTCCGCGGCGTCGGTGGGGGCGCTCTGGACGATGGCGTCAACCGGCGTCGCCGCGGCGGCCGCGCCGTGGGCGGCGTTGCCCGTCTGCGCCCTCGGGTGCGTGCTCGCGCTCGCGCCGCCATCCGCGAGGCGCCTGCGCCCGATCGGCTGGGCGCTGGTCGCGACGACGACGGCGACCGCCGTCCTGTTGGTGATGATGCTGCGCTAGAGAAGACCGCGCACACGCGCGTCGATCCGATGATTGTGTTGCGCGAGGAGCAGGCGATTCGTTAGTATTCAGGGTCGGCTCATCGACATCCTGCCTACGTTCCTCAGTAGCTCAATGGTAGAGCATCCGGCTGTTAACCGGAGGGTTGCTGGTTCGAATCCAGCCTGAGGAGCCAATCCCTCAACAATTTGCAGGCACAGGAAGACGGACTCAAGACAGCGTGCCGTTTTCTTGCCGCACAAACTTCAAGAAACAGGCGCAATTCTGCGAGAGCTGCGAGCCAAAAAATCCGGTCAAACACCGGAGGGTCAATAATCGATTCTGACCGGCTGGAGTGCGGCTGTCTCGGCGTTGGCCGCATGTGGTTGGCAAACCGTTCAACAACCTTATTGGTAAACACTGCGCGACCAGGCAGGAATAACTAGATCCGGCGGCAACGTCTTGCACGCCTGACGAGGCTCGCCCGCGTGCCGATGTCAAGCGACTCAGGGAGGACGGACCGGATGGGTGGGCCGGCACTTGCCGGCCCACCCCGTGGTCCTTTAGCCCTTGCCCTTGTGGTCGTCCGTGCCCTTGCGATCGTCGTTGTCCTTTCTGTCGTCATCATCTTTGCCGTTCTTGACGAACGCAGGCACCGCAGTCGCCGAGCCCGTGTTCCCGGCCGCGTCGGCGGCCGTGACCGTCAGTGTGAACGACGTGGCCTGGATCTGCAGGCGGCCATCGTCACGCTTCGTCTTCTGAGCACCCGACTTGATGATCTTCAGCTGAACAATCTGACCGTTGGTCACCGTGATTCCGTTCAGGCTGGCCGACAGCGTGTTGACGCCGACCAGGTCCGTTGCTGAGAACACCACGCGGAAGGATTGCATCGACTCGTCGTCGCCACCGCCGCGCACCGCGACCAGGCTCGCCGTCGCGACCGGCGCTTTCGTGTCGGATACCGTCACCGGAAAGTTCCCCGACGCCGTGTTGCCGTGGGCGTCCGTGGCGGAGCAGGACACCTGCGTTGTCCCCAACGCGAACGTCGCGCCGGAAAGCGGCGCGCATGTCACGGAAGCCGATCCGTCGACGATGTCGGTCGCCGACGCCGAGTAGGAAACCACGGCCCCGGATGGCCCCGTGGTTTCGAACGTGATGCTCACCGGGAGGTACAGGCTTGGCGGCGTGGTATCGCGTACCGTGACCGTGAACGATGCGGTCGCGGTGTTGTGTGCGCGGTCCGTTGCGGAAAGCAGCACCGTCGTGGTGTCGAGCGGGAACGTGCTCCCGGACACAGGATCCGCAGTCACGTCCACCGAACCATCCACGTCATCGTGGGCGGTCGCAGTGAAGTTGCCGACTGCGCCTGACGGGCCTGTGGCTTCTGCGATGATGTTGGCCGGCGCGGTGATGACCGGCGGTGTGCTATCGGCGTTCACCGTGGTGTTCGTCAGCACGGCGTAGTTCTGGCCGCCATAGCCGTTGGCGCTGGCCGAAGCGATTTCGGGCTTACCGTCGCCGGTGAAATCGGCCAAGGTCACATCAACTGCATGCGGAATGCCGCCATACAGATATGACGCGCCAAATGTCCCGTCCCCGTTTCCGAGCAATATCGCGACCTGACCGGCAGAGTAGAGACTCAAGGCCACATCCAAGTTGCCGTCGCCGTTGACGTCGGACATGAAGAACCCCGAAACCCCACCGCCAGCCACCGTGGGAAATGACGCGGGGCTGCCGAAGGTTCCGTTACCATTGTTGAGAGAGACCGAAACCGATCCGTCGCCGAAGCCCTCGACGAGGTCCGGCTTGTGATCATTGTTCACGTCGGCAACGGCGACGGCTATCGCATCATTTGCAATGACAGCCGGTGCCTGAAGCGTGCCGTCCCCGTTTCCAAAGAAGATATCGGTCGCGAGGGCCTGATTGCTGGTCACGATGAAGTCGGCCTTGCCGTCGCCGTTCACGTCCGCGATGACGCCGGCACCGACGGCCCCGCCAACGTTCGGCATGAGGTTCGTATATTGTCCGCGAGCGAATGTGCCTGGGCCATTGCTCAGATAAATCTGGAGCTGGCCGTAGGCACCGCCGACGACAAAATCCCCGTTGCCGTCACCATTCAGATCGCCGACCGTCAGGGAGCGGATATCAGAAAAAGGGAGAAAATAGTGAGTGGCCGTGAATTGGGGCACGCCGTTGGCGTCATTGCCCATGTTAATCAATACCGTGATGCCGTTAAGGGGAGCAAAATTGATATGCACGCCCATGGCGCAGACGAGATCAAGCTTGCCGTCGCCATTCACATCGACCGCTTTTGCTGCGATGAGACCATCGATACCGTGAGGAAGGTAGGAAGTGAAGCCTGGTGACAAATCGACGGCGTTGCTAGTAGTGACAGGATCAACGCCGACGTTGTGCTGGGAAAACGTGCCGTCGCCGTTGCCAAGCAGCACACGGAGGGTGCCGGTGCCATCGGCGACAAGTGCGTCCAACTTGCCGTCACCGTCAAAGTCGCCCACCGCTGCCGGCTTGGGGAATTCCCAAGGTTGGCCGCCCGTAGGAGTCATGATGACCGTGTTAAAGGTGGGTGCTTGTGCAAACGAACGCGTGGGAACCGCGAGCGCGGCCAATGCTGAAACAGCCAGCAGAGCGCGCGCGCGAGTTCTGAAGCGGGGGCCGAAACTAACAACCATAAAGTCCTCCACGAATGGTGCGTCAACTGCCAGCCGAGGCCAGACGCGTAAACGAGGCGACATTATGACCGAATGGGATATGAAACACAACCTCTCGAATCCGAAAGGGGTGATTGGTGGTGTGGGGACTCAAATCGGAGCGAATCGCTCAGCTCTGCCGGCCGAGCCAGAAGGCGATCAGGCGTTGCGTCCGCTCACGCCGAACTTCCGAAGGACGTCACGGACGTATATATGCGCGGTCGCGAGCGAGACGCCGAAGTCCGCGGCGATGAGCTTCTCCGGCCGATCGGTGAGCAGGAGCGCCAGCGCCCGGCGTTCCATCGGGGAGAGCGGCGAGCGTGCCACGAGGAGGCCATGGGCGAGCAAGACCCGCCGATGAAACCAGGTCAGGCCGCGCAAGGCATAGAAGGCTGCACTCACGGCTCGCGACCGGAAAGTAGTTGACGCCGCGCAAGCTTGGTGGCGAGCCTGCTCTCAAGAGCGATCACGATACATCGTCTTCATCTCCGCCGGGCCATTCGAAGGTCAACAGGAGCATCGAAACGAACGTCGAGTCGGCGCTGACAAGGCGTTGGCGTCGTGCTCGCGGGCGTTTACACCTTCCTCAAGAAAACTCATCGTCGTCCAGCACGAACCGTTCGCGGCGGGTGAGCTCCGTGCGCTGCACGAACCCGATCTCATTCTTCTTCGGATCCGACCGGAGTACCCACGCGATCTCCTCCATCGCGCGAAGCGAGGGCTGCCGGCGATCGGAGTACTCCGTGCACACGGTGACTGGAAACGTGATCCGGTTGCGCCCGTAAGACAGCTGGCTGCACTCGACGATCTCGTCGCGCAGGCCGGCTCCCTTGACGACACTGGCGAACCGGCAAGTGAGGCAGAGAGAGGCTTCGCCGTTGCTGGCGGTCCCCCCGCGAATCTTGATGCGCACAATCGTTCCCTCCTAAGCGGCGCGTATCATTCGCCACCTCCTTTTCGTGCGATCAGATGCGTGCGACATTGTGCGATTCCTCGACTGGCTCCGGGTGGTGCCGAGAAAACGACGACGATGCCATCGTCGGCCGAAGAAAGTCAAATTGCGACGACTCCCCGCAGATTGTCCCGATACTGTTGACAGTCCCTCCGCGACGATGGCATCGTCGTCGTCCGATGCGATCGGCATCGGGATGAAGGCGGATGCATGGCTCAGATCACGATCAATGAAGGGTTGGCTTGGCTCAAGACGCTGAAGAAGCGCCATGAAGAGCTTCTGGCGCTTCGGAACGACAACGCCCATCGGGAGCGCCGGTTCTATGGCGCCTCTGCCGACAAGGAAATCGTCAAGGAACCTGTCTACGATGTGAAGGTCCTCGACAAGATCGTCACGCGCGTCGCCCGCGAGATCCGCCTGTTGGAGCAGGCGCTCAAGGCGACGAACGCGAAGACGATGGTCGACGCCTACAGTCAGGACGACGGTGTGCTCGGCGAATTGTCGTAGCGCGAAGGGAAGACTTGTGGGGAAGGCCTGAGGGGCGTGCGGTCTCGTGGGTGTGTTCTCAGCCCACCATAAACGCGAGTCGAGAACTCCACCGTCCTGGAAACGGACACCTGTTGATGGTCGGTCGTGGGATCGTAGGTGGTGCGGAAGCGCGCAAGCGCTGACGCGGTGTTGTGACTCTGGTTGATTGTTGCACCGACCGTGGACCTTTGGTTTTCCCCTCCACAGATGCTCGCGCGCGACCGCCCGGAGAAGGAATCTTGACGGCGGAGCTTCGAGAGACGGTTGCGCCCCCGACGAATGCGCGCCCGCGACGGTGGCAGCTTCGCGCCGACTTTTCTGAGCATAACGCCGCATTGCTCGACCTTGCGCGAGCGTGCGATGACTTCGACGTGGAGATGGTGCGCCTCGCCGTTGGCGATTACTCCATTGACGAACGCATCGTCGTGGAACGAAAGACGTACTCTGATTTCGCGACCTCGCTCGCGGATGGACGGCTCTTTCCACAAGCGGCAGCTCTGGCGCGAAGTCCCCATCGGCCCGTCATTTTGCTCGAAGGTCCCAAGCCGCCGACGATGCCCGATGTTCATCCGCATGCGCTAAAGGGCGCGATGGTGTCGTTGGCCGTCATGTGGCGGCTTCCTGTGCTTTACGCGCGCGATCCTGAGGATTCGTTGCGGATCCTGCGCTTCCTCGCGCAACAAGTGCGTCGCACGGACCACGGCATTCTCCGACGTTACGACCGCAAACCAAAGCGCCTCGCGTCGCGCAAGCTTTACATCCTTCAGGGTCTGCCAGGCGTTGGTCCGGCCCTGGCGAACCGGTTACTCGTTCGATTCGGCTCCATCGAGCGCGTGATTGCGGCGGATGAAGCCACGTTGATGCAAACTCGCGGGGTCGGGCGCAAGAAGGCCACGGGGATCAGAGAGGTCCTTCGGTAAGGTCGAACTATGCCGACACTCGCTTGCGCGGAAGGCCGCCCCTTGCGCCGTTCAGAGGCCTTGGGCTAATTCAACGTCACGTGCCGGACCGCCCAGGCTGAAGAATGAGCAGGCCCCTTGCATGAGTGACAATGGGGAACGGTGAAATGCGTGCCGCGCTGCCGAATTTCCGGCACCAGGGACCGTCACATTAGCGGCTGAATCGCACGCCCATTTTGATCGACTCAATAGGCGGCGCGTTTTGCACCCGACATGAGATCTGCACTCTCTTCTGTCGTCATCGCGACCGTGGCGACCGTCGGCTGGGCGCAAGTCCCGCAGACAATCGTGCTGCGCGGACACCAGCAAACGCTCCACGTGTATGGCCCACCAAGGGGAGAACCGATCATCGTCTCGAGCGGGGATGGCGGATGGATCCACTTGGGTCCGCACGTGGCGGAAGTGCTGGCGGCGAAGGGCTTCCATGTGATCGGATTCGATGTCAGGGCGTACCTCGCCAGCTTCACGGCAGGACAGACGACGCTGCGCGTTGAAGACGAACCGACCGACTACCGGGTCCTGGCGGAATTTGCGAAGACTGCCAGCTCCAGAAAGCCGATTCTGGTAGGCGTATCGGAAGGCGCCGGACTGTCCGTGCTGGCAGCCACCGATCCACGCACGAAGGCGGCGATCGCCGGAGTGATCGGCTTGGGTCTCCCGGATTTGAGCGAGCTCGGATGGCGCTGGAAGGATTCGCTGATTTACCTCACTCACAAGGTGCCGAATGAGCCGACCTTCAGTGCCGCCGCGATCGTGGCGAACGTCGCACCCATTCCCCTCGCCGCCATCCATTCGACGCACGACGAATTCGTGTCGCTGACCGAGATCCAGAACGTGCTGAACCGGGCCGCGGAGCCAAAGCGACTCTGGATCGTGAAGGCATCAGACCACCGGTTCAGCGACAACCTCCCCGAATTCGACCAGCGCCTCCTCGACGCCATCGAGTGGGTCCGGGCGAACGCCCCGCGCTGAGCACGACGATGTTCGAGCGATTCCGGCGCGCCCTGCCCTCCCTGATCGGCTTGGTGCTGTTCGTCCTCGCCCTCGCCGTCTTGCGAGGGGAGTTACACGCGGCCAGCTGGCACGCGCTGGTCCGTGATGTCTTCAGCACACCCCTGTTGCCGTTGAGCCTGGCCGTGCTCCTGACGGGCTGCAACTATGCCGTCCTGACCGGCTACGACTTCCTGGCCTTCGCGTACATCGGCAAACGGCTGTCCTGGAATCGGATCATGCTTGCGTCGTTCCTGGCGTATGCGATCGCCAACAACGTCGGCTTCGCCATGATCTCCGGCGCATCGGTGCGGTATCGGTTCTACACGCGATGGGGCATCACCGCCGAAGACCTTTCCCGCATCGTGTTCTCGTACGCCGTGACGTTCTGGCTCGGCCTGTTGCTGCTTGGGGGGTTGAGCCTCGCCGTGAGTCAACTGCCGAGCGCACTCGCCTTCCCCGGCAGTGAGCTCGCTCGGCCTGTCGGCTGGCTCTTCGTGCTGGCATGCCTGGCCTATGTCGTCGCGACGTTCATCCGGCATGAGCCGCTCCGGCTCGGCCGGATCGAGTTGCCCCTGCCCCCGCCGAACATCGCCGTCGCACAACTGGCCGTGTCCGCCTTTGACTGGACGCTCGCGGCGGCCGTGCTCTACGCGCTGCTGCCGGCGAGCGGACTGTCGTTCCTCGGTCTGCTCGGTGCATTTGTCATGGCGCAGCTCCTGGGGTTGGCCAGCCACGTACCGGGAGGCATCGGCGTCTTCGAGGGGTTGATGGTCCTGCTCCTGAAGCCATTTCTGAGCTCGGCGATGCTGCTGCCTGCTCTTCTCGTCTATCGGGTCGTGTACTACCTGCTCCCGCTGGCGGTCGCCCTCGTCGTGCTCGTCGCCGACGAGCTGCATCAGCGGCGGGCGCAAGCCGCGCGGATGAGCGAGCTGCTCGGCCGCATGACGGAACAGCTCGCGCCGCGTGTGTTGGCGCTGTTCGCGTTCCTGAGCGGCCTGATTCTCCTCTTTTCCGGTGCGACGCCGGCCGCCGCCGGACGGCTGGCGATCCTGGACCGGATCCTGCCGCTCGGCATCATCGAGCTGTCCCACTTCCTTGGAAGCGTCGTCGGTGCCGCGCTCTTGCTGCTGTCGCAAGGACTGGCCCGACGCCTGGACGCCGCGTATGTCGTGACGATCGCCGTCATGAGCCTGGGCATCATGGCGTCGCTGCTCAAAGCCGTGGACTACGAAGAAGCGATCGCGCTGACGCTCGTGCTGCTCGTGCTGTGGCGCGCCCGACCGGCCTTCGATCGCCGCGCCTCGTTCTTCGACACGCGATTCTCGGTGGGCTGGATCCTGGCCATCATCGGCGCCCTGGGCGCCTCGGTCTGGATTGGCGCGTTTGCGTTCAAGCACGTGGAGTACTCGAACGAGCTCTGGTGGCAATTCGAATTGCGCGGCGAAGCCTCGCGGTTTCTGCGCGCGTCGGTCGGTGCAGCCGTCTCCCTGCTCCTTTTTGTGTTCGCGCGTCTCATGGCCCCGGCACCCCATGAGATCGCCGAGCCGACGGACACCGATCTTGACGCCGCCAAGCCGATCATCGACGGGCAGACATCGACCTTCCCCTATCTCGCGTTTCTGCGCGACAAGGCGATGCTGTTCGACGACGAACGGAAGGGGTTTGTCATGTACGGCGTGCAGGGGCGCACCTGGGTGGCCCTTGGCGATCCGGTCGCCCCGCCTGAACGGACCTCCGATCTGATTCGCATCTTCCTGGAGAAGTGTGACGACTTCGACGGCGTGCCGGTCTTCTACCAGGTCCGCAAGGAACAACTGCACAAGTACGCAGACTTCGGCCTGACGTTCGTCAAGCTCGGTGAAGAGGCGAGGGTCGACTTGACGACCTTCACGCTCGAGGGTGGGCGCTCGCGCAGGTACCGACAGATTCTCCGTCACCTCGAAAAAGAGGGCGCAACCTTCCGCATCGTCTGCAGCGAGGACGTTCCCCGGATGATGGACCAATTCCGGGCGGTCTCCGACGACTGGTTGAAAGAAAAGGGCGGCGGGGAAAAGGGGTTCTCGCTCGGGTTCTTCAAGCCCGATTACCTGGCTCGTTTTCCAATCGCGGTCATCGAGCAGCGCGGCGAAGTCGTCGCGTTCGCGAGCCTCTGGCCCGGGCCGCAGCAGATCGAGCTCTCGGTCGATCTGATGCGGTACCGCCACGATGCGCCTCAAGACGTCATGGAGGGCCTCCTGGTGCATTTCATGAGCTGGGGCAACGGTCAGGGCTATCGGTGGTTCTCGCTCGGAATGGCGCCGCTCTCCGGGTTCGAACGATCGCCAGTCGCGCCGCTGTGGACCCGACTCGGATCATTTCTGTACGAACACGGAGAAGCGTTCTATCACTTTCAGGGTCTCCGGGCCTACAAGGAGAAATTCCATCCCCAGTGGGAGCCGCGGTACCTCGTGTACCCAGGCGGCTTCAGGCTGCCGCGCATCCTCGCCGACGTGTCGGCGCTCGTCGCCGGCGGCTATCGACAGGTCTTGTTGAAATGAGAAGGAATGCCCTCGCCCCTCGTCTTCATCGATCCGGCAGCGTGAAGGCCACGTACTCGCCTGAATAGTTACCGCCGCCGATCGCCACGACGATGTACTGCTTCCCATCCACCAGATAGGTCATCGGCGAGCCGCTCTGCTGCGCCACCATCCAGACCGCACCAACTTCTTTCCCGGTCGCTTTCTCGTACGCCCTGAACATGGCGCCGCGTGGATGCTCGGGCGTCGTCGTGATCTGCGGATCGCCCATCACGACCAGCGTCTTCGTCACCATGAGACCGACGCCTGAGGTGCCGGCCTGGCCGGTCTTGGGAATCGTGAGGCCCTTCAGCGCAGGGTGGTTGCGAACGTTGTCCGGCGTGTCGCCGTGGGGCACCTGCCAGACGATCTCACCGCGATCGAGATTGATCGCGGAGATCGTTCCATACGGCGGTTTGAGAATCGACAAGCCGTCAACCGTCAACCCACCGCCGCCCGCCGCCGGAGCAGCCGCCGGCGCCGGCGCAGGGGGAGCCGCGGCTCGCGCCTGCACGCGCGGCGAATCGGCCGCGCAGCAATCGCCAGGTCCCAGGACCTCCTGGAACGGTCGCCCCGCGACGCCCGACACGTAACGGATATCCGAGAAGTTTGGCGGCGGCGCGACGACCGACGTCGCCGTGATGCCGACGTTGTTCGCATTGGCGTAGATCGTGTGCGTCTCCGGATCGTAGGCGACGCCCGGCCAGTTGGTTCCACCGACCGCATTCCCCATGTTGATCGCGCCGAGGATGCCGTTGACGTTGCCGAGCACCGCCGGGTTGTACATCCAGGGTCCTATCTTGTACCGCTCGAGATTCTTGAGCGCCTGCGCCCGCAGCTCCGGCGTGAAATCGATCAGGTCGTCGGGCACCTTGAGATGGTTGCGGGCATACGCCGGCGGTTTGGTCGGGAACGGCTGCGTCGGGCTCGCCTTCTCCCCGGGCACGTCGGACTGCGGAACCGGACGCTCTTCGATCGGCCACACGGGCTGCCCGGTCACCCGGTCGAAGACGAAGAGGAAGGCCTGCTTGCCGGGGACCGCGACGGCTTTGATCGCGCGCCCGTTCACGGTGATGTCCGCCAGAATCGGCGTGGACGACATGTCGTAGTTCCAGAGCGGGTGGTGCACCAGCTGGAAGTGCCACTTCCGCTGGCCTGTTCTCAGATCGACGCAGACGAGGCTTTCGGCAAACAGGTTGTTCCCCGGCCGGTGGCCGCCGTAGAAGTCCGAAGTGGGCGTCTCCACCGGCAGGTACACCAGGCCCAGCTCCTCATCAACCGTGATTTGCGTCCAGACGCCGGTGTTGCCGTTGACCGCCCACGAGTCTCTCTCCCATGTGTCGCTGCCGAACTCGCCCGGCTGCGGAATGGTGTTGAACGTCCAGAGCAGCTTTCCGGTGCGCACATCGAACGCACGCACAAGGCCCTTCGTGTTGTTGTGCGTGCTGACGGTCGCGCCCTCGCGGAAGGACGACCCGACGATCACGACGTCCCTGGCCACCGTCGGCGTCGAGTGCAAACCGATCTCGCCGGTTTCCAGATCGATGGGCTGGCCGGCGCCGAACACGGCGCCCTGCTTCAGATCGACCACCCCGTTCGTGCCGAACGAGCTGATCATGGCGCCGGTGCGCGCGTTGAGGGAGACCAGGCGGTAGCCGGTCGTGACATAGAGAATACGGTCGTCGCCGCGCCCGTCGCTCCAGTACGAGAGCCCGCGACCCGACAACTGCCGCGGCGAGATGCCGGCGCGACGCCCCTCACGCATGCTGTGCGCCCACATGAGCTCGCCGGTCTTTCCATCGAGCGCGACGACGGACCGCCGCGTTCCGCCGGTGGTGTACAGCACGCCGTTAATCGCGAGCGGCGTGCCCTCCAGCTTGTACTCCGGGCGCGGTCCCAGAATGTCGGTTTTGAAGCGCCACGCCACCTCGAGCTTGCCGAAGTTGGTGGCGTCGATCTGGGTGAGCGGCGAGTACTTGGTCCCGCGCACGTCCGCGGTGTAGTGCGGCCAGTCGCCACCGGCCGTCGAAGGCTGGCGCGAGGCGCCGGCCCGATCCTGGCCCGATAGTCCCGTGGAGATCCAGAGCAGCACCGCGAGCAGACACAGGATCCCTGATTTGCGCGTCATCGTCCCCTCCTCGTGAAGCGTTCGTAGACGCGTACGCTAGCACTGATCTGGCGCCCCGTCACTGGTACTTTTCTTTGCCGCAACGAACGCCGTCTTGATATAACCAATCCACCATGGTTACCAGACGCGATTTCGTCAAGTCGGCTTCCGCTTCACTGGCGGCCGCTTCGCCCCTCGCAGCGCTCGCGCAGTCCACGCCGGGCCCCGCCAAGGCGCCGGAGATCCTCGTGCAGCGCACCGTGCGCCCGGTGGTGATCTCCGACTACTCGGGATGGGAGTTCAAGAACGGGGGCACGGAAAACGCCGTGCAGCGCGCGTTCCGGCTGATCACCGAAGGCAAGGACGTGCTCGACGCGCTGATCGCCGGGGTCAACATCCCGGAACTGGACCCGCTCGAGACGGGCATCGGCTACGGCGCGCTGCCCAACGCCGATGGCGTCGTCCAACTCGATGCCTCGTGCATGCACGGTCCCAGGAAGCGGGCCGGCGCCGTGGCCTGCATCGAAGGCGTGCGCACGCCGTCGTTGGTCGCCAAGGCGGTGATGGACTACACCGACCACCACCTGCTGAGCGGCGCCGGGGCCAGGGAGTTCGCGCGCGCCATGGGCTTCACCATCGAGGACGATCTGAACACCGAAACGTCTCGCCGCCTGTGGCGGGAATGGAAGCGCCGCGTCGATCCCGAACACTGGCTCGACCCCAGCGGCAAGGAGCGTCAGCCCAGGCCCAAGCACGAGCGCGACCCTGGCAATGACGCCGGCGCGGCGGCGAGCGCGCACCTCCTGCGCGATGCCGGGTGGGAGCCCCGCGCCCTGACGGCCGGCCGCTCGATGGTGCGTGACGGCTTGATTCGCGAGGGCAGTTTCTGGGGCACGATCAACTGCGACGCGATCGGCCCGCACGGCGATATCTGCGGCGTCACCACCACCAGCGGTCTGGCGTGGAAGATTCCTGGGCGCACCGGCGACTCGCCGATCCTCGGCGCCGGCCTGTACGTGGACAACGAGGTGGGCGCCGCGGGCTCCACCGGGCGCGGCGAGGCCAACCTCTACAACCTCTCGTCGTTCCTCGTCGTGGAGTCGATGCGGCGCGGCATGTCACCCAAGGACGCCGGCATGGAGGCGCTCAAGCGCATCCGCGCCAGCACCGTCGAGGCGCGGCTCCTGAACTCGAAGGGGAACCCCAACTTCAACATCCGGTTCTTCGTGCTCAACAAGCGCGGCGAGTGGGCGGGGGTCGCCATGTACCGCGCCGGGGAAACCCAGTACGCGGTGTGCACCGAGAACGGGGCGCAGACGCTGGAGCTAGAACCCCTGCTGCCCGGCGGGCCCGAGGACTAGAGACGCGACAGCCGTCTGCACTCTCGACGTGCCGTCGCTCGTGTCCGTCCACGCGAAGATTAATTCGTTCCCGCGGCGCGCGACACGCGGGTAGCCGCTCGACCGGTTTGCGCTGATGCCGGCGAGATTCGTCGACACTGATCGCGTGCCGCCGCGTTCGACACGGCGGATTCTGAATTGCGCTTTCTGGTCCGCATATTCGATCCATGCGACTGCGGCTGATCCGTCGGGCAGCAGCTCCACGTCCACCCGACCCAGCGCACTGACGTCATCGACCCGGATGGGATCGCCGAACGTCGCACCCGCGTCCGTTGAAAAGGCGACGTAGACGCGGCCCTGGTCACCCTGAGCCGTGAACCAGGCAATCGCAACGTTCTTGTCGCGTGCTCCGAGCGACGGTCCGTTCACCGGACACGCAGCAATCTTCCAGTTGTCCCGATGCACCGGCGCCGGCTGCGTCCATGTTCCGGCGACGAATCTCGAAACGTAGATATCCCGAATCTCGTCTTCCGACCGGTTCCGAAAAGCGACGATCGGGCCTTCGGACGTCACCGCCGTCGTGGTCGGGCAGCATTCGCACACGCGATCGTCGAGGAGCGAGTCGGACAGTTGACGCCCGGTCGTGTCATATATCGTGGCCCGCAGGCTCATGGCACCCGCATCCATGCCTTCATGCGCGCCTTCTTTCATCTGGCGGCCGTCGAGCCACGTGAGACCGAGCCCGGCACCGGGCATCTGAAAGAGCGACGCGAAGCCATGCTCTGTGCGCGTGCCGTCGTGATGGGGTGTGAACGACGGTCCCCACGTCTTTCCGTCGTCTTTCGAGAGAGACAGACGCACGTCGTACGCGTACGTGCTCGACGCGCTCTTCTGCAGCCAGTGGGCGGCAAGTGTTCCGTCCTGCAGGTGCACGACCGACGGGACGTCAGCCCAGTTCACGAACCAGTCGTCGCCTGACGCGACGACGCGAGGTTGAGACCAACCGGAGGAGGTGCGATCCGCGATCTTCAGCGTCGCTTTCCCGTCGGCCTGCTCCACCCAGCTCAAGACGGCGCGATCGCCCGTCACGGTCAGTTGTGGTTGTCCACTGCGGCCGACCGCCGGTGAATCGAGTCGCGCGAGCGGAAGCAACCACGTCGTGTCCGGTACAGCTCGCGACGCCGCCGCTGTGAGGGTGAACACGGCGCCGCACGCGGCTACAAGTGAGGTCCGAATGGAATGGGTCAAGAGCCCTCCACAAAGGAAGGCATTGTACGACACCAGTTCGTCATTCGGACTTGTGTTCTGGTTCGCTCTTCGAAGACTCCGCCGGCGAAGTCGCGGCGCTGATTTTCGTCACCGAGGCCTTTTCCGTTGCGCCGGGTTTGTCGCTCCATTCGACGATGGAACCATCTGCCAGGCGCTGCCGCACGTTCCAGCGCACTTCCTTCGCGCCTTCTGGATTCTTCGCGGTGAATTTCAGAGCCACGTACTTGTTTGATGGCACCTCGACCTGCCAGCTGACGGCGGTGATGCGGGTGCCTGTTTTGGTCGTGGTGTAGCTGCCTGTGGCCGGGGCCGCAACATCCAAAACCGTGATGCCCTCGGGAATCTCGAGATCCAGCGACGTCGTCGCGACCTTCGCCTCGTTGTGCACGCGCAGCTCGTAGTTCTGGCTGACTCCAGCTTTCGACTCTGGCGGGGAGACCATGATGTGCGCGTACGCCACTCCACCGCCGAGCGCGCACGCGAACACCAGGGCTACTAACCGTCTCATGTGTCCTCCTCAGTGTTTGCGATGCGGCGGCTGCCGCTTGATCTGGGGCTTCTTGGCCGCTCATCGCTTCCGCTGAGAAACCATCGTACTGCACCACATCAGCCGGTCGATCGGCCGCGGCGTCGGATTAACGAGAATTAATCATCCGTTCATTCCGATCGCGGTATGTTCACTCAGCGATGTCCGCGTGGCCGCGAGGATCAATAACCTCGCGATCGTCGAACCGATTTGAGGCCTTTATGCTGTATCGCATCCGGAACCTGTTGCTGGTGGCCGTCTGCCTGCTCATCGCCTGCGCCGCTTCCACCGCTGCGCAAACACCGCCGCAGGAGGGGGACGTCCAGGACCGTGTTGGACGTCTCGAAGAACAAGTGAAGGCATTACGTGCGGAACTGGAGGCGCTGCGAGCGCAGATGACAGCGGGCCAGGCAACTCAGCCTGTAGGAGGCGCGGCGTCCCCTGCGCCAGCGCCACAGGGGACGGTCGCAGCACCGGCGGCGCCTGCGCCGACGGGTACGGGGCTCGAAGGCCAGTCGACCGCAACGCTCCCCGTGTACGGTACCGCCTCGCAGGGTTCGAAGGTCTTCAATCCCGATATCGGGATGATTGGCAACTTCATCAGCGCGACGGGTCAGAGCCGCGGGGGCAGTCCGTCGATCGTGCCAATCCCGTTTGCGACGTTGCAGGAGAGCGAGGCGAGCTTTCAGGCCATCGTCGATCCCTACGCGCGGGCGGATTTCTTTCTGGCCCTCGGCGAAGAAGGCATTGAAGTGGAAGAAGGGTACGTCTCGTTTCCCACTTTGCCTGGCGGACTCCTGGTAAAGGCCGGAAAGTTCCGCGCGAACTTCGGGCGTCTGAACGCGTTCCACAACCACACATTGCCATGGATCGATCGTCCCCTCGTCATGTACAACCTGCTGGGCGGCAGCCCACTTGATCCCGACACGGGCATCAAAGACGCGGGTGTGTCGGTTGCGCGGCTCATTCCCGCCGGCAATCTGTTTCTTGAAGGTGTGGCCGAGATCTACCGCGGCGATTCCGGTACGTTGTACAAATCGAACCGCCGGGGCGACTTCAGCACGGTCGGGCATCTTCGCGCGTACGCCGATCTGACGGACCAAACCAACATTGAGATCGGCGGCTCGTACTCACGTGGTCACAATGAGTTGGGCAGCGACTTCATCACGCAACTCTACGGCACAGACGTCACGTTGAGGTGGCGCCCGCTACGACGAGCCATCTACCATTCCATGGCGGCCCGCACTGAACTGATGTGGAGCCGCCGCGATCAGTTGCCGTCGCTGCAACGTGCCTTCGGCGGCTACGCATCGCTCGACTACGGATTCACGCGCCGCTGGTTCATCGGAGGCCGGTACGACTGGGCGGATCGTGCACAGAGCGCGGCGATTCAGGATCGCGGACAGTCGGCGGTGCTGACGTTCTGGCCGAGTGAGTTCAGCCAGGTCCGAGGCCAGTACCGACGGACGCGGTACGGCGATGACGGCCGCGTGGCGAACGAATTAATGTTTCAGGTTCTCTTCACGATCGGTGCGCATGGTGCGCACGCCTTCTGACCTGAGGGAGACATCCGATGAGTCGAAGGCGCATCAACGCCACGCCGACGGCACCAGCAGCGAGTGGATCGGCGCCGCCGGCACGCGTCAACCGGCGCCGGTCACGAAATTGACCGCGGCGACGGTGGGAGGCACGCAGGGAGACGACGTCTCATGACGGCAGTCGTCGCCTCTGTCCTGACCGGCGCTTCTCTGTCGGGGCAGATGGCCAGCGACGAGGCGGCGGCTGTCTGTTTTCGGACAAATACGAGATGTCTCTTGGACGATTTGCCGCAGTCCTCGGCCGATGCCGAATTGTCGGCAGCTCGGTCGCGCGATATCTCGCACGAAGCCGTAAGTCCCCGCGCTTCTTGGCCCAACGAGCGGCGGCACGCGTTGTGAGTATCGACGCGGCAGTCGTCCTGTCACGATTCGCCTATCTGTGAATCCTTGCACTCAGGAGCACCTTATGACCTTTCGATTGTCACGACTTGTCGGCCTCGGGTTGGTTCTCGCTACGGTTACACCAGCGGTCGCGCAGCCCGCGCTGCAAGGACCGGCACGACCAGCATCGGTCGGCCTCCTCGGTGGTTTCTCGGCAGGCTCTGGGGATGCGGGAGGGGGCTTCGGATTGAATCTCGCATTCGACGCCACGGACCGAGTGACCGTCGAAGGGCGCGGCCTCTCCATCATGCAGCGCGGACGCGGCACGATGGGACTCGAGGCGACCGGCACGATGCTCTTCACCATCGCGCGCGGTCCGAAAGCGGCGCCGTACGCCGCAATCGGCGGCGGCGTTTATCGCACCAGTTTCGACCTCGGCAATCAAGCGATGTTCGGCGGGATGGGATCGCAGTTTGGTCCGGGCACGATGATGGTCCCGATTCAAGGCACATCGGGGCCCACCTTCAACAGCAGTCACATGTCGGCGTTCTACGCGAACCGTCTTGGACAGATGTCCGTTCCGGCGAGCGGCCGGTGGGGCATGCGTTCATTCACGGATCCAGCGCTGACATTCGGTGGCGGCATCCGCCTCGACGTCACCGAACGGTTCTACGTCAGACCGGACGTGCGCGCGCTCGTGGTATTCGCAAACGGCGACCGGTTGACGCGTGCGACGATGACCGTCGGCTTCGGGTATCGGTTCTGAGGCGGCCGATGTCATCGCCGATCGACCGCCGTCAGTTTCTGTCTGGCAGTCTGGCCGCCGCCGCACTGTTCACGGTGCCGCGTGGCGCGCGGGCGCTCGGAGCCACCGCGTTGGTCCGCGACGTCGTCCTCACTGCACGCGAAGCCACCGTTCAGGTCGGCACGAACCAGTGGGCGACGTGGACGTACGACGGAGCGGTGCCCGGACCTGAGATCCGGATCGCACGCGGCGATCGCGTGCGCATTCGACTCGACAACCGCCTGCCCCAGCCGACGACGATCCACTGGCATGGCCTGGCGGTACCGCCGGCGATGGACGGTGTTGTCGGGCTTTCTCAACCTGCCGTGCAACCAGGCCAGTCGTTCACGTACGAGTTCGACGTCACACAAAGCGGAACCTTCTTCTACCACGCGCATGTCGGCCTTCAACTCGATCGCGGTCTGTACGGCGCGCTGATTGTCGAAGAACCCGGTGAAAACGACCGTCTCCGCATCGATCGCGAGTACGTCGTCCTCCTCGACGATTGGCTGACCATCACGCCGGAAGCCGCGCTCGCCTCGATGCGGGTGTCCGGCGGGATGATGGGCGGCGGCGGCCCCGCGTACGCCGGGTATCTATTGAACGGAACAACCGTCCCCTCTCGACTCGCGGTCACACGCGGAGAGCGCGTACGCCTTCGGCTGATCAACGCGGCGAGCGCCACGCCGTTCCGTGTCGGGCTCACCGGACACAGCCTCATCGTCACGCACGCGGACGGACAGCCGGTTTCCCCGGTTGAGGTGTCGACGCTCGTGATCGGGATGGGCGAACGGTACGACGTCATCGTGTCAGCGACGAACCCCGGCACGTGGCCTTTGCTTGTGAGTCCGTGGGGTAGCCCGGTGCCGACGTCGCTGGGATTGCTCGTCTATACAGGATCCGAGCGCAACGTCGCACCGCCGTTCGCATGGCCGCCCGAGCTGCAGGCCGGCCGCACGCTTCGCTATGAAGACCTTCGATCGCCTTCTCTCGCCGAGCCTTCCGCTCCGGCGTCTCTGATCGTTCCTGCCGTCCTGTCCGGTGGGATGAGCGGCATGGGCAGCGGCACGGCCAGCTGGACGATCAACGGCCAGATCTACCCGAATGCGGATCCCTTCGTGGTGCGCGAAGGCGCCCGCGTGCAGATTGCGATGACGAATCGTTCGATGATGCCGCACCCGATGCACCTCCACGGTCACACAGGGATGCTCAGGTTGCCCGGGCTCTCAGGCGCGGGGTTCGCCAAAGATACAGTGCTGCTCAATCCAATGGACACGGCGACCTTGGAGTTCACCGCCGACAATCCCGGCCGATGGCTGTTCCACTGCCACAACCTGTATCACATGGAGCTCGGGATGGCTCGCGTCGTCGAGTATCGGTGAGCGATCGCGAGCAGAAAAAGGCGGCCGCCGCTCGAGCGTCAGCGCTGCGCGGTTCCATGGTGTTCAGTTGTGAACAGCACTGTCGCTGCGCTCCGTGTGAGGCTTGGTGGTTACGTTGTGAACTCGGAAGGAGTCAATCATGAGCATGAAGAGAATCGTGACGGCGATGATGGCAGGTTGTGCGGCGGTCGCGATCTCGGCGGTCCCCGGGCTCGCCGCGCAGACGCCCCATGAGCAGCACGCGGCGACCGCCAAAGCGAAGCCGCCCGCCGGCATGGAGGCCAAGTGCCAGGCCATGATGGCCGAGCGGGAGAAAATGATGGCCGACGTGAAGGCCGCCGATCAGCGGCTCGATAGTCTCGTCGCCACGATGAACGCCGCGTCGGGCATGGAGAAGATGGCTGCGACCGCCACCGTCGTCACCGAAATGGTGACCGAGCGCCGGACGATGCGGGAGGGCATGATGAAAATGCAGCAGGGCATGATGAGCCACATGATGGAGCACATGCAGGAGGGCAAGGAGTCGATGGCGATGTGCCCCATGATGAAGTCGAAGCCGATGGGCGGCATGAAGCACTGAGCACCTGGGACGAGAGAGCGAGGGATAGCGGACATGGAAGGCTTGTTCCCATTGGGTATCTGGCCTTGATCCGGGTGCCGCTGTACAACGTGTTCGCCTCTCGGCCGGAACGGCCCGAAGGGCGTTCGTCGAAGAACGCCGCGTGAGTAGACCGACGGAATCTGCGCTGCCCTGCGTCCTGACGATCAACGGTGGCTCGTCGAGCATCCGGTTCGCGGTGTATGAGGCAGGCGAAACGCTGCGGCGGCAGCTCGATGGGAAGATCGATCGCATCGGTTTGAGCGGCACGAATCTGGTCGTCAGCGATCCGGCTGGCAAACCGCAGGTCTCCCGCCGCCTTGCCGCCGCCGACCACCGCACGGCGGTGGGTTTCCTGCTGGACTGGCTCGAGGCGCAGCCGGTCTTCGCGTCGGTCAAAGCCGCGGGACACCGCGTGGTGCACGGCATGAAGCACTCCGAACCGGAGCGGGTCACGCCGAAGCTGCTCGCGGAACTGCACCGCATCACGCCGTATGCCCCCGATCACCTGCCGCGCGAGATCGGGCTGATCGAGGCGTTCAGGCGGCGGCATCCAAAACTGCCACAGGTGGCGTGCTTCGACACGGCGTTTCACCGCACGATGCCGCGGGTCGCCAGGTTGCTGCCGATCCCACGGCGCTACGCGACACAGGGCGTCGAGCGCTACGGCTTCCACGGCCTGTCCTACGCGTATTTGATGAAAGAACTCGGCCGCCTCGATCCCGCGGCCGCCAAGGGGCGCGTGATCCTCGCGCATCTCGGCAATGGCGCCAGCCTGGCCGCCGTGCGCCACGGGAAAAGCATCGATACGAGCATGGGCTTCACGCCCGCGGCAGGATTGGTGATGAGCACCCGCACGGGAGACCTGGATCCCGGCCTGGTGTACTACCTGGCGCGAACCGGGCGCATGACCGCGGTGCGATTTCAGCGGATGGTGAACCATGAATCCGGGCTGCTCGGCGTGTCCGGGACCAGCTCCGATCTGCGTGACTTGCTCGCGCGCGAAGCGAGTGACGCGCGGGCCGCGGATGCGGTGGCGCTGTTTTGTTATCAGGCGAAGAAGTGGATCGGCTCGTTCGCCGCGGCGCTCGGCGGATTGGACACGCTCGTCTTCGCCGGAGGCATCGGCGAACACGCACCGCTCATTCGGGAGCGGATCTGCCACGGACTCGGCTTTCTCGGCGTCGAGCTACACCGGAAGCGCAATGCGAAGAACGCACCGCTGATTTCGCCGGACGCCGGTCGCGTCAAGGTGCGCGTCATGCGCGCGGACGAAGAACTGATGATTGCGCGATCGGTTGTGCGAGCCTGTCGCGGCTACTTCAAATGACGCAGCGCAAAAAGAGGGCCCTATGATGAACCAAACTGGCGGATGGATGGGTGGATGGGCGGGCGGAGGGATGTGGCTCTGGACGGTGATCGGCGTCCTGGTGGTGGTCCTGCTGGTTGTTGTGATCAGCAAGCTGATCAACAAATAATCGTGCGTTCACGACCAGAGACACTCACTCCAGAACTGCTGCGCCAGATGGACGCGTATTGGCGCGCCGCCAATTATCTGTCGGTCGGCCAGATCTATCTGTACGACAATCCGCTGCTGAAGCGGCCGCTGACGCTCGCCGATGTGAAGCACATGCTGCTGGGACACTGGGGCACGACCCCCGGGCAGAACTTCATCTACACCCACTTGAACCGGGTCATCAAGAAATACGACCTCGACATGATTTACGTCTCCGGCCCCGGCCACGGCGGCCCAACCGTCGTGGCCAACACGTACCTCGAGGGCACGTACAGCGAGATCTATCCCAACATCAGCCAGGATGAGGCCGGACTTCGGAAGCTCTTTCTTCAGTTTTCATTTCCAGGAGGCATTCCCAGCCACGCATCGCCGGAGTGCCCAGGCTCGATCCACGAGGGCGGTGAGCTGGGCTATTCGCTCAGCCATGCGTTCGGCGCCGTGTTCGACAATCCCGATCTCGTTGTCGCCTGCGTCGTCGGCGATGGCGAGGCGGAAACCGGACCGCTGGCCACGGCGTGGCATTCCAACAAGTTCCTCGATCCGGTAACCGACGGCGCCGTGCTGCCGATCCTGCATCTCAACGGCTACAAGATTTCGAATCCGACCCTCCTCGCCCGCATCACCCGCGAGGAATTGGAGCAGTTGCTCCGCGGCTACGGGTGGACGCCATACTTCGTCGAGGGTCACGAGCCTGCGCTGATGCATGAGGCGATGGCCGCGACGCTCGACACGGTGGTGGAGCAGATTAAGAAGATCCAGCAGGACGCCCGGGTCCACGGCAACATCGCGCGTCCGCGCTGGCCGATGATCGTGCTCAACTCACCGAAGGGCTGGACCGGGCCAAAGATGGTCGATGGCCTGCAGGTGGAAGGCACCTTCCGTTCGCACCAGGTGCCGCTCCACCCGACCACCCATCCCGAGCACCTCACGTTGTTGGAGGACTGGCTGAGGAGCTACCGGCCGGAGGAACTCTTCGATGAGGAGGGCCGCCTGAAACAGGAACTGGCCGAACTGGCACCCAAGGGCGAACGACGCATGGGCGCGAACCCCAACGCCAACGGCGGCATGCTGCTTCGCGACCTGCGGATACCGGATTTCCGCGACTACGCGGTCAACGTGCCCTCGCCGGGGGTGCGCGGCATCGGCGACACGCACGTGCTCGGGCGTTTCCTCCGCGACGTGGTGACGCTAAACAGGGACCAGCGAAATTTCCGGGTCTTCGGCCCAGACGAGACGCTCTCCAACGGCCTGGAAGCCCTCTTCGAAGTGACCAACCGCCAATGGGACGCCGCGACCGCGCCGAACGACGAATTTCTCGCGCCCACTGGGCGCGTGATGGAAATGCTCAGCGAGCACCAATGCGAGGGCTGGCTCGAGGGCTACTTGCTCACCGGGCGGCACGGACTCTTCCACTGCTATGAGGCGTTCATCCACATCGTCGACTCGATGTTCAACCAGCACGCCAAGTGGCTGAAGGTCACCTCGCACTTGCCTTGGCGGCGGAAGATCGCCTCGTTGAACTACCTGCTGGCCTCGCACGTCTGGCGCCAGGATCACAACGGCTTCACGCACCAGGATCCCGGTTTCATCGACCTCGTCATGAACAAGAAGGCCGAGGTCGTGCGGGTGTACCTTCCGCCGGATGCCAACTGCCTGCTGTCGGTGATGGACCACTGCCTGCGCAGCCGGCACTACGTCAACGTCGTGATCGCGGGCAAACACCCGGCGCCGCAGTGGCTGACGATGGATGCGGCCGTCAAGCACTGCATCGAGGGTGTCGGCATCTGGCAGTGGGCCAGCAACGACCAGGGCGTGGCACCCGACGTGGTGATGGCCTGCTGTGGCGACGTGCCTACGCTGGAAACGCTCGCCGCCGTGTCGATCATGCGCGAGCATCTGCCCGACCTGCACATCCGGGTGGTCAACGTCATCGACCTCATGAGGCTACAGCCGCACACCGAGCACCCGCACGGGCTGAGCGATATGGACTTCGACGAGTTCTTCACCAGGGACAAGCCGGTCATCTTCGCCTTCCATGGCTACCCGTGGTTGATTCACCGGCTGACCTACCGCCGCACCAACCACGACAACATCCACGTCCGCGGCTACAAGGAAGAGGGCACGATCACCACCGCCTTCGACATGACCGTGCTGAACGATCTGGACCGCTTCCATCTCGTGATGGATACCATCGACCGCCTGCCGCAGACTGGCGACAGGGGCCTCGACCTGAAGCAGCAGCTCAAGGACAAGCTGATCGAGCACAGGCAATACATCAACAAGTACGGCGAGGACCTGCCAGAGATTCGCAATTGGAAGTGGGGCAGTGCGCCTTTACCTCATTCGACACGGTGAAACCGAGTGGTCGCTCGCCGGCCGGCACACCAGCCGAACGGACGTTTCTCTAACCGAACAAGGCGAACAGGACGCGCGCAAGGTGGGAGAACGGCTGCGCGCCGCCGGATTCACCCGTGTGTTCACCAGCCCGAGGCAGCGCGCGCGGCGGACGAGTGCACTGGCCGGGTTGACTCCGGTTGCCGAGATCGAACCGGATCTGGCGGAGTGGGACTATGGCGATTACGAAGGACAGCAATCCGGGGACATTCGCAAGGGGCGACCGGACTGGAACCTCTTTCGGGACAACGTCGCCCTCTTCTCGCACGGCCACTTCGGGCGCGTCCTGGCCGTGCGATGGATCGGATTGCCGGTGATCAAAGGACAGAATTTCCTGCTCGGCACGGCGTCGCTCAGCATTGTCGGCTGCGAACCCAACCATCCCGAAGTGCCGGTCATCGCGCTATGGAACTCATAGCCAGCCACCGGTAAATCCCGCTCGTCGCAACCCGGTGACGACGTGGGGGCAGGCTCGCATCAAGCGCCACAACAAACCCGTCCGATAGTTTTCGATCATCAGAATAGTCGGCCCTTCATTCAGCCCGAAATGCCACGGCGATACCCAGCCACAGGGATTGCCGGATGCAGCGGGGTAGGTCGGATTGAAGGACGCTTTGAAGCCGTAGCGGTTCGACTGTGTCAGTTCGAGATCATGAATGCAGTAGTCGAGCGCGGGCAGCACAATCTCGGGCGCGAATGGCAGCGACGCCGCCACGGCCCACGGCGCGATCGTGCCGTCGTCGGGTCCGTACGGCACGCCGCGCCCCACGTAATCGAAGAACTGGCGCTCGATGCCGGCCACGTTGATGGTGTCCGGACCGGGACCTTCGCTCGCGGTCAGTCCCCAGCAGCACCCGCCATAGCGCGCGTACTTGAGCGGGTTGTCGATGGCGTACTCACGTTGCACACAGGTCGCGCGCCGGCTGTTCTCGAAATAGTCGATGCCCTTGGCACGCATGAAGGCGTCCTGGATACCGCGAAAGTCGACCCAGATATGGGAGAGTTGGTGCGTGAATAGCGGCCCGGCATAGAGATAGTCATATCCGTAACAGCGTTCCCACCGATAAGTGGAAGCCCACGCGGCGTAGCTGCTCTCCGGCAGCGGGTGCGTGGGCGATCCGAGTCCCAGGATATACAGTACGAGCGCCTCGTCGTAACCCTCCCACCGCCATTTCAGAAATCCGCTTTCGGGCTTCCACCCGTGCGTGACCGTCGCGCCACCGTTTTGCGCCCATGGCCAGTCAGCGCGGCGATAGAGCGCGTCGGCAAGGGCGCGTATTTCCTGTTCCTCAGTCGTACCCGCGTCAAAATACGCGCCAGCAGTCAACGCACCGGCGAGCAGAATGGCGCTGTCCACAGTCGACAATTCGCATTGCCACGCGCGCAGGCCGGTCTGCATGTCGAGAAAATGATAGTAGAAGCCGTGGTAGCCGGTCGCGTCCGGCTCGGGGCCTTGCCGGCTGTTCCAGAAAAATCGCAGCGTGGCGATGATGGTCTCGACCGCCGCCGCCCGCGTGATGAAGCCGCGCTCGACCGCGACCGGAGATACCGCCAAGGCGAGACCGGTGGCGGCAATGCTGGCGGGCCAATCGGGCGCGGTCTTGTCGAGCACCAGTCCGTTGTGCGGACTGGTCTCGTGCAGAAAGTAGTTGAAAGCATCGCGCTGAAGCGACTCCAGCTCGGCACCGACCGTGGGTTTGTCTATCACGCCGCCGCGGCTGTGCGCTCGGTATTGCCCCTCACGGGCGTCCCGGGCGCCGCTGTCTTGCCGGGCCGGCGGATGCCTGCCAGCTTGGTGCGCTTCAGCATCAGCGCATTGATCGCCACGATCAGGGTACTGCCGGACATTGACATCGCTGCGACCTCCGGACTCAGCACGAATGGGTACAGGACGCCCGCAGCGAGCGGGAACGCGATCGCGTTGTAGCCGACCGCCCACCAAAGATTCTGGTGCATCTTTCGCAACGTTGCGCGCGATAGCTCGATTGCGGCGACGATGTCATACGGGTCGCTCTTCATCAACACGACATCGGCGCTCTCCATCGCGACGTCGGTGCCGGCGCCAATGGCAAACCCCACGTCAGCCTGGATCAGTGCTGGCGCGTCGTTGACTCCATC
>Ga0082335_1002234_pt1 | contig 37021 bp, 35 predicted proteins | sample Subgrocontami58m_FD_72375 | JGI IMG/M metagenome (GOLD analysis project Ga0082335, IMG submission 72375) | Subsurface groundwater microbial communities from S. Glens Falls, New York, USA - GMW37 contaminated, 5.8 m (SPADES assembly) (version 2) ...
ATAATATAATTCCATCGCCTTCCTGTCATTCCGTGCTTGACACGGAATCCAGTTCTTTTAGATAGTTATGGATTCCGGCTTTCGCCGGAATGACTCAAGGAGCATATTTTGCAAAGCTTTCAGATTATCTATAAACCAGCACCACCCCCATAACGACGAGGATGGCCCCCAGGATGACGTTTAGCCGGAAAGACTCCAGCTTCCGGTTGACGATAAAGGACAGCAGGACCAGAAACAGCGGAATGGTGGCGAGCAGCGGCCCGGCAACGCTGATGGGGCTCCAGCTGAGGGCGACATAACGCAATAACTGGGCCGCGGTGGCCAAAATTCCCGACGCGGCAAACCAGAGCAGCGCCGTACGTTCCATATTGATTATCCCCCCTCTTATCTCCGGACCAATCATGGTGGCGCCAAATACCAGCAGCGCGGTGGAATAGGATATCAGTGTGCCGGCCAAAGGGGAGCCTCCCTCCCGCAGGCCCAATTTGACCAGCAGGGGCGTGACGCCATAGAAAACGCCCGTCAGCAGCGCGGCGACGATGCCCGCCCGGTTCAGCCGCGGCTTTTTGCTCAGCCCATCTTCCCGGCTGTCATCATCTTCCTGTTGTGGCCAAAACAGCAGGGCCGGCCCGATCATGATGAGCGCCGAGCCGACGGCCAAATCCCGGGTGACCCGTTCCCCGAGGATGACAATGCCCAGCAGGATGGAATAGATGAGGTTCAGAGATGAGAGGATGGCGGCCATATTGGCGCCCAGATGTTGTATGGCGCGGTAACCCGCAGAACGCCCGAAGACAAAATTCGTAATCCCGGCGGCAGCCAGGTAGGCATAGCCTTTCCAGGTAAAAGAGGTGATGGAGTGCAGTTCGCCCCCGATCACGGCCATTGCCAGGATCAGCGGCGGAGCGACCGCAACGGAAATATACCCTCCTAAACCGGCATCTTTTATCCGCAGTACGCCGCGCCGGGAGCAAATCATGTTAGCGGCGAAACAGAAGGCCGACAGCAAAGCTACGAGGGAACCATTCATGAGAGATTATTCACGTGCCGCATCGAGGATGGCCCTTTTGACGAGGGTTTTGGTTATTTCAATCTTGTAGGCATTCATGGAGAGCGGAAGGGCGCCGGCCACGGCCGCATTGGCCGCCGCTCCCGCCGTTTCCGCAGTGATAGACTTCCCTCTTATTGCCTCCTCGGCTTCCCGCGCCCTGAAGGGTGTAGGGGCCACTGCTCCGATAACGATCCGGGCATCTTCGCAGGCACCCCTCTCGACGGTGATGAGCGAGGCCAGGCTGACAACGGCAAAGTCAATGGCTTTTCTCAACCGGAACTTGCGGAATGCTTGTTTGCCTCCGGCAGGAAGCCCGGGGACCTGTATCTCCTGCACCATTTCATCCGCCCCGAGAACGTTCCCCAGGACCGTGAAGAAATCAGCAATGGGTATGAGGCGATCGGCATTCGCCCCTTTGATGGCGATCTTGGCCTCCAGGGCGCTTAAGGCGACGGCCGTGTCGGAAGGACCAACGGCAAAGCAGCCTTTCCCCCCCAGGATAGCATGATAGCGGTTGTCCCCGGTCACCGCAAAGCAGGAGCGGCCCCCTTTCCGCAGGCAAAAATAGTCTCTGCCCGTCAAGGGAGAGCATCGGTAGTACAGGCAGCGCACCTCCTGGCAGAGGTTCCCACCCAGGGTCCCCATGTTTCTGATCTGGGGTGAAGCAACGGAGTTGGCGGCCTCCGCCAGCACGCCGTATTTTTCCCTGACCACCGGGGAAGAGGCAAGGTCGGCGAGTTTAGCCAGGGCGCCGATCCTGAGCCCTCCGGAGTCTTCCTCGATGTAATTCAGGCCGGGAATGTTTTTGATATTGACCAGGGCCGCGGGATAAAGGGGCAGGACCTTGTTCTTTAGAAGTCCCAGGCAGTCGGTTCCGCCGGCGATGATCATGGCCTTCTCCTGCCTCGCGGCAACCGCCTCGTCCAGCGTCCCGGCATTTATATGGCGAAAAGGTCTCATCCTAATTCACCTTGCCCAGCGCCCGGAGGATTTTGTCCGGCGTGATCGGCGTACTGTTGATCCTTACCCCCAACGCGTTATAGACGGCATGAGCGACGGCCGGCGCACTGGGAATGAGCGAAGCTTCACCGATCCCCTTGGCCCCAAAAACGGTATTGGGATTGATCGGTTCCACCAGGATGGCGGTCGTAGGGGGCACATCGAGATGGGTCGGGACCTTATAGTCCAGATAGTTGGCATTCAGTCCCTGGCCGTTATGGGGATCCTGGATGAAATCCTCCCAGAGGGCATAGCCGATCCCCATGAGCGTTGAACCCAAGAGCTGATTTTCCGCGGTGTTGAGGCTGATCACCCGCCCCACATCCTGGGCGGTAACGTATTTCAATATTTCCACCTCCCCCGTTCCCTCATCCACGGCCACTTCCACGATATGGCAGACCCAGGTCTTGGGGACGAGGGAGCCGGCCGGCTCCTCGGGGGTCCAGGGAACATTTTCCCAGCAGGCATACCACCCGTAGCCGTCCAGGCGGCAGCCGATGGGCCGGGAATCGACGACGGCCTTCGCTCCCACATATTTGGCGGTTACGGACCGGATGGCAATTTTCCGGGAGGGCGCCCCTTTCACGAAAATCCATCCTTCCCGCGCTTCGAGCTCTCCCGCCGCCACTTCCAATTCCTCGGCGGCCAGGGAAAGGAGCTTTTCTCTGGCGTCGCGGGCGGCCAGTTGCACGGCGCCGCCCATATTGCAGGTATTCTGGCAGTGGTCCGAAGCCGAGGCATAGGGCGCACCTTCCGTATCGGCGCGGATTACCCGGACATCTTCATAGCGCACGCCGAGCTCTTCGGCACAGATCGCCGCTTCCACCGTATAAACCCCCTGCCCCGTTTCATCGCCGGCAGCGAAAAGCTGCACGGAACCGTCCTGGTTAATCTCCACCATGGCCGCCGCCGGGGTGACGGAACCGCCGCCGCTGTGGACGGCAATGGCCATCCCGATCCCGTGCTTCCGGCCGTCGGCCAGCACTTTGGCGCCCGGCTGATGCTGCTTGTCTTGCCAGCCGCTGGCCTCCGCCGCCCGGCGCAGGCAATCGTCCAGGCCGCTTGCCGTCTGCTTCTGCTGCTCCCACCAATCACCGGCCCCCGAGTGGTTTTTCCTATAGAAATCAATATGGTCCACACCTAACTTCTCGATCAGCCGATCGCAGAGTTGTGATACGGCGTAATGGCCTTGAGTCGAACCATAGCCCCGGAAGGAACCGGTACCGGCCAGATTGGTGTAGACGCCGTAGCCCTCAAAGCGGCAATTGCCGCATTTCCAGGTCCAGTTCGGCGCCCGCCCGATGTTCCGCAGTTCCACGGCAGCCGAACGGTGCGCCATGCCGCAATTCATAACGGTTTTCATACTGATGGCGGAGAGCCGGCCGTCCTTTTTGCCCCCCATCTTCACCACGCTGTGGGCAATCGGCCGCGCCCAATGATATTCCCACATCCTTAAACCCTGAAATTTCACCGGGCGGCCCGTTTTCCTGGCCAACGCCGCCGCCAGGGAGAGGACCCGCAAATCGACATGCTTGCCAAAACGTCCCCCGGCCTGATGGCATATGCCCCGCACCTTGTTGAGGGGCGTGCCATATACCGCGGACAGGACCGGCCAGAGCCGGCCGGCCATAGTATCGGGATTTTCCTTGGTCCAGGCGGTACATACGCCGCCGGCGTCCCAGGCCACGATAATGGTGTCCGTTTCCAGGGGCGCCTGCAGCGTCGTTTGCGTGTGGACTTCCTCTTCCACGATAGCGTCGGCCTCCGCAAAGCCCTGCTCGACATTGCCGCCGGTCAACTTCGTTTTATCGATGACTTGGGAGGGTTTACCGCGCTCTTGGGAGTTCCACACGTTCCAGGGCCAGAGCGGCCTTTGCAAGGGGGCCCCGGGCGCCATGGCTTCCTTGGCATCAAAGACCGCCGGCAATGCCTTGTATTCCACCTCGATTAACGCCAGCGCTTCTTCGGCTGTTTCTCCCGTTTCGGCCACCACGGCGGCCACGTAGTCGCCCACAAAGAAAACCGTTTTTCCGAGAATTTTCAGGGGTTCGCCATTGGTTGCGCTCACCACGTCGGGAAATTGTTCCAAATCCTGATAGGTGATGACCGCCCGGACGCCGGGCAGCGCCCTGGCCCGGCTCGTGTCGATGCTCACAATGTCGGCATGGGGATGGGAACTACAGAGGATCGTCCCGTAAAGCATCCGGGGCACAAAGATGTCCTGGGTAAATTTGGCGCTCCCGGTAACCAGATCAAGGGCCCCGAAGCGCGGCAGGCGGCGGCCGATTACGGACAACTGCTCCGGCATGATTTCAATCCCCCTTCATCCGGGCAGCCGCCGCCAAGACCGACTCGACAATCTTTTGATAGGAGCCGCACCGGCACAGGTTGCCGGCCAGGCCTTCCTTTACCTGCCGCTCCGTGGGGTCGGGCGTCTCGTCCAGCAGGGCCTTGGCTTCCATGATCATCCCGGGGGTGCAAAAACCGCACTGCAGGCCGTCATGATCGATGAAGGCCTGTTGCAGCGGATGGAGAACTCCGTTTACCGGATCCCCCAATCCCTCGATGGTCGTGATTTCTTTACCGTCGCATTCGATAGTCAGGGTACTGCAGGAAAGGACCGGTTTCCCGTCCATGATGACCGTGCAGGCGCCGCACTCGCCGTTATTGCAGCCCGTTTTCGTTCCCGTCAGGATTAATGTTTCCCGCAGGGTTTGCGCCAGCGTATGCCAGGGCAGGACCTGGTGCCCAAGCTCCAGCTTCTCCGGCTGGCCGTTCACCACGATACTGATCACGCCTCTTGGTTCGCCCTGCGCCACGGCTTCCTACCTCGATTGTTGACTTAAGTCAGGGGGCGAATATAGCAAAGACCCGGGGAAGTGACAACTTAATTCTGCCACACAGACAATTCTTATCCTTTAGCTTTCTTCAGGTAATCCTCACGAATGGGACTAAAGACATCCAGGTTAAGAACCGGTTCATTTCCCAATACCTTCAAGCTATGGGGGATATTGGGCGGTACGAGGAGAACGTCACCCTCTTGGAGATATAGAACTTCGTCGCCCAGGACGAATTCCGCCTGACCTTTGATCATGTAGGTGAGTTGTTCATGGGCATGAGCATGCAGGGCCGGAGCCGCTTCCGGCGCAATTTCGTTAAGCACCATCATGCTGTTGTCGCCGCTGAACACCCGGCGGGTCACTCCTTCCCGGGCTTTCGCTCTCTCTAAGGTATTCCAGTTTTCTTTCACTGCCATAGCCTATCCTTTCCCAACGCGTGGTTTAAAACATTATGGGTTGTGCCGCCCCTGCCGGTCCGGGGTAATTCCCGCCCATTTCTGGCGCAGTACTTCCGCCAGAGCGGCGGCCAGCCTGTATTTATCCCATTTTTCGTGCAGCCCTCTGATTAAAACCGGCAGGGCCAGCCGGACTTCGTCATGGGGGCCGGGAAGTGCCACAAACATGGTCCAGTCCGCCTGGCCGACGGCAATCCTCACCCCATCCTTCCTGTGCCGGCCCTGACCCTGATGATAGTGAACCAGATAGGGAGCGGCCGCCTCTTTGTCCAACTTTTGCACGGCCTCTACCAGATGATCTTTATCCTCGGCGCCCACCCCGCCCGTGGTGATGACTATCCCAAATCCTTCCTCAACGGCACCTTGCAAAGCCCGGACAACCATTGGCAAATCATCTTCGAGAACAGGTCCGGCAACCGCCCTGTAGCCTTCCCGGTTTAACTGTTCGACAATAAACGGCGTGTTGGTGTCTTCAATATAATTGGTTATAATTTCCGATCCCGTCGGGAAAACGCGAATGCGCCGGCTGACGGCCAGGTTGACCTGGTTGCCCATGTCCTGGATGCGCTCTACCAGGCCCGGAGTTTCCACAGGATCGAGACAAACCATTCCGAGCACACCTTCCGAATGGACCAGGGTCTCCGCGGTAATGCGAACGCCCGGGAGGGCCTGCAAGGACCTTAGAATCTCTTTTTCCTTGCCGATGATTTGTTCCAATTGCACGTATGGTTTCAGAATGTCGAGAGTGAGGATGCCTTCACGGACATCTACCACGGCCACTTCGTTCGCTTCGAGACCGAGCACCTGGGCCACGGCCGCTGCCGCTGCTCCCAGGTTGACACTCGCCAGCTCGATGTTCGTCACAAAAAGCTCCGTTTTTTCCAGTAAGTCAAGCTTCATTATCTCTGGTCTTCCAGCCTGTCCCCGCTAAACGGGATCAAGGCGTTAACGAAATCATATTCTGAAAAAAAATGGAGAATATGATTTCTCACTTACTAATAACATCGTACCGGAAATCAAGCAGCGGCGCATCTAAAATCGCGCGCCCCACATCGACAATGTCCAGGTCCTCTTTTTGCAGCCGGGGCAAATCCATTAATTGCACCCCTCCGCCGTAGGCCAATTTTACCTTGTCCCGCAAGCCTGTCTGAATTAAGGAGCGGGAGCATTCCCGCAAATCTTCAATGGCGCCGGTATCCACCATGATTACGGACGCGCCCAGCCGGGCAGCTAACACCGCCTCTTCACCGATCTCCGCTGTTTCACCGAGCAATTGGACGACAATCCGGCGTTCGGGCAAAATGCGGGCCGCCTTGATTTCCCTTTCGATGGAACCCAGCAAGCGAAGATAATTCTTGTCCAGGTAGATGAAAGGATCGGGCAACATCCGGAGGGCGGCGCCGCCGGCCATCAGGCCCTGGCGGACGTATTCCTTCATTTCCCCGGGGACCTTCTTCCAACCGCCGCTAACCACCTGCACTTTTCCGGCCAGCATCACCGCTTGCCGGGCCGCTGTAGCAATTCCCGACATTTTCGAAATAATGCCGAGCAGGCAATCCTCGCCCCGGACGATTTGCCGAGGATTGCCCTCGAAAAACGCCACCGCCGATCCAGGGGCAATGTGCGCGCCTGTCGGGTAGATGACCCGCACTGCCAGCCCCAGGCCAATGGCTTGATTTGCCAGCTCTTCCATGCCGGCGAGCACACCGGCGACGGTACTGACGATTTTGGCCTTAACCTGGTGCTCGGCGATGTCTTTAAGCAGTAATCCCGGGACGTCGGGGAGGGTGTCCTTAGCTTGGCTCATCATTACCATCAAAATCCGGCACTCTCTGTTCCAGGGTGGCGGTTATGCCCGCCCTGAACCGGCGGTCACGATAGAGCCGGGCATCTAATTGCATTTCCTGCTCAATGAATCGTTCCTCGTCAAAGGTCGCGGCGTCATATTTGGCAAATAAAGTATCGAGCGCGGCAACGGACTGGGGCGCCAAAGGCCGCCCCATCCTGGTTAGTTCCTCTTTCACTTCTACCAAAGGTTTATTCACCAGTCTTCGATAATTAGCAAAATTACTCCTCATCTTAATGACTGCCGTTAATTTTTCTTCGGTCAACAGAGCTGCCCTCTTTTGCGGGTCCAGCCGGAGAATAGCGCTTTGCGGGCAGACGGCCAATTCCAGGGCCGCAGCTAATAATAGCGGACCCGTCTCATCGTTATTTTTCTGTAATGCTTCCTGATATCTAATTTTGTCCGCTTGAGGATCAGCGGTTTTTTGCAAGCGGGGAAGGGCCAAGGGCACGTCCACAACCGTATTGAATATCCCCATCTTCTTCAGGTCCGCTGCCGGGCATTCGGCTGCCGTGTAGGCCAGATACCGGGCATTGAGAAGTCCGGACCTGGAGATGGTTCTGCCGATACCGCCCCAACCGGGGATTAGTCCGAGGAGCACCTCGCTGAAGCAGATCGCCGACCGTGAGTCCCCGACAATTACGTCTGCCATGAGAACCAATTCCGCCGACCCGCCGTATCGGGCGCCGCCTCCACAAATGCCGATTATTCTGGTATCTTTTCCCAGTTGCCGGAGGGCGCGGTAGAGCTGAAAGGCCTTCTGCAGCCGCTCGTCGCCCCAATTATAAAGAAGATCGATGTCGGCGGCCGATGACCCCTTAACAAGCAGATTCTTTCTTAGTTCCAGCGTCCGGTCCAATTGCACCAGGCTTTCTTTAAGGTCGCCGCCGGCGTGAATCGGATCGTTAGCCGAATACATGATCAAAAACTGCAATTCCTTTTGCCTGGCCTGCATCAGGGATAGGACAACCAGATAGGCATCCAGGGCGGCGTTGCCCACTTGATGCACCGGTGGATTATGATAACAGACTATCGCCCCCGCCGTATCCCGGACTTTGATTTCCTCAAGGGTCAAATAGCTCTCTTTTTCCGACCACTCATAGAGAGGTTTTACATGTTCGAATAAGGATGTTTGGTTTGACCTGATAAAATTTACCGGTCCTTTTATGATCATATTTCTATCTACCTTTCACAGGAGACCGCGTTGCTTAAGCCATTTGGGCATCAATTCCCCTTCTATCTTCAACGCCAACTCAGGGGCCAGCTTCAGCATCCTTTCGGCCAGCGCCTCGCTGACGTTAAGCCCCCCCACCGCGCCGTCGAAGGCCAAGATGTTGTCAGTTTTCGTAATCCGGCGGGCAAAATCAACGGCTTTTCGCAGACCTTCGACCTCGATCGCATAATCCATGAAGGTAGTATTCTGCACGCAGCCCCTTAACAGGTCGGCCTGCGGTCCTACAACGAAGGTGGGTAATTGCTGGGCGAAGAAGGTACCGGGATAGCCTTTGAAACAATAATTTATAACGAGCGCCCTGATGGCCGGGTTCGGGGGCGGCACCAGATCCCCTTGATACAGAGGATCAGGCCCCGGATACAACATGTCCGTATAGCGGGTGAAGGGGGTAAAGGGGATGTCCAGGTCAAATTCGTCGACGTTGCCATTGAGAAAGTTACAGAATAGTATCCCGCAGGCTGTCGTATAGGGGATGGAATTAGGATAGTCGACAATTAGGATCACGTCTTCCAGACAACTCAGCAAGGTAATGATCTTCCCATACCAGGAAATGTTCCGCCTCGCAAAGAGTTTGTCCTGTTCGACCAGGTCGTTATGAGCATCAACGCCGATGATTCCGGTGGGAGCCATCTGCAGGATTACGGAGCAGGCAAACTTTTCCTGAACCAAGGGCGACTCGTAGATCAGCCGCGGGATAAGATTTGCCGACCGCGGTCCCATGCTTTGGTGGTAAAGGGAGCGGGTTTCTATCGTAGCGTAAGACATGGCAAAGGGTTTGAAAAGTCTGCCTATTTGCCGGTGATAATGTAACTCCCGCACGTCGCTGTTGTGGGCATGAATTATCCAGCGCGCGGAATAGGCGCGCCGCACGCCGTGAAAAGTGCCGATGTCCGTCTTGATGGGCACGCCCTGGTCCACCGGCGCCATTCCGCAAACCTTCCCCCGGAAATATTCATCTAAGGAAAATTTTTGTATTAATTCATCAGGCTCCCGAAAACGTAAGCCGGCCCCAACGCAAAGATTAATATTGTCGGTGTGACAACGCCGTTCAACTTCGTCCCTGATCGCTCTGAGCATCTCGGCATAGGCTTCCCCACCATAAAGATTGAAGCCGTGGTGGGAGGCCAAAATATTGACCGAATCCGGCGGCTGAATTTTACTTAAGTCGACATTCGCCAGCGCTTTTTTGGTCTGTTCCCTGATCTGTTTACGAATAGTCTCCGGCGATGCCAGGGAAATCGGGCTGGGGGCGCCGGGGAAAAGATCATCAAGGGCAACGCCGGTCATTCCGGGCAATTGTCCCGCCCGTTCCGCTAAAAGGTTGGGATCGATCGCGTAGGGTGAGATGCGCGGCGGCGCTGGCGGAAACAGGGGATTCGTCTTCATTTATGCCCGCCTCCCGGAAAGATTTCATCGATCTGCTGCCGATCCCGGAGGAGATAAAAGTCCCGGTCATATTTGCGCATTACTTCTTCGGACAAGTCCCAGATCGACAGCGTAGTGCCATACCATTGACAGCCCGGCGCCCGTTTCAGTTCCAGTCCGGCCGACCGTAATAAACGAATCACACCGGTGATGCATAGTACTCCGCAACCCGTCCGCGCCCCGGTCATCCTGGCTACCTGTTCCGGTGTCTTCGCCCCCCCCAAAATAGCTGCCGCTATCTCTTTAGCCTGTATGCGGTGGCAATAACAGACGATCTGGTCGGGGTACATATGGGCCTGAAGGCAGATTGCCGCCGCCTCTGCCACCGAAGTCCGTTTTAATTCGGCCCCAATTGTGAGCGGCGATACCCGCAGCTCCAAGGCGATGGCCCTTTCCGGGCAGCGGGTAATACAAATTGTACAGGCCTGGCATATCGCGCCGTCGATGCAGGCTTTTTGTTTCCCGGCCACTTTTTTCATTTCAATTGCCGTAACCGGGCAAACCTGAACGCATGTTCTACAGGCGTTACACTTAGCCGGGTCGACGACTGCCAATTGATTAACTGTTCTCATGATTACACCTTCTCCTGCCGGCCGGAAGGGCCTTATCCCGGCATCCCGGCAGAACTTATGCCGATGAGGTCGCGCGCCTCTTGCGGCGTTGCCACTTCCAGTTGCAGCATCTTGATCAGGCTTGCGGTCCGGGACACGAATTCCACATTGCTTTTGGCCAAAACACCCTTTTCCAGATAAATATTATCCTCCATCCCGACCCGGATGTGCCCTCCCAGGAGGCAGCCCAGGGTGGTTAAGTGCAGTTGGGGGCGCCCGATGACCGTCGTGCTGAAAAGGCCCTCTGCTCCTACGTAACGGCGGAAATAATCGTAGAGCGAAAGCAGGTCTTCCACGGTACCCGGGATGGCCCCCTGGTTGCTGCTGCCCACCACCAGGTTAATATAGTAAGGCTTCTTGAGCAGCCCTTTTTCCATCAAATTCCGTACCTCCGGAAACATCGACTGACCAAAAACCTCTAACTCCGGTTTAATCCCCTTGTCCAGCATGGCCCGGGCAATTGCTTCGATTTCCTCGCGCGTATTCAGGAATATGGATCCAGGATCAAATTTGGTTCTTACCATCGTGCCCATGTTAAATGACGCCATATCCGGCCGCGCATCCAATATCTTGGCGCGGTCGGCCGCGGCGAAACCGGGGCCGACCCCCGTTGTATTATTGATGATGATATCGCATTGGCTCCGGATAAGATCGTTGATTTCCCGATAGGCATTGGGGTCCGCAGTTATCCCGCCCTGCGCATCGCGGGCATGGATATGCACAATGGCCGCACCGGCGCGCCAACAGGCTATCGCTTCTCTCACGATCTCTTCCGGCTGTTCCGGCAGATAGGGATTGCTCTTCTTGTTATGCAAGCCGCCGGACAAAGCGACGGTGATAATTACTTTTCGCATTTGCTGATCGTCCTCCCCAAAAGATTAATCCAGCTGAAGTCCGATGTCCTTTATGACCTTTGCCCATTTGGCCATTTCCGCTTTCTGGAAGGCGGCAAACTCTTCCGGACTGTCGCCACCCGCCTCGGCATCCATCTCTTTAAATCGTTTTTTTACATCCGGCGACTGCAATGCTTTTACGAGTTCACGATTGAGCCGGCTAACGATCTCCTTCGGCATCCTGGCCGGACCCCACATACCGAACCAGGAATTCGCTTCATAACCGGGCACGGTCTCACCGATGGCGGGTACATCGGGCAGGTTGGCCACGCGCTTGGGGGAGGTTACCCCCAAAGCTTTCAGCTTCCCCGCCTTGACATTGGGCACCGTAAGACCAACGCTGGTGAACATCAATTTAGCATGGCCCGCCAGAAGATCGTTCATAGCCGGCGCCTGTCCCTTATAGGGTATGTGCTCAATGTCAATCCCCGCCATGGCTTTGAACAATTCCGCCGAGAGATGATTCCCGCCGCCGATGGAATTGGAGGCATAATTTAATTGTCCGGGTTTGGCCTTGGCCAGGGCGATCAGCTCTTTAATACTGTTTACCGGCAATGATGGATGGGCCACCAGGACATTGGGATTCGCCGCCACCAGGGTCAGAGGCGTAAAATCCTTCACGGCATCATAGGGGAGCTTCTTATATAAGCTGGGATTTATGGCATGATGGGTAGACATAAACAGGAGGGTATATCCGTCCGGCGCAGCTTTCGCCACCATCTCCGTCCCAATAATCCCGCTGGCGCCGGCCCGGTTATCTACCAGGACTTGCTGTCCCAGGTAATCCGTAAGCTTTTGGGCGACAAGGCGCGCATAAAAGTCGGTCGGTCCGCCGGGAGGAAAAGGCAAGATGATACGGATCGTTTTTGCCGGAAAGCTCTGGGCAAAAGCTGTCCCCGCAATGCCGGTCGAGATCAAGACGAAAAAGGCCAAAACGCTAAGAAATAATTCTCTTTTTTTCATAAACATCCTCCTAAGCCCGATAAACGGACAAGTGCGCTAACGAAACTGCTTCCCGCGGGAAAGCAATTTCTAACTTACTAAGTATTCATTCCACCCTTTATACCATAAATAATTCTTCGTGCATCTATTCCTTGCCCCAATCGGGACAGGCCCCGCCAATCGGGATAAGTGAGTTAACGAAATCATTTCTGCTGGATAAGCGCAGAAAATACCCCCTTACTCACGAAAGGCTTCATTCCGCGTCCGGCTGACCGTGGGGATAACGGCAAGAAACAACATCCCTACAGCGGCCAGCAGCAGGGCCAAACTGAGAGGTCGTGTGAAGAACACACTGGGGTCGCCACGGGAATACAGCATCGCGCGGCGCAGGTGCTCTTCCAGCATCGGACCAAGAATAAAACCCAGCAGGAGAGGCGCCGGTTCGCAATCCAGTTTGCTAAGCACATAGCCGAGCAGGCCAAAGCAGGCGGTAAGAATGACGTCGAATGAAGAGTTGTTCATACTATACACGCCGATACAACAAAACATGAGGATCGCCGGATATAGCAATCGATAGGGTACGGTTAATAACCGGACCCAAAGGCCGATGAGCGGCAGGTTAAGCACCACCAGCATCAAGTTTCCCAACCACATGCTGGCAATCAGCCCCCAGAACAGTTCGGGACGTTCGGTCATGACTTGCGGGCCAGGAATAATGCCTTGAATTATCATCGCCCCGACCATTAATGCCATAACGGAATTCGGCGGGATGCCCAGTGTGAGCATGGGGATGAACGACGTCTGAGCCCCGGCGTTATTTGCCGACTCCGGACCTGCCACCCCTTCTATCGCCCCTTGCCCGAACCGGGAGGGGTCCTTGGCCAGGCGCTTCTCCATGGTATAAGAGGCAAAGGAACTCAAAATCGCCCCGCCTCCCGGCAAGATACCCAGGAATGACCCCAGGGCGGTGCCTCTCAGGACCGGCTTCCAGGAGGCCAGGAAATCAGCTCTGGTGGGCATCAAGCCGTGCACATGAGAGGTAAAAACTGCCCGCTTTTCTTTTAATTCAAGGTTGTTGATGATCTCGGCAAAGCCAAACATGCCCATGGCTACCGTGACAAACCCGATCCCGTCGGAAAGATCCGCCAGGGAAAAGGTGAAACGTTTGATGCCGGAAGTAACATCCGTGCCCACAATACCCAGCAACAGCCCGAGCAAGACCATGGCCATCGCTTTGAGCAGCGATCCGCGGGCCATGACGATGGCGGCAATCAAACCGAGCACGATGAGGGAAAAATACTCGGCCGGGCCGAATTTAAAAGCTACTTCGGCGAGTGGCGGTGCGAAAAAGGCAATCAGCAGCGTCGCTACGCAACCGGCAAAGAATGAACCGAGCGCCGCAATGCCCAGGGCGGGCCCCGCCCTGCCTTGCCGGGCCATGGCATAGCCGTCAAGGCAGGTAACCACGGAAGTCGCTTCCCCCGGCAAATTGACGAGAATAGAGGTGGTGGAGCCGCCATATTGAGCGCCGTAATAAATCCCGGCGAGCATGATGAGCGCCGATACGGGAGGCAGGGTAAAGGTAATCGGCAGCAGCATGGCGATCGTGGCCGTGGGTCCGATACCCGGCAGCACCCCAATCAGCGTCCCCAACAGCGTACCGAAAAAGCAGTAAATCAGGTTCTGGAGCGTCGAAGCCACGCCGAAGCCGAGCAGTAAATTATGAAACATATCCATCACAACCTCGGCCAAACGGCGATCTGCAAACCTAAACCGTAAACGAAAGAAATAAGGGCAATTAAGACCAATACGACATAGAGGAGCGCCGCTTCATGCCAGCGAAACTGCCATCCTCCCAGACAACTGGTCAAAATTAAAACAAAAGTCGCCGCCACAAGACCCAAGGGCTTAAGCAGCAAAGCAAAGCCGACTACGGCGCCCGTAATCATGATCAGCGGCCGCAGGCCCGGCCAATGAACGGGTTCACTGCCGCTCCAAAGAGACCGGAGGAATATGATAAATCCCAGCACTGCCAAGGCTCCGCCGATGATGCTCGGGAAATACGCCGGTCCCATGCGCCGGGCGGTTCCCAGGGGATAATCGCGAGCTATCCAGATCGCCAGGAGGCCAAAGAAGATGAATATCAGACCGGCGAAGAAATCTTTGTCCCTATTAAATCTACCCTTCATAAACTTCTACATCCCAGCAGATCTTGCCGGCATGGATCATGTGGCCGGGAAGGTCTTTTTTAATGATCTGACCGGCATAGCGGGCACACTCCACCAATTTTTCCAGATTAATGCCGGTTTCAATCCCCATCTCCGTCAGCATGTTAACCAGGTCTTCCGTGGCGACGTTGCCGGACGCCCCGGGCGCGTAAGGACAACCGCCCAAGCCGCCGATAGACCCGTCAAATATGGCAACTCCCTGCTGCAGGGCAGCCAGAATATTGGCCAGCGCCATCCCCCGGGTATCATGAAAGTGGAGTGCCAGTGCTGTCCGGCCTAATCCCGGTTGAAGCCGTTCGATCATCCGGCTCACCATCACCGGGTTGGCCATCCCCGTCGTATCCCCCAGGGCGACCTCGTGCACCCCCAGGGCCTGGTATTCCCGGAGAATAAATTCAACCTGCTCCGGAGCGACCCTTCCTTCATAAGGACAACCGAAGGCCGTGACGATGTACCCTCTCATCCTGACCCCCGCGGCAAGCGCCTTGGCCGCGAGATTACGGAACCCTTTCAGAGAATCGGCAACTGACATCCGGACATTTTTTTGATTGTGCGTTTCCGAGGCCGAGACGAATAAAGCAACCTCTTTTATTCCTGCCGCAATCGCCCTTTCCAGACCTTTTTCATTCGGGAGCAGCGTTGAGCAGAGGATGCCGGATTTACTGCCGACACTATTGGCTACCTCCTCCGAATCCTGAAATTGAGGAATGGCTTTGGGATTGACAAAGGAAGTGATCTCGATTCTCTGGGTACCGGTCGCGAAGAGGCGCTCGATCAATTCAATTTTCTCACGGGTCGGAACAAACAGGGGCTCATTCTGCAGTCCGTCCCGCGGACCTACTTCAACAATCGTCACGGCACCGGGAAGAATCATTTTGACACCTTATTCGTCGGAAAGGCAGAAATGCGGTCCGGCGGGCTTCCTTTGGCGGGCCTGATCTGCACCGGTTTGGTAGTATTCGCCTCTCAAAGCCATCTCCGCTTTCTTTCGATGTTCCTCGTCCCAGTATCCGGCCACGGTTCCCCAGAGCGGTTCCCGCAACTTAAGCTCGGGAAGTCCCTCTTCCCGCCAAAGTTCGATAGCCCTTTCCACGCACTCCCGCGTCGGCAGCGAGGTGGGGGGATAAGGCCAATTTTTCGTCGCATCAATCAGCAACAGGGACCGGTCAGGAAGGACGGGATTTTTCGCTTCCCGCAGCCTCTCCAGTTCTTCCATGGGGGCCAGAGAGCAGTCCGACACCCCGTGCGCCGGGCGGGTGAAGATGCGGGCATCACGATGGGGCTGGAAGCGGTGGGACAGGGCAAAAATCACCATCTCGGGATCGTCAGGGTTAATGTCCTCATCAACGGCGATAACCGTCTTACTTTCCGCTCTGAATTGGGGAATCGCCTCCAGAAGGCGCCACACTTCGGCCGTTGTTGCCCCTTTTACCTGGACCACCGTGAAAAGGGCGCTGTTCGACACCTCATGCAGGGCTACCTTAAGGACCTTTTCCATTTTCAGGTCATGTCTTAAATGCTTCATCAGGGCCGCACAATTGCCATGATAATTTATTTTGCTGGTTTCACTGGGTGGAAATTGGCTGATGAAGGACAGCCAGATGGGGTTTTTCCGATGGGTAATACATTTGACGGTGAAAAAAGGCCGGCTTTGGGTAAGGGAAATGACACCGATGGACTCGCCAAAGGGCCCTTCCGGTTCCAGTTCCCTGGTGTCTATCTCGCCTTCGATAACAACCTCGGCATACGCCGGGACCTCCAGGTCAACGGTTTTGCATTTCACGACTGCCAGCGCCTCGCCGGCAATTCCGCCCGCCACCGCCAGCTCGTCAGTATCGATGGGACAATTAGTAATGGAGGCATAACCCACTGACGGCGGTCCACCGATGACAATGGCCGCCTCCAAAGGTATCCCCTTGACCCGGCATTTGTTCCAGTGGATGGCAATCCCGCGGGTGGGACGGCAAAAATCGATGCCCGTGCGGGTCGGCGATTTGAGCAGCATCCGGTAGGTCCCGACGTTGCGAATGCCGCTGTCGGGGTCCTTCGTTATCCAATAGGGCGCAGAGATGGCCGGAGCAGGATCGAACCCCGGCAAGGAAACCGGGATGGGGAATTCATCGAGACCTCCATGCTCCATCAGGGAGTCTCCCAGGTGCACCTCTTCCTGAACCGGGGCCGTTTTCACCAGCTTTGGTTCCTGCAGGTTAAGCAGCGCCCCCATCATCTTGTCCCCTATCTCTTCCGGGCGGCACATCATGCCCAGCGCATATATTTTACTCGAACCGGCCAGCGCCGCTGCGATAACAGGAGAATGGTATTTCCTTCCCCTGAGGTCGAAAGTATTTTCAAAAAGAAACGCCCGCCTTTGTTCTTCCGGCAAGCCCCGGAACTGGATACCGACCAGCGGCATCAGTTCGGTATCCTTGTTGATCGGCTTTTTAATCCGCACTAATAATCCGGCCGACCCCAAGGCCTCGATATATTCCCGCAGGTCTTTGTAGTAATTCACTTGCTATGCCTCCTCTGGCATTTGCGTTAATCTTCTTCCTGCATCTCTATTGCTTTCTCCCTGATCCGCTGACCGGAAAACAAGGGAGAAATAAGGATCACTATGGCAATCAGCAGAAACACGGCGGAAAGGGGCCGGGAAAAAAAGATCAGCGGGCTGCCGTCCGACATCATGAGCGACCTGCGGAGGGAATTTTCCAGCATCGGTCCCAGGACCAGACCCAGGATCAACGGGGCGCCGGCAAAATCAAACCGCTTCATGAGATAACCAACGACCCCGAAGAGATTCATGACCAGAAGCCCCGTAACATCGTTCTGCACACTGTAGGCGCCGATCTCACAAAAAATGACGATTAAAGGGGCCAGGATGGCATAGGGAATCCTGATGATCTGTACCCAGAGACCGATCAGCGGGAGATTGAGCACCACGAGCATCACGTTGCCGATGTACATGCTGGCAATCGCCGCCCAGAACAGATCAGGGTTCGATTTTATCAACAAAGGACCCGGTTGGAGCCCGAGAATCATGAGCGCCCCCAGGAGAATGGCGGTGGACGGATTGGTGGGAATTCCCAGGCTGAGCAACGGAATAAATGTGCCGCTGGAGCCGGCATTATTGGCGGTCTCAGGGCCCGCCACCCCCTCGATGGCTCCGTTACCAAATTTTTCCGGGTGCTTGGAAAGTTTCCTTTCCAGAGCATAGGAGAGAAAGGTGGAAACGCTGACCCCCAGTCCGGGGATAATCCCCGTAAAAAAACCGATGAGGGTTCCGCGGGCAATCGGCTTGGCTGAATCCCGCCAATCCTGTTTAGTAGGGAAGAGATTCTTGATCTTGGTTTTGAGGATCTCCGGTTTCAACGATTGGTCGAGATTAATCAGAACTTCGCTCATTCCGAAGAGACCCATGGCCACAAAAACAATGTCAAAACCGTCCAACAAGGCCTGAAACCCAAAAGTGAAGCGGGAGCGGGAGGTGATGGGATCCATTCCCACCGTGCTGATGATAATTCCCATACAGGCCATCATCATGCCCCGGACCAGAGATCCTTTAGTGAGGTAAGTGACCATGGTCAGGCTCATCACGGCAAGAGAGGCATACTCCGGAGGTCCAAAGCTGAGGGCGTACTGGGCCAAAGGGGGAGCGAAAAACATCAAGCCGATGATACCTACCGTACCGCCGATGAAAGACCCAAAGGCCGCCATTCCCAAGGCGGCACCGGCTCTCCCCTGGAGCGCCATCTGGTAGCCGTCAAGACAAGTGACTACCGAGGCCGTCTCTCCGGGGATGTTTAATAAAATTGAAGTGGTGGACCCTCCATACTGGGCCCCGTAGCAAACTCCGGAAAGCATGATGAAAGAAGGGATCGGGGGGGCATGAAAGACGATCGGCAGCAGCATGGCAACCGTTGCCCCCGGGCCAAGGCCGGGAAGTACGCCCACGAGCGTACCCAGAATCACCCCAAAAAAACAGTACAGCAGGTTCACCGGCGTGAGAAAGATACTGAACCCATAGGCTATGCTCTGCAGAGCTTCCAAATATCCTCCTAAATCCCAATCCCCGATAGACGGGATAAGTAAATTACCGAAATTGCTCCCTACAGAAAGCAAGCCCTAACTTGCTAAAATACCGCGGGGAAAATAAACTTGCAGCAAAACGCCAAAAATCAGATAGACCAACAAGGTTACTAAGGCACTGATCCCTAAAAGGACCCACCAGCGCCTGGGTTCCCCCAGGTGGAAAAGTATGGCCACGAGAAAAAAAGTGGACACAATAAAGCCCAGGGTCTCCAAAACGAGACTGTAAACAATCACGGAAGCCATGGCTATAAGGGCGCGGCGGGCGGGAAGCGCTTTCCGTGATTCTCGAATTCCCCGGCCTTCACGGAAAAGGGCCAGGGATAAGAAGAAGAGGATCAACCCCGCACAAAAAGACATAAACCCTGAACCCGGCTTTTGTAAAGTCCCGAGACCCAAGAGCAGGGAGCCCCAGAGAACAAAGACGGAAAAGCCCAGGAAGAAAAACGCGCTGGCAAGCTCACGCATGGTATCACCCGTTAAATTCTATTTTTCCTTAAGCCCCGCATCCTTGACTATTTTTTCCACCACACGAATTTCCGCAACCAGAAATTTCCGGAATTCTTCAGGCCCCATATAGTCTACCGTAAAATAGCCAGCATTGGCGCGCTCGATCACTGTCGGATCATTAAATGCTTTCTGCATGGCCGGGAGCAGTACATTGCGCACTGCTTGGGGGGTGCCGGCGGGGGCAAAAAGTCCCACCCAGCCCACAATGCTCAGGTAAGGATGACCCAGCTCGGCAGTTGTGGGAACATCGGGAAAGTGCGAAGAGCGCTTCTTCGACGTAATGGCCAAGGCCCGGAGGTTCCCTGCCTTGACTTGCGCACCCAGGCTTCCCGTACCGGAAACCGTCATATCCGTATGACCGCCCAAGAGGGCAACCAGTGAATCTCCGCCCCCTTTGAAGGGAATCGTGGTTATGTTGATGTTGTTTTTGGCACATAAAAGGTTCAGGTTAAATTGGCCCGAGTTGGCCAGGCCGGGGGCCGCGTTCTTCAATTTACCGGGGTTCTTCCGGGCGTATTCCACTAAATCATTAAATGTTTTAAAGGGGGAATCACTTTTGACGACAAAAATCGACGGCGCCGAGCCAAAGTAGGCCAGAGGCAGCAAGTCCTTCAAGGGATCAACGGTCGACTCGGCGCTGATGAGGGGCATAACCACGATGGGCCCCTGGGCGCCGGTTAAAAGGGTGTAGCCGTCCTTTTTGGCACGGGCCGTATAGGAAACCCCTTGCAGCCCGCCCGCCCCTCCCCGGTTGACCAAAGTAATGGGAACCTTGAGGGCCTGGGACAGTTTCGGGGTGAAGATGCGCGATATCGTGTCACTTTGCCCTCCCGGAGTATAGGGAATGACCAATTCGATCGGCCGGCTGGGAAATTTATCCTGCGCCTGGACCTGGCCGAGAAAAAATAAAAATGTAAACCCACAAAGCAACCAAATAAATCTGCGTCCCTCCATTTTATCCTCCCATTTGGTAAAATTATAATCAGAGCAAACCTTTTAACCCTGATTCATACTTCTGCAAAACCTTGGCCCGCTGCTCCGGACTGGACCTCACTACCGGATACCACTCCGGTTTTTGTTCAAAGGGCTGACAGGCATCAATAATACAGCGGGATATGACATGCGACCGCTGACCTACGGTGCGCCTTCTTTTTTCCTCCATCGACACGATCGGATCCCGGGAAGTAGTATGGCAACGCTCGATAAATTGGATGGAACGGATCGGATCTGTCCGCGACTCCACCGCCCAGATAACCTGATTCATGTCTGAAGGATCGATATCATCGTCCACGATAATGGTATATTTCCCTAGGCCGCCGCCATTGTGAATATGAGAAGCAAATGAGCCGACCTCGGTAGCATGACCAGCATATTTCTGCTGGATGGAAATGACGTTCAACATGCAGCCGTGACCAACCTCCGGACACCAGAGGTCCTTAATCCCGGGAACCCCGATGGCATCCAGTGTTTCCCAGAGCAGCGCCGCCGATGAATATGATTGCAGGAGACTGGCTTCAGAAGGAGGCACGGCGGGGTTGGAACAAGTGAGAATCGGCTTGCTTCGGTAGTGAATAGCCTTCACGCGAATAACTGGCTCGAGCACCTGCTCCAGGCCCATATTGACATAATAACCGCAACCCTCTCCAAAGGGTCCCTCGTCAGCCAGGTCCCCGGGATGACATTCCCCTTCGATAACAATCTCCGCCGTTGCCGGCAAAGGAAGGCCCGTAAAGGGTCCCTCAAATACGTCCAGCGGTTCGCCCTTGATCCGCCCCGCATACTCATACTCCCCCGTCTGCCAGGGGATCTTCCGCGAACTGGTAAACCACAGAGCCGGATCAACTCCTATGGCCACTGCCACCGGCATCACCTTATTACGCCCGAAATACTTCTCCTGCATCAGCATGCCGCCATGCTTCCCTTCAAGGATGTGCAGCGCCAGGCGATTATGGTCAACCACCATGACCCGATAGGTCCCTAAATTAACGTAACCCGTGTCGGGATCCTTATTGATCACCGTACAGCCGGTCCCGATATAACGGCCGCCATCCAACTCGTGAAACAGCGGAGCGGGAAACTTCAAGACATCTACCTGGTCTCCCGTCATTACATTCTCCGTCACGGGGGGCGCAGTTACAAACCGGGGAGGGACCAAAGAAGTCACTTTCAGCTTCTCGCGAATGTTTCGGAGAATGGCCTTGCGCTCAAGCTGGCCCTCTCCCTCAGGCAAAGACAAGGCCATCGCAATCCTCCGGGGAGAGCTGATCAGACCGAACAAACAGCGGAACCCCTGCGGATAACCGGGGATATCATCAAACAACAGCACGGGTTTCGGATCCCTGCCTTCGCGATAGACAAGATCGGAAATGCTGCTCATATCCAAATTCCAATCTACTCCGGGAATTTCCTTCAATTCCCCGTATTCTGCCGCCGCTCTGAGAAAATCACGCAAGTCCTTGTAAGCCATTTCTAACTCCTCATTGGTGTAACATCTGCACAGCCCGGCCTTCGGGAGGATACTATCTTATTTACCAGGATCCAGGATAACGTCCAGCAGGGCGGAGCGCCCTTTTTCCACCTCGGCCCAGGCACGCCCGAGGGCGGGGGCGATTTCCTGCGGTTCTTCCACCTTCTCGCCGTAAGCATCAAAGGCTTTCATTAATTGCGCGTAATCCGGGGAGGGAGAGATGTCCACACCATAAAACTTCCCGTTACGCGCCGCCCAGCCCTCGGGATAAATCCGGAGATGGGCAATTTGCATGGCACGGTACGCACCGTTATTAAACACGACTGTCAGCACGGGCAGGCGATATTCCTGCGAAAAACCCAACGCCGCGAGCACAGGGGAATAATTGAAGGAGCCATCCCCCACGAGATGCAGCACCGGCTGGGTTGCAGAGGCCAGCTTGGCGCCCAGCGCCACCCCCATGCCCGTCCCTAATCCTCCCCCATCCGCCCGGTAGTAATTACCCGGCTTGATACGGCGGATCAGTCCATTTATTGCTGCCGTATGGGTTATGGTTTCCAAGACCACAATAGCCTCCGGAGGCAGCCACTCATTAATGGATAGGCAAAGCCAGCGCGGATCGATCGGCTTCTTTTCTTGAGAAGCAAGGGTAATTTGCTTCCGGGAAACGAAAGACTGATCAGGCGTCGCTTTTCCGGAATCCATGCGGGCAAAACGGGCCGGAGATGTCAGCCTTTTGGCCGCCAAACTGTCTACCAAGGCTTCCAAAACCGGCAACGGATCGGCCGCTACGATCATATCTGCCCGATAGTTCCAAAAGGGCAACCGGTCGAAGGGAGCCTGGTCATCGATGAACACCACCCGCGCGGCGGAACGAGGACTTGTCAGCTGCGGGTTCCAGGGAGTGGTAGCAGCCACGGCGAGAACAAGATCGGCCTCGCGGATCGCTTCCGTGACATCGAAACCGGCATGCAGGGGATGCTCCCGGGGAAAATTGACCGCCTGTCTGGCCAGGGACTCGAAAACGGGGATGGAAAGCATGTCGGCCAATTCAATCAGTTTTTCTACCGCCCTGGGCTCTATACCCACCCTTTCCGTAATGAGGATCGGCTGTTGGCTCTCCAGGAGCAGCTCGGCGATCTTTTCAATATCCGCACGGTCGGGAGTAGAACAGGTTATGGGGGTGGGGATTTGGGGCAGGCTCTCCTCCCGTTCCTCCTGGAGGTATTCCTTGGATATCGACAAATATACCGGCCCCCGGGGGGCCATGCATGCCAGTTCGCAGGCCCGGGCAACGGTGCCCGCAAGGGTTTCCCGCGAGGTAATATCTTGCCGCCATTTCACGAAGGGAGCCGCCAGCTGACTGGAACCGCCGACGTCTGCGCGGGACAGCCATTGCCAACCCCGGCCGCTTTCCGGACCCTTGCCTTCCGTGAAGCGGATCGAGTCGCCAGTGATCACGACCATCGGGACCTGGTACATGTAGGCCCGCCGAATAGCCATGGCCCCGTTCAGCAAGCCGGCCGAAGTGTGCAACAGCACCACCGGTAGTTCTCCCCCCTTTTGGGCATAGCCCATGGCCGCCGAAACGGCGAGGGTTTCGTGCCGGCAGTTGAAATATTCCGGTCCCTTATCACCCTGGGCATGGAACTTGGCCAGTGCCTCCCATACCGGTCCCCATTCGCTCCCGGGAGAGGAAAAAATAGCTTTCACCCCCTGCCGTCTAAGCACCTCCACCAGGGCTTCGCCGCCGCTATATCCCATTTTGCCTCCGTCGGTTTAACTTCCCCGGGACCCGAACCGCAACCGTCCCCGATAAAGCTTGTTTGGTTTACCATCCTGAGAGGCCGGTGTGACAAGCATTTACTTATCTTGGAAGTACATCTGAGATAGGTGTAGACTTAAATAGAAGTGCTGCCGGTGTCAAGAAAAATAATTAACCGGCATCAGGCGCCGATCTGAATAAATTTACACTTGACAAAAAGTTTCCGGTGATTGATCTTTGCAGCGTTATGGGTCTTACTGGGAGCAAATAATTATTCACGGCTATTATTAAAGACAACTTGTGGAAATAAAAGGAGGATTTAATGAAGAGACGGTCTGAAACCTTAATCGCTGCAATCTTGGCTACTTTTCTTCTCGGCTTTATGGGTCCGGATTTCTTGTTGCCGGTCAAATGCGAGGCCAGGGACGAAGGACCCTCAAGTCAGGAGAAAAAGGGCAAAACAGCAAAGGGGGCCACCAACCAAGGGATTACGAGGAAAGGCCCTGCCCCGGCGGTGACCGTGGCAACCCCGGTTTCCATCTTAGCGAAGAAGCTCTCCGTTACTATTATGGGGGCCGGTTATGAACCCGGCCAGGAAGTGCGCCTGTTATTCACCGACGGGGATGGTTTGCAGACGGATATCGGCTATGCCCTGGAACCAATGCCGAAAGCCAACAATTCCGGCGCCTGGAGCACCACCTGGACGGTGGATCAATTTATCGTGGCGAAAGTGGTGCAGGCCGGCGTTTTCACCCTGACGGTCACCAACCACGAATTGAAGCCTCTCGCCCATGCCGCAATAGCTTTTAAAGAAGCCTCTGCACCGGCGGACAAGAAGTCAGAGGCGCCGGCAGGAAGCAAGGCGGGGGATAAACCACAAAAGAAATCGGAAGGCAATTAACAAAGGAGGCCGGACAGAAAACAGGGCGGCTCGCGCGGTCACCAGGCGTATTTTCCCGTTGCCGGCGCCTCAGCCGCCGATGTTTTTATGGAAAAAGGTGACCTGGTCTTGGAATGCCGACTTGATCAAAGAAGTCCCGGCAACCGTGAAGTAAGTTACACCCTGTTCCTTCAGGGCGCCTATCTGCTTCCCATCACTCAAGAATATGCCCGCTGCTTTCTTAGCTTTCCTGATCCTGGGAATGAGGGCGCCCACTAAAGAGACGACTTCGGGTTGATTGGGATCGTCATATCCATAAGAGAGACTGAGATCACTGGTGCCGATAAAAACAACATCGATTCCGGAAACGGCCAGGATTTCGTCCAGGTTCTCCACGCCCCGTTTTGACTCGATCTGTACGGCAACAACCAGGTTGCGGCAAGCCTGTTCCCGGACGGCAGAGCGATTCTTAAACCCGAAGGCCGCCGCCCGGGTGGTCGAACCGTAGCCCCGCAGGCCGTGCGGCGGAAACCGGGAAAACGCCACCGCCGCCCTGGCTGCTTCGGCATTTTCTACCTGAGGCACTTGAATGCCCTCCGCCCCCATGTCCAGCGCCGCCTGGATCAGGCGGGCATCAAGCTCGCCAACCCTGACCAGGCAAGGCAACCCCACCGCGGCCCCCGCCCGCAGGCACTGTTCTATACTTTCCCTGTTAAAACTCCCATGTTCGGTATCTAAAATGACAAAATCGTATCCTGCATGTCCTGCCATTTCGGTAATTGGCGCCGATGGCAGGCCCAGAAAAGCCCCCAGGAGGACGTCCCTCCCTTGCAACAAACGCTCTTTCAAATTCCGGCCCTCAGTCATCCATATCATCCCTTCCTGCGCCAAGGTTATCGACCTCAACCAGGATGCTTCCCTGGCGGGGTTTGAAGAGGAGCGGTTTCAGGTAAGGCCAGGTCAGCGACAGGATGGCGCAAATCAAGAGGATGAGAGAGCCCGGCCTGGTGAGGAAGGTTAAATAGGAACCCTTGGAAATGAGCAATGCTCGATGGAAGTTTGATTCCACGATGTCGCCCAGCACAAACCCCAAGACGAAGCAGGGAAGCGGCCATTTGCACTTCATCAGGATATAGCCCAGGAGTCCGAAAAGACCGGCGATCAATATGTCAATCATGAAGCCCCGCATGGCAAAGGCCCCCAAAAAACTCAGGGCCACGATCACCGGCACCAGTATGGGCATGGGCACCATGACAACCTTGGCTATCTGGCCCACAAAAAGGAGCCCCAGGATGAAAAAAGCAAATTGTGCCAGCAGGATTCCCACAAAGACCGCATAGGGGAGGCTGCCTTTGCTGAAATAGTCCGGTCCGGGCTGGATCCCGTGCATAATCAGCGCGGCCATAAAGATGGCGGTCACCCCGGAACCGGGGATGCCCAGGGTAAGGGTGGGAATCAGGTCACCAACCAGGCAGGAATTCTTGGCGACTTCCGGCGCCAGGAGTCCGGCCGGGGCGCCCTTGCCAAAGGTCTCGGGGTGCCGGGATGATCGTTTTTCCACCAGGTAGGCAATGATGCTGGCCGTGGAAATCCCCAAGGCCGGCATTATCCCCAGGAACACACCGATGATCCCGCCGCGGATTACGGTGATGGGACGGCGAAAAACGTCGATGACGCCGGACATGACGCCTTTTTTCATTTGCCTGACTTCCATGACGCTCCCGCCTTTTTCGAAAAGCACGACGGCCTGCGAAAGGGCAAAAAAACCGATAAAGACCACAGCCAGAGGCAGTCCGTCCTCCAGGAACATGCTGCCAAAGGTAAACCGCGGCACTCCCCACATGGGATCACGTCCGATATAGGAGAGCAGCAGCCCAAAGGCCCCCAGGATAACGCCCTTGATGGTCTGGCCCTGGGAGGCCATGGAGAGCAGGGAGAGGGCCAGGATGGCGATCATGAAATATTCGGCCGGCCCCATCATCAGGGCAAAGCTGATCAACAGGGGGGCCGTGGCGACCAGGAAAATCCAGCCGATAATGCCTCCCAGGAAAGAACCGCTCGCGGAAATACCCAGTGCATAGCCTGATTTCCCCTGTTGGCTCAAGGGAAAGCCGTCCCAGCAGGAGGCAACGGAACCGACGCCGCCGGGGGTATTGATCAGAATGGAGGCCAGCGAATCGCCGTAAGCCGTCGCGGCGTGGATGGCCGACAGCATGATGATGGCGGTCGCGGCCGGCAAGCCGAAGGTCAGCGGTAAGGCCAGGGTAACGGCGAACATCGGCCCCAGCCCGGGCAGGGCGCCGATGATCAGGCCAAAGACGGTTCCCCCTAAAAGGTACAGAAGATTAATGCCCTGGACGGCTGTCTGCAGTCCCTCCCACCACATATCCATGAACAGCTTCCCTCCGAATCAGTTTATTAACGAGGTAATGAGCAGGCCCGCAGGCAGCGGAATATTGAACACCTTGCCGATCAATACCAGCAATGCTGCCATGCCCAGCGCTACGGGGATAGTCACCTTCATTCGGCGATAGCCTCCGAGGTAAGGAAGGAATATTCCGTAAAAAAAGCTGGCCGCCGCGAAACCGATGAGATAAATCAGTCCCAGATACACGGCCATTGAGGCCATCATGATCTCCCAACGGCCCGACATTGGCGCCTCTTTCGCCCCCGGCGCCTCCTCTTTGGAGGCTAGAGTGGCAGGCTGCTTGAAGTTCTTATAAAGCTCTTCCACAATATAGTACACGACCAGAACGATGATGGTAAGGGATAAGATTTTGGGAAACAGCGACGCGGTACGGCCAAGCTTCGCGGTCATGATCAGCAAGGCGCCGGCAATGATGCCGATAATGCCGGGGGCCAACAAATCAAGGTACTTCACTGGTAAAACTCCTTTGCCGCAGAGGACAGGGCGCCCTGCTGTTGAGGAACCGGCAGACGTTCCCGTCCGCCGGTTCCGGCTTCAATTCTTCGATGCTTCTTTCAGCAGCGGCGCGATATCCTCGATGATCTGGTGGAGCTTCAGGAACTCTTTCTTGTATTCCTCCGGCCCCAGAGGATGGAGGGTCGTCTTGGCCTGTTGGGCAGATTTCTTGAATGCCTCATCCTGTGAGGCTTTCGCAAAGGCCGCCGCCATTATATTCAGTTTATCCTTGGGAAAACCGGGAGGGGCAAAAGCACCGACGATCTGGTCCACCTCGATGCCGGGAACTCCCTGTTCCGTGAGGGTCTGTACCTCCGGGGCAAATTCACCGCGGGCCGGACCGGTGACGCCGATCAGCCTTACCTTCTGCTGCGCCTGCAAGGGCAGGAAGAATTCGTAGTTCGTTACGCCGATATCCACCTGCTTGCCCGCCAGGGCCATTACCGCCTCGGGCGCGCTGTTAAAGGGCACGTACTGCAATTTGGCCCCCGCTTTTTGCAGCAGCACATAGGTGATAAACGAACCGGCCCCCACTCCGGCGCCACTCAGGGTAAGCGGCGTCTTCTTGGAGGCCTCGACCAATTCTTTAACGGTCTTATAGGGTGAGCTGTAGGGAACGGCCACACCCATATAGGACTTGCCGGCGATGTTGAAAACCGGCACAAACTTAAGCGGCTCATACTGGCCTCCGGAAGAGTAAGCCCCGGAACTGAGGGAAGGCTGCTGCGAAATCAGGAATGTATAGCCATCGGGCGCTTGCTTCTGTACATAGGCCCGGGCGATGTTGCCACCCGCACCATCCATGTTTTCCAGGATAACGGGGACGCCCAGGGCCTTATCCAGATAAGGCTGAATCAGCCTGATCGGTTTATCATTGGCCCCGCCCGGTTTATGGGTAATGACAAAGCGGACCGGCTTGGCGGGATACTTCTCGCGGCTTTGGGAAACACTCACTTCCCCCTTTTTGGGGGCGGCGACACCATAACCGGTCACAACAAACAAAAGAAAAACAGCCGCCGCACCGATGCAAAATTTACTCATGACGTTTCTTATCCTCATTACTTACTCCTCTCATATAGAGCATTTTTTTCTGACCTAAGGCCGGTCAGGATTAGCTGTCATGCTTTCCTTTTTTTGGAAATCATAAATAAAATCCCTCTTACAATAGGGACACCTGAGCTTCACACCGGCAAGACCTAAATCAACCAGGGTCTTATCGACGTTATAATCTCTCCGGCAATGCGGGCAGTTCACGTAATAAGTCCGGGCCATGGCAATTCACCTTCATCATATTTTCATGGCTTCCCGATCGCCGGGTTCCAGATAATCCTTCAGCCTGATACGTTCCGTCACCGCAGCCGGAAGGGAAATTCTCGGGGCAAAGGTGTTTCGGCCTGCCGGCTTGGTGGCGTCGATCCCTCCTTTAGCAGTAAGCAGACCATCGGCGGAAGGATCGAGACTGGCCCCCATCATGCCGGGGATGACGATCAGGTCCCTATCCCACTGGGAACGCGTGGCTACCGCCCACAAGACCTGTTGCTCGTCATAAATATCCACATCTTCATCCACCACAATCACATGCTTTACCCGGTAATCGGCGCTGAGGGCCGCCGCGATCGCCGTCTTGGGCTCGCCGTTGTTGGATTTTTTCATCTTGATATAGGCATGCAATCTGGCACCCGCCGATACGGGGATATGCACAGCCAAAGTGCCGGGAATCAGTTCCTTGATTTTACCATAAAGATAGGCCTCGGCCATCGGCGCATCCAGCAGGAAATGATCGGCATGACCGGGCATAATATCGAGATAAAAGGCATCTTTCCTTCTGGTTACGGCTTTCACCTCGGCAACGGGATTAAGTCTCTGCCCCCCGTAGTAACCTGTGTATTCACCAAAAGGTCCTTCAATATCAACTTCCGCCGGGAAAACTTCGGCTTCAATGACGATCTCCGCCTGGGCCGGCACCATCACCTTTGCTCCCCAGGTTTCGGAGGGGGTCAATTCCAGGGCTTCCCCCATGACACCGCCGATGATCTCCGGTTCGTTGGCCAACAGTTTGGTCTGAGCCCCCATATAGAATGCCGGATGGTGTCCGATGACGACGACCATGGGCATTGGCTGCGCCTTGCCGGCATACTTCTCGATAATGTAATGGGAGTGCCGGGCCTTGTTAAAATTGACGATCAGCCGCTGAGGTCCGGCCACATAGATCCGAATGACCGCGCAATTCACCATCCCGGTATCGGGATCGGTGATCCAGGCACTCCCACCCGCCAGGTAAGGTCCCAGATCCATTTCATGATGGGTAAGGATGGGAAACTCAAAGAGGTCGATTTCCCCTCCCCTTTGAATAACCTCCTTCACAGGGGCCTGAACCTTGTCGACAATTACCGGCGGCACCGGTTTTTCCCGGGCGACGTAATCCCGGGATAGGCCGTCGACGCTGGAATCAATGGCGTAGGCCAATATTTCCCGATCGGCAAACAGATTGATAACCACCGGAAATTTCGAGATTTCGCCTTTTAAATTTCTTACCTTTTCAAACACAAGAACGGGATTTAGCCTGAGTTTTTCCAGTTCCTGAATAATCGCCGGGATTTCGAATTCCGGATCCATTTCTTTCTTGATCCGTAAAATACTGCGCGGTTTGTTTTTTTCCAGATCGCTGATAAATGCGGACAGATCTTTCATTCTTGGTCTAATCCTCTTTGCTTAAGCCACCGCGGCATCAGCGTCTGTTCCACCTCCTCCCGTACTGAAGGCGCTATTTTATACATGGTTTCGGCCAACTCCTCGCTCACGTTGAAACCACCCACGGCACCGTCAAAAACGAGGATATTGCCGGTATGGGCAAATTTTCCGGCAAAGGCGACGGCTTTGCGGAGGCTTTCCACCTCCATGGCATAATCCATAAAATAGGTGTTTTGTTCGCAACCGCGAAAGATATCGGCCTGTTTACCCACGACCAGCGTGGGAAGCTGCTGGGCAAAAAAAGTACCCGGATAGCCTTTGGAACAATAGTTGATGATCAGGGCTTTGATCGCGGGATTAGGCGGCGGCAGCACCCCTTGCTTCAGAGGCGTTGTTCCGGGATACAGCATGTCCGTATAACGCGTGAAGGGGGTAAAGGGTACCGTCAGGTCGAATTCATCCACATTGGCATTCAGGAAATTGCCGAAAAGAATGCCTCCCGCCGTGGTGTAGGGGATCGGCCCCGGATAATCAATAATTAGGATGGCCTCCTTGATCCGGCTCAGCAGGGTCACCACTTTACCATACCAGGTCAAGTTTAAACCGGTAAAGACCCGGTCCTGTTCAACCAGGTCATTGTTGGCGTCCACCCCCATAATTCCTGATGGGGCCACCTGCATCATTACGGAACAGACGAACTTCTCCTGCACAAAAGGTGATTCGTAAATCACCCGCGCGATGAGATTGGCGGCCCGGGGGCCCATGCTTTGATGATAGGAGGAGCGGGTCTCGATGGTGGCATAGGACATGGCGAAGGGTTTGAAGAGCCGCCCTAATTGTCGATGGTAGTGCAGTTCCCTGATATCGTTGTTATGGGCATGAATGATCCATTTGGCCGAATAGGCCTGTGCGATGCCGTAGAGGGTGCCCAGCTCCGTTTCGATGGGTACCCCCCTGTCCACGGGGGCAATACCGATGGCTTTGCCATCAAAATATTTGTCCAATTGAAACTTGTGAATGTATTCTTCGGTTTCCCGGAAACGCAGCCCCACCCCGGCCCGCAGATGAATGTTACTCGTCCGGCAGCGGCGTTCTATCTCGTCGCGGATGGCCCGGATCATTTCGGCATATGCTTCGCCGCCCTGGATACTGTAACCGTGGTGAGAAGTGAGGATATTAACGGAATCCCCCGGCTGGATCTTGCTTAAGTCAACATCCTTTAAAGCCCGGTCCGTCAGTTCCCGGATGAGTGTCCGCGTTTCGGCAACGGAGCCGGCGCTGACCGCCGGACAGACCTCAGGGAACAACTCCTTGATATTCAGCCCCCTCATTCCCGGCAAACTGTGGCCCCGTTCCTTCAGCTCCGCGGGAGCCATGTTCAGATAGGAAACCCGCGGCGGAGCGGGCGCCAGCGTCTTGTCGCTCATCATTCCTCAGCGCCTCCCGGAAACACCTGATCCATGCTCTCCCGGTCTTCGAGGATATAGTATTGCTTACCGTATTTCTCGATGACCGCCTCCGGGATGTCCCAAATAGTGATCATCTTGCCGTACCATTGATATCCCGGCGCCTTTGTCAGCTCCACACCGGCAGCCTTGAGCAGGCGCAAGACCCCGGTAATGCAAAGCACTCCGCAGCCCGTACGGACCCCGGTCATCCGGGCAAGCTTTTCGGGGGTATCGCCTCCGGCCAGGATGGCCGCGACCAGCTTACCGGCCTGGATGCGGTGGCAATAACAGATTACCTGCTCAGGATACATATGGGCCTTGGTACAAATGGCTTTGATTTCCTCGCTGATCGTCTCGTCAAACCGCGTTTCAATCCGGAGGGGTGTTTCCCTGTCCTTGAAAGAGAGGGCGTGCTCGGCACAGCGGTTGATACAGATGCCGCAGGCCACGCATTCCATCTCGTCGATATGGGCAATTCTGCGCTCCGCCGACCTTTCCATCCGGACGGCCACGACCGGACAAACTCGGACACAGGTTTGACAGCCTGTGCACTTAAGCGCATCTACAGAAGCCGTCTTGGTAACAATCCTCATTTCTAAACCACCGCAGCCAATATAAGAACAATTATTTGATGGAGCCGATCATAAGTTCGACTTTTTATCGCCACCTTTGGGACTTTTGTCAAGTAAATATCCTGCCCCGGTGAATATCGCCGGCTGAGAGCTTGGCAAGTACAGCTGCACATTGCAGAATCCCTGAAGAATATCTTGACAACTGACACACCTTCTGGTAGCCATCTTCCAAATAATCGCTTAATTATTCATATATTGCATGATGTCGATCGGGAGGGGAAATCATGAAGCAACTGTTCGTCTTTTTGGGAGTTGGTGTGCTGTTGATCGGCCTGCTGTCCGAACCTGTTCCGGCGGCGCCGGGGAAATGGGATAATCTTTTATCCGAGGCGAAAAAAGAAGGCAAGGTGACGATCTACGGCCAGGTCGGGCCGGACCTCCGGATCGCCCTGACCAAAGCGCTAAAGGAGGATCTCGGAATTGACATGAACCTCATTCCCGGCGCCGGCAATGAGGTTGCTACCAAATTTCGGACGGAATTGCAGGCCGGGCTGCCTTCTGCCGATATTTTGCTGGGCGGTTCCGGCACCTTCCTGTCTGTTCCTGAATTGTACGCCGCCTGGGACAGATTGGAGCCGGAGTTGGTTCTCCCCGAGGTCCTGGACACCAAGGCCTGGCCGGAAGGCAAATTGCCCTTTACGGACAGCCAGAAAAGGATGATACCCCTGACCTTGCAGATGAACCAGACCATCGTGGTTAACACGGATATAGTCAAACCCGGCCAAATAAAGTCCTACCAGGATCTGCTGCACCCCCAATGGAAAGGTAAAATCGGCATGTCTGATCCTACCCGCGCTGGCGCCTCTCAAACCTGGGCGGGGCTGATCTTGACCAAGATATTCGGTGCCGCAGAGGGGGAAGCGTATTTCAGGAAACTGGCAGCTCAAGAACCGATGCTTACCAGGGAGGCGCGCATCCAGGCTGAATGGGTAGCCCGGGGCCGCTATCCCGTCAGCATCGGCGTCACTTCTCAATCCTCCTACGATATGCAAAAAAACGGCGCACCCATTGCGAGGCTGGCAGCCGAAGAGGGGGGGTTACTGACCGGCGGGGGAAGTTATCTGGTTATTTCCAAGAAGCGCCCCCATCCCCAAGCTACGGCTGCCGTCTTAAACTGGCTGCTTACCGCCAGGGGACAAGCGGTTTACAGCAAGGGTTACGGCGCCCCGGCAACCAGATTGGGGATAAAGACTGAGGGCGTCAGCGCCAATGCCTTTCCTTTACCCGGTGAAAAAACTTACCTCCAGACGGCGGAAGAGATGATTGCCGGCCACGAGATAGCAGCGGCAGTAGCCAAAAGGGTTTTTAAACCAGTACTGAAGTAAGGAGTCATAGGAGGAGATGATGAAGATATTAGCCATTGTGGGTAGCCCTCATCCCGAGGGCAATAGCAGCTACCTGGTGGACATGGCGCTGGAAGAGGCGAAGAAGCAAGGTCTGGAAGTAGAAAAAGTGATCCTGATCGAGAAACAGATTGGCTGGTGCCTGGGGCATGTGGAGTGCGGTTCCCAGCCTACCTGCCTGCATGACGAGGATGATGCGGCAGGAATTGTGGAAAAACTGTTCTCAGTTGACGGCGTTCTGCTGTCCAGCTCGGTACAAATGGGAACGGTCTCCGGCATCATGAAAAGCTTCATGGACCGCACCCGGTTTAAGGGACATGAGACGAAAATGCTGGCCCGGAGTGTGGGCCTGATTGCCGTGGCCTCAAACAGCGGCATTGAAGATACCCTTGCTTTCCTGGAGCGTTATGTGACGCGGCGCAGCGCCCTCCCGGCGGAAAGGATACATAAGATCGGCGGTAAAGCCAAAAAACCTGGTGATGTGAAGCTGGACCCTGAGCTGATCCATCAGGCGCGCGAGTTAGGCCAAAAGATGGCCGCGGAACTGAAGCAGACCATTCATACTTGACCAACAATTTACACCACCCTCTTCTTCCTTATGCACCGGCCCCCGGCGTGCAGGCAAGGAACTTAGGAATATCTACATTTCCGCTCCGTTGGGAATGAAATAACTTGACATCAAGATGATGTCGGCGTACCGTATGTGGTACGAGAAGGGGGTATTTAGAATGACAACATTATCAGCATCTGAGGCAAGAAAACGCCTCTATAATTTAGTTGATGAAGTGAAGGAGACACACATACCAGTCCAGATTGTGGGAAAGAGAAGCTCTGCGGTCCTCGTTTCCGAGGAAGACTGGAGAGCAATAGAAGAAACTCTATATCTCGTGTCGATACCCGGTATGCGAGAGTCCATCAAGAAGGGACTTAAAACCCCTATCGAGAAGTGCGATAAGGAGCCTGGCTGGTGAGTTGGTGCCTGGTCTTTACTAGGCAGGCCCAAAAAAATGCAAAGAAAATCGCACAATCCGGCCTTAAATCACAGACAAATCGCCTCCTGGACATTCTCAGAGAAGATCCTTACCGGAACCCACCACCGTACGAGAAACTCGTCGGAGACCTCTCTGGGGCTTATTCCCGACGAATCAATTTACAACACCGCCTGATTTACCAAGTTCTTGACGACATCAACACTGTGAAAGTTATCAGAATGTGGACGCATTATGAATAGAAAGCAGATAATAATCCAGGGAGAGCCCCTGTTCCCGCCTCCTAAGGAACTATGATTTATGAAGACCGGCCAGATGCTTAATAAAGACTGCGTGATTCAACTTAACACGGCCAATGGCGTTTCTGAAGCGGAACGGCAAGCGGCGTTGCGCTTATTTCAAGAAATCGGCAGTTCCCAATTGGTGGAGTTGGTGGGCCGTTATCTTGCCTCCATGAATCAAGACCTAGATCTCGACTGGTTGGCGCGGAAGCCGCCCCTCCCTGAAATCGTTGAAGGGAAGCTGCCCGGCTCGGCACAGGAAACTGTCGAGATTATGGGAATCGGCGGGATGTTTGCCTACCTGAATGTGCTCTATCAGGCACACAAGCATGGCGGCCGGCACTGTATCGTCACTAACCCCCACGACATATTCACCTTCTCCGGATGGACCGTGCACCCTGAAGAAGACATGGATCAAAGGCTGATCAAGATGTTTCAGACAAAATCCATGCTGGTCAATGAGGTGAAACGTATCTTGGGGCTCGCGGATGAGCCGCAGAGCATTCGGTACAAGTCGTTCAGGATCGACTACGGGGGCCTGTTGGCCCTGGCGGCGGAAAGCCCCCGCGAACTGATGAAGAATCTGAAGGTCGCTTTTCATTATTCACTGCTTGAACTGACGGACACCGAAAAACGATATGCCATAACCAACCTGAAAAGAAATGCTGCGACCCTTGGCGCCCTTGAGCAGATGGGCCTCCTTGGCGATGATCCGGGCCGCCATGTCGCCAACCTGTCCAGCAGGGTGGTATTCGAAGTGGCAGGCGAAGCCAAAATCGCCTGGAAGGGCCGGTTGAAAGAGCAATTCGGACTGGTGGGAAAACACCTTGCACCTGCGGAGGTGGAGGCAATTTATGGGGCCGCAATCGGAATCATGGATGACATCAGGGCCGGCAAAATAACCCCGGTCCGCTACCCCGGCGGTCATTTTGTGACCGGCTACCGGGAAAATGCCCTGCAGGCGGCCAGGGAGAAAAATGTCTTAGTCTATGACGACGCAATTGCGACCAGGATAATCGTTGATCCTGAAGCCGGAAAACATGCCGTGGAGTTTAAACTCGCCGATGGTGAGGAAAAGACGGTCATCGCCGACATCCTGCTCGTGGCCCTGGGCGATTACGGCAAGGACATCATAACCGTTGACGGTGTCAGCACCCTATTTGCCATCATTACTGAAAATAGCGGCTATAGAATTCACCCTGCCGGAATGGGCGAGGGCGGGACGATACACGTAGTTCCAGTATGGGCAGGACAGGCCTTCAGAGAGGGCAAGAAATTCTACTACCATTTAGGCAAAGCTACCAACGGGGCAATTATGGGAAGGAATCCCCTGCATCCTAAGTCACTCGCTGCCGATCGGGCATTTTTGCTTAATTTAGAGGCCAACCTGAAACGAATCGCTCCCCCCGGCGCAACTTTTCTCTGGCTTGCCGCCACGGAATGCGGCCGGCCGGTTTCGGCCCACCAGGGCTACACCATAACTCCGCTGCTCGCTCGCAAAGAGCGCCGCAAAAGTCCCCCGGCAGGCCAGGCATTGAACTTTAAGGCAACGGGAGGCTGTGGCTTGGGTGGTAACACGGCCATTATCCCCGAAGTACAGGAAATGCTCGATCGGCGCAGCCGTTAGAGTAAGAAATGGTAATCACTTGTTGAGATCAATAACCGGTAGCTTTTATTTACACCCGCATCTAAGGACTCGGCAGGTGAAATGTTCCTGACGCTCCGTAATTATGACAAGTTGTCACCGATTATCTTAGTCTCTCGCCTGCCGGCTCACTCCGGTTGCGCCCAATCCTTAAACTCCTCCATCCCCAGGCTGGTGAGGGTATCCAGGAAGGGCCGGCCCGTTCGCTCGTGGCAACCGGAGAGGCGATAGTACTCGTAGATCATATCCGGCAGCCATTTGGCGATCGTGAAGCCCTGATACTTGCCGTCGGGGATCGGCTCCAGGAACCTCGGCCCCACATCCTGCCAGTCATAATCGGCAATCCAGCCCCGTTGGGTGCCGAAGAGCCGTTGGAGAATGCCGCTGCGATGCCCCGCCGCCAATGCCTCATCCATGCTGAAATTCCATCCCGTGATCGCATTGAAGGAATCCACGACACTGTTGAGACCGTCGGGCTTCTGATGGATCTGCGCAAACCAGCAGCAACCGAAAATACCCGTGAACTGACGATGCCGTTCCGACAGGATATGGGACCACGCCCACCCATCGGGACTGTCGAGGCTTAAGGGACCCCATTTTTCCCGATAGCGCAAATCGGGAGAAGGGGACTTCGATCCGCCCCCCTGGGGCTTCATGCCGCCGCTGGCCACCAGTTCGCGCAGCATTTCCCCCAGGAGAGGTCGCCATTCATGCATCGCCGGCGTCCCGCCCTTGGTGTGAACCGCCCACTGCGGCGCGTCGCCGCCCAAGGCCTCGGCAAGCTGTTTGGGCCCGTCGGCCAGCAGATTGCCGAGCCAGCCTTCACGCCGGGCCGCC
>Ga0082335_1002238_pt1 | contig 36972 bp, 32 predicted proteins | sample Subgrocontami58m_FD_72375 | JGI IMG/M metagenome (GOLD analysis project Ga0082335, IMG submission 72375) | Subsurface groundwater microbial communities from S. Glens Falls, New York, USA - GMW37 contaminated, 5.8 m (SPADES assembly) (version 2) ...
GGACGCACCCCGTCGAACGACAGAGCCGATCCGGTCAGGCGGTAATCCTCTCCGGGCACGTCTTGCAGGATGCCCAGCGCCTGGGCCTGATCTTCCTGCAACGCCTCCGGCAGGGTATTGATCGGCGCGGCGGGGACGCCGACCGCCTCCAGCCGCGCGATCCACGCGGCGCGGGGTTGCAGGCGCAGGATTTCCGCCATTAGCACCACCAACGTGTTCTTGTTGGTCAGGCGAGCGCGATTGGTAGCGAAACGAACGTCGTCGATCCAGGCCGGTTGGCCCAGTTCGATGGCGAGCTTGGCGAACAGCCGGTCGTTGCCACAGCAGATGATGAACGGTCCGTCGGCGGCATCAAACGCCTCATACGGCACCAAAGCCGGATGGCCGGAGCGGTGCTTTTCCGGCATGGGAGCGCCGTTGATCCAGGCGTCTCCGCGCTGCGCCGCCCAGACCAAAGCGGTTTCCAGCAGGGACGCGGTGACGATGGTGCCTCGACCCGTCCGGTGGCGGCGTTGCAGGGCGGCGAGCGCGCCGATGACGATCCACATCCCGGTGCCCTGGTCGCACACCGCGACGCCCATGCGCATCGGCGGATCGTCCGGGCCGCCATTGGTGCTGGACAGGCCGCTATATGCCTGGATCAGAGGCTCGTAGCCCGGCCGGTCCCGCATCGGGCCGATATGCCCGAACGCCGAGATGGCGCAGTAGATCAGGCGCGGATGGCGAGCGGTCAGGGACGGGCCGTCGATGCCGAGGGCTTCGGGGACGCCGGGGCGAAGGTTGTGGATCAGAATATCCGCGCTCGCCGCCAGTTTCTCGAAGTCAGCCTGGCCGGCGGGGGATTTCAGGTCCAGGGCGACGGATTTCTTGTTGCGGTTGACCATGTGGAAGGTTAGGGCGTCGCCGTGGCGGAAATCCATGCCCATGCGGCGGGCATCGTCGCCACCATCGACCCGCTCGATTTTCAGCACCTCGGCGCCCAGATCGCCCATGATCGCGCCGGCGAATGGCGCGGACAGTACCTGCCCCAGTTCCAGGACGCGAATTCCTTGCAGCATTGACGGTCTCCTCCGACGATCGGAGCCTCATCATGCTCCGGCATGAGGGGGAACGGAAATAGCGGTGAGGGTGGGGGATCGGTCCTGCGCGACAGGATCGCGACGAGGTGGATCAGGTTGGGGCCGTCCGACGATCGGGTTTGTGAAGGATGCAGCGTGTTGGACCCGTTACGTATGGTTAACAGAAGGGTCGCGATTCCGCTGCCGCCATTGCCGATCACCGGGTTTCGGTATAGGGCGCCCGACGGTATGGAAATTATGCGCCAGCGCCCACGGACCGGGCTCTGGAACAACGAGGAGATTGAAATGCGTCGGCTGCTGTGCACGGGAACCGCGCTGTTGGGCTCCGTTGGCGTTTGGGCGATGGCTGTCGCGCAAACGCCGCCTGCGCCGGTACAAGGCCCGGTGGGTGGTTATGTCGGCGCCGACATCAGACCCGCCCCGGTGGAGCTTGCGCCCTGGAACCCGATGACGGGTCAGTTGATTGCGAAACCGGGCGCGTTTGTCGGCGCCAACAACGCCAATAACCAGGTCGGTACCGCCCGTACGGGGACGTCCGGCGTGCCGACACCGGGCACAATGGTCATCCATCTGAATGGTCGCGTGATGGTGCAGTATTATCAGGGCTGGAACTCCCTGATGAACGCCGCGCCGGGCTTCAGCACGAACTCCGGCTCGATGAGTTCCTGGCTGCGCCTGTATCCCGGCATGGACGCCATGGCGGCCAATGGGCTCCGCTACGGTGCCGCGATGGAAATCCGGCAGAACTTCGGTCCTGCCGCGAACGGTGGTGGCGCCAACCCCAACAGCGGTGGCGGAGCCTACAGCACCACGCAGACCCTTTATAATCGGCGCTCGTTCGTCTATCTCGGCACCAACGAACTCGGTATCATCCGCGCGGGCCTGGGCGACGGCCTGATCAGCCTGTTCGACGGTGGTCGCACCACGATGCAGACCTTCACGCCCAATAGCGTCCTCAATGGCTCCGACCTCCAGACCGCGATTGGTGGCAACACGTCCCCACCATGGATCTTCATGTCCGGGTCAGCCGACGAATACGACACGCAGAAATTCGTCTACCTGTCGCCGAACTTCTCGGGCTTCGACTTCGGTCTGCAATACTCGCCGCAGGCTTTCAACAGCCTGTCGGGTTGCACCTTGCCGGCTTCGACCTGCGCCAACCTGCAGACTTCCGGCACCGCGCTTGACGGACAGCGCTACACGAACATGATTGCCGGCGGCGTGCGCTATAACGGTGCTGTCGGCCCGATCAACCTGTTGGCCTATGGCGTCTATACCTACGCGGGTCATGTGAACTACAGCGGCACCGCCGCGGCGGCACGCGCGGCAGTCGGCGCTCCCGCCGGCAGCAGCTGGAGCGGTTCGTTCGACAATTTGAACTATGGCTCGATGGGCGTCGCCATGACCTACGCCGGCGTGACGGTTGGCGGCAATTTCATCACCGGTGCAATCAACGGCCGAGGTGCGACAAAGCCGAGCGGGGGGGCGAATGCGAACGCTTTCGTGACGGGCATTCAGTATGCGAAGGGCCCGCTGACGGTCGGTATTGCCTACGAATACATCGACTCGCAGGGCGCGGTGGCCATGGCCGGGCTGACCCAGCGCAAGGAATACGCGATCGACATCGGCGCCAGCTACACGCTGGCGCCGGGCCTGATGCTGTTCGCGGACTATATCTACCAGAACCGCAAGCAAGGTGGCTTCGACTTCGGCACCAACACGGCGGGTGCGGCCAACAACCAGGTGCAGGGCCAGGGCGTCGTGTTCGGCACCCAGGTTTCCTGGTAAGCCGCCATACACGACTGGCCGGAGACCGGCGGCGGGGCAAACCCGCCATTTCGGCTTTGCCTCGGTTCGGCCACTCCATTTCGATCCCCGGCCAGCCTCGCCTATGGACCATCCGCGCGGGTTCCGTCATGAAGGCCGCCACAGACGGAGGGAACCATGAGCGATCTGCCAAAGCGGGTGGACATCCATGAGGAAGGCCCGCGCGAGGGCTTCCAGATAGAGGCCGGCCCCATCAGCACCCAGGACAAGGTGCGCTTCTGTGAGGCATTGGCCGAAACCGGCCTGCACGACGTGCAATGCGTGTCCTTCGTGGATGCCCGCCGCGTGCCCGGCATGGCGGACGCCGTGGAGGTCGCGCAGACCATCCGCCAGCGCCCTGATGTGCATTATACCGGCATTGCCCTGAACCTGCGCGGCTACGAACGCGCGGTGCAAACGCCGCTGCACATCACCGGCAGCCTGCAAATGAGCACGTCGAACACGTTCTCGATCCACAACACCAACAAGGACAACGCGGAAACCCTGGTCGAGCAGCGCCGCCAGTTGGAATTCTTCCGCGACCGTGGCATCGAGGTCGATACCGGCATCGTCATGACCGCATTCGGCTGCAACTTCGAAGGCGCCATCGCCCCGGAGACCGTGCGCGACTGCGTGGGAGAACTGCTGGCCCTGGCCGATGAGTTCGGCATCGTGCTGGACCGGGTGCGCCTGGCCGACACGGTGGGCTGGGCGTCGCCGGCGCAGGTGCAGCGGGTCGTCGGCACGGTGCGGGAGCGGTTTCCCGACCTGAAACTGGGCCTGCATCTGCACGACACGCGCGGCACCGGCATGGCGAACGCTTTGATGGGCCTGCAAATGGGCATCGACAGTTTCGACAGCTCCTGCGCCGGGCTCGGCGGTTGCCCATTCGCCGGCCACAAGGGCGCGGCGGGCAATATCTGCACCGAGGACCTGGTGTTCATGTGCCACGAGATGGGCATCGAAACCGGCATCGACCTGGACGCTCTGATCGAGTGCGCGCGCATGGCGGAGGACATTGTCGGCCACGCCTTGCCCGGCAAGATCATGCATGGTGGCAGCCTGAGCAAGTTCAGGCAGTCTGGCGCGACGGGAGCCCACGCATGAACCAGGTCCTGCTGGAAAAGCGCGGCGCGGTTCAATGGATCATCATCAACCGCGAGGAACGCCGCAACGCGATGAACGATGCGGTGATGGACGGCATCGGCGCCGGGCTGACCGCGGCAAGCAACGATCCGACGATCCGCGCCGTGGTACTGACCGGCGCCGGCGATCGGGCGTTTTGCGCGGGGGCTGATCTGTCGGCCAGCGCGGGATCGTTCAAATACGATTACTCGCGCGTTGGGTTGCCCTTCGTGAAGCTGATGAAGCAAGCCCGCGACCTGACACTGCCGCTGATTGCCCGCGTCAACGGCCACGCGATGGCCGGTGGCCTGGGTCTGCTCGGCATGTGCGACATGGCGATCGGCGCCAGCACCGCTCGCTTCGGCATGCCGGAGGTGAAGGTCGGCGTGTTCCCCATGCAGATCATGGCGGTGCTGCAACGGCTGATCCCGTCGCGCAAACTGTATGAAATGGCGTTGACCGGGGAGCCGATCGACGCGGCCGAGGCGCTGGAACTGGGCCTGCTGAACTATGTGGTGCCGCCGGCCGAGTTGGATGCCAAGCTGGAATGGCTGCTGAACCGGCTGCTGGACAAGAGCCCCACAGCGATCCGCCGTGGCAAATACGCGATGCGCCAGACCGAGGCCCTGGATTTCGACCACTCCGCGGTGTTCATGGAGGGGCAGATCGGCATCCTGGCACTGACCGAGGACGCGGAAGAGGGGCTGAAGGCGTTCAACGAGAAGCGCGCGCCGAACTGGCCGGGGCGGTAGGCGACGCGCGACAATAACCGCTCCAACCGGCGGAAGGTTGTCGAGCCTCATCATGTTGAGCGCAGGCCCACCATGTCTGACTTCGCCGTAACCAGCACTGCAAATCGTGGATGACCGGCCTGAACCGGCCATGACGCGGGAAGGGCGGTGCTCAACGCCAGACGAAGCAGTTGGTGGCATGAATCGCCCGCGGAGAACTGGCCGGGGGTTCGGCCGATCGGGTGTGCGTTGCCGATAATGCGACCGCGACACGGGCACACACGCTGCGTCGCAGGCCCGATTCGGACATGTGCGGGTGGGTTTTGCGCGGGTGAGACGTCATGATCGATCCCGGATATTCATGTTATGTTCTAGACTAGCGGAACGTCTCATGGCAAGGAAATTCGCATTGGCGCCGAATCCCCAGGTGACGATCGGGCAGTAAACATCTGATAGGACGTGGTTTGTAGAAATAATGTGCGCTCGGTTAACGCGCGCGTCTTTGTTTTTGAGACCGCGTGGACGGGGCCTGTGGCGGTCTTCGCTGTACTTGAGTCCTGACATAAGGGTCGTCCGCCATCACACTGACATCACACGACGATTCAGGTTGTTTTGAGAGTTTACTTTAACTCCGGCGGCTGACGCGGTTCGTTGCGAAACACCGTGGAAAACCGAGGTTTCCGTTACGAATCCATGCGAGAACCGCGGGTATTTGTTCCGCTTCCTGGTCGTTAACCTGTGCCCATATTCGCCTCGAAAATCGTCAATTGCTGCCTGTTTCGTAGGCGGTGGTTTTTCGTCTGCCTGAGTTCAGTCACGACGTGGGATTGGGCCCTGATAGACCGGCAATGCCCGATTGGAACCGGGTGGGCATCCCGACGGACCTCGTAACATTGCGGCCTCTCGCGCACCGACTCTGGTGACGCGATGGCCTATCTATCGCGGTCCGGATCGTTTCGCTGCGGATGAACGGGGGATCCGGCGTCAGGTGGCCCGTGGCGAAGGTGCCGCCGCGCATGGCCTTTCCCGCGGCGATGGAGGGGCCGCTCCCTGGATCCGACACGAGTTGGCCGAGCGCAGCTGGTCCATTGGCGTTCGTTGGGCCGCAAAGGCGGGCCAGGCAAGGTGCAGGCTTTGGCGTTCCTTCGATCCACCGTGAGGTGCATCAGCCCAAGGCAAGCGGTCAGTGCAAAGATCAAGAGTTTCGCAGCAAAACTACAGCGCTAAAAAGATTGCGCTTTTCCGCTGCTGATTTCTGCTGCATAATGACGGTATGATTTACGGGTATGCGAGGGTATCTACGGACGGGCAGACCGTGGGGGCGCAGGTCGAGGCATTGACCGCCGCCGGAGCTGCTAAGGTGTTTCGCGAGACAGCGAGCGGCGCACAGACCGACCGTGCCCAGCTCCGCAGGGTGCTGGCCGTGCTCGATGTCAGTGAGGTGCTCATGGTGACAGGGCTAGACCGTCTAGCCAGATCAACCCGCGACCTGTTGAACACCCTCGCCGCCATCGCCGAGCGCAAGGCGGGTTTTCGATCCCTTGGCGACACGTGGGCGGACACCACGACCGCACACGGGCGGCTGATGCTGACGGTGCTAGGCGGCTTAGCCGAGTTTGAACGGGAACTGATCCGGGCACGGACAAGCGAAGGCCCCGCCCGTGCCGTGGCGCGTGGCGTGAAGCTGGGGCGCAAGCCGAAGCTCACCCCGCACCAGATCAAGGAGGTTCTACGCCGCAAGGAAAATGGCGAAGCTGTCCGCGAGATTGCCCGCAGCTACAACGTCCACAACAGCACAATTTCGAGGATAGTGGCGTGATTGTCGGAGTTCCCAATTACAAACAACTGCACGACACTGCTGTAGGTTGGATGAACCTAGCGTGGGAAATCACGACAAAAGAACTGGATGACTTCCATGAAGCATTCACTGTGTTTATGATGATTGAAGAAGAGCGTGGGAGTGAAAAAGCGGATGCAGAAGCAGAAAAATTCTGGACTGCTGCACAATATAAGCTGAACAACGCGACCTCACTCTTACAGCAATCTCTGGAGATATTTTTGAAGGCGCGTATTGCTGAAGTAAGTCCGTTTCTTTTGATAGTGGGAGAACCGCAATCATGGCCTAGACCAGAGCCATCGGGGGACGTTGATTTCTCAAATTTCAGAACACTTGATGCCGTTCAGCTATGTAGAGCCGTTAAAATCGTGTCCGCTACACCCATTCCTGACGCGTTCATAGATTTTTACGATAGACTCAGGAGGGTTAGAAATAAGATATCGCATCTGAATTCGGGCAGTATTAAAGCCGAGGCGAGTGCCATCTTGCTGGACATATTAATGGCGCACAAATTCCTCTTTCCAGATGAGGCATGGGTTAAATTCAGAAGACGGTATCTCGATTCCACGGGGCAATACTCAGACCCTGAGGGTCTTTATGGAGAAGATGACTATACTAATGACTGCATAGCAGGTGAAATAGAGACGGTTCTTCATGAGCTTGAGCCTAAATATGCGAAGTTGTTCTTTCAATTCGACCCTAAGAAAGACGCATTGCGTTGCCCAACTTGTTTGAAGTTAAGGACGGGATGGACAGATCGTGAATGGTCGTTCGCGCAAAAGCAAAGAGGCGGGAAAATTAAATGTGCAGCGTGCCTTTCCGTATATACCGTGCAGGAATACAAGAATAAAATCAGAGAATATTTCGGATATCTAGATAAGGCAGAGCAAAAAGAGATTGGGGAGGAGCTTGATAGAGAGCTGCCGTGATGATGAAGACGGCCAACGCTGGTTGCGTCGCCCCGGGCAGCGCCGATTTTTCGACGATTATCACATCCCTGTTGCACCGTATATGAGAGCGCGAACCCGGGAGAGTTCTTCTTGCGCACCGAGCTGTCCCAGTGCCCAAGCGTAAATGGACACGAATTCTAAATCCTCGAAGTTCTTATCAAACAAAATCTGCACGTCAGAAAGTAATGATGCGTCCTTTTCTCGACCGACCGCCCTAATAAATTCAATTGGGTATAAAGTGCTAAGTGATATTCCGCGCGGCTTGTCGACGACTAGAAGCGACTGGATGACGCGCATTCGCCAATACTCATCGTCCATTAATTCGGCAACTGCGGCGCTGTCTACCGCTGCAATTGCCGATGGATTTCTAGCAAGTAGCTGGAGACATTCTTGATCGCCAGTTTGCTGGAATGCAACCAGAAGCTGAGGGGCTGACTCAGCGGGCACCCCTGTCCGTTGAAAAACTCGATAAGCAATTTGACGGCGAAATTTGTGTTTGTGCCCCAACCACGGTTCTGCGATGGGCGCGGCAAAGCGCGAGGGTAACCGCGCCAAGATTCGCCCGACGCTTCTAAGAACCGCAGACTTTGCGGCGCTGGGTAACTGATCGGCAGCCGCAGCTAAGCGACTGATCGAAACGGCTAACGCTTGAGCTTGATTGTCTGAGAATGATTCCTCGCATACCCGATAGACGATTTCGCTAGCCGCATCATCATCCCAAAGATGCTCGATTCTAACGAGGAGTTCCTCAAATGGAAGGCATCTGACCTCCGCCATTCGCATTGTCTGGCTAATTTTTTCAAGTTGCGACTCCCGATGTAAGGCGGCAATTTCGGGGTGAGAGTCTATCAACTCCTGCAATCTGGTGTCTCGTTGGGTCATTGTCCCGGTGATGCCATGCTCAGTTGGAGCGACACAGATCGCGCTAATCGTGGGGCTTGAAGACCTGCCGCGTTGCCGCGACAGACCCCCATTTCCTTGACGGTCATCGGCTTCCCAGCCTGCACCGTGGGGAGATGTTACCGCCCTAGCCGCGGGAGGTTCAAGCCCCTACGGCTTCGAGAATGGATTTCACGTCATCGCCGTCTAACGCATGCTTGTCGTGGTAGCGGCTGAGAAGTGCGGTGATGATACCGATGGCCTTGCTTTCCTCGCCAGTCGAAAACCACAGCCATTTGTCCTCAGATTCAGGGACGCATACACGCATCGGATATCGGTGCCTATCTTGGCCAACCTTCTCACACCGCACGTAGATGTAGTGACGCAAGCCATCGTGCTTTATGTCGATTTCGTATCCGGCAAGGTGGTTTGGCTTCTCCTTTGAGAGGAAGCGTATGGTGTCATCGTCGGCGAATCGCAGAGAAATCTCATTGAGCGCAGCGCGGACCGGCGCGAACACCTTAGCGCACTCGCGCTCCTCAATCTCCCACTGTATTCTAGCGGCTTCGCCGTCGTCATTTTTCAGCTTGGAATCAAGGAATGCCTGCCAGTGTGTCCAGATCGCGTTCTTTTTCGCCTCCTCTAAGGCGCTGTATGCTGCCGAAACCGAGTGCTCGACATTGCGCCTCGGCAACCGGAGAAGGGCGTAAAGAACGCTGGGCACTGGCGCGCCGCCGTGTTGCAGCGTTTCCAGCCGGCGAATGATTTCGGGTTCGTCGAAGCCGCCTTGGCGTATAACATTCTCCGCGCTTTCCACCGCCAGATTTTGCTTCCGCCATTTGTAGCGCGCTCTCGTCTTGTTCGCTTCGTTGAGCAGATAGAGCACCGCGAGTGCACCCCCAAGCCACGAGTTGTAACTGAGCAAAACGGCAATGACAGCAATTGTTAGCAAATACCGGAAAAATGGAGTTTCTTTGGGCTTGTAATCACGGACAGATTTTGCAAGGCAGGAGATTAACCTGAGCGTGAAGAAGTCGCGCAAAGCAGTGCAGTGAAACTTTGAATTCTCGACGAAGATGGCTCCTTGCTTTATGAGTGCATCGCAATAACTCCGGTCGCTCCACAACGAAGCCCAGATTGGCTCGGCGATAAAATCAGTCAGTCGGTTTTTATCATACCAGTCCAACTCTCCGCCGCCAGCAATTGCCAGTTCAACGAATAGCCATCGGAGGTCAGGCGTCGAGTCGAAGACGCGGCCTGTTTGATGGCAATGCTCAATCCTCTTGGCCTTTGCCTCCGCTGCTTCGCGGTCTTGTGCCTCGTCTTCGCTCATCGCTGGTCCCGGCCACCCCTCGCTGTGATCTTATCACATCGAACGACGCCGTAGTGGCGGTCTTGCTTATTATGAATGACCGCGTTTCTGTTGGCGTCCACGCGACTTACCATATAATACGTTACACGGCGTTGACGCAAAAATGAAACGGGGAGGCTTGCCGCGTTGCCGCGGCAAGCTCCTTTTCCTTGATGATCATCGGCTTCCCAGCCGGTACGGTGAGGAGAACATAACCCGAAAATTTCAGAACGTCGAGCTTCGCATGAAGCTTCGCACAAATCGCATAGTGACCCCATCTTCGCCACCCCGGCCGCATCGTCCGGTTCCCCGGCGGCACAGGCAGCAGCCCATCCGGTCGCCAAGACCGTCGGCGTTGGACAGCGCCGGTGGCCGGGAGAAAGCGCCCCGCCTTGCATTTGCGCAAGGTGCGCCGTAACCGACCGCCACAACCGGCCGAAGGATCCTGTCCCGCGCCAGCATGACGTATCCGCGGCCATGACCCATCGGCCGCCACGACACGATCACGGAAGGACTTTTACGGTGACTGCGCCGCCACTCCCCGTCCCCTCGCCCACCCCCTTGGGCAACCAGGGCAGACGCGCGGCCCGGATGGCATCCCTGCTGGCGACCTTGATCCTCCTGTCCTGCGTTCAACAGCCGGAACCGCGCCCGGTCTACCATCTGGGCACGCCATACCAGGCCAGCGGCGTGTGGCATTACCCGCGCGAGACGACCCAGCTTGACGAGACCGGCCTGGCCTCGGTCATCCTGGACAACCACGCGGCCCTGACGACCAACGGCGAGACCTTCGACCACACCGCCCTGATCGCCGCCCACCCGACCTTGCAGCTTCCGGCGATCGCCCGCCTGACCAATCTGGAAACCGGCCTGTCCACCACGGTCCGCATCAACGACCGAGGCACCGGCAATCCCAGGCGCCTGATCGAGGTCTCCCGCCGCACCGCCGAACTGCTGCGGATCCCGGCCAATGGCACAGCGCGGGTTCGCCTGACCCTGCTGCCCGATCAAAGCCGGGAAGCAGCCGAGGCTTTGCCCGGCGCCCCATCCCTGAGCATGACGCCTGCACCGCGTGCCAGCGTCCAGGTGGCGGAGTTGGCCCCACCCCCGGGTGTGCGCGACGGCGGCGGCCGGTCAGCCGCATTCGCCAACCCTAGTGCGGCTGACACCGCCCGCCCCGCCCCATTGCTGCGCCTGCCCGAGATCGTGACCCAGGACATCCCGCGCCCCGGGAGATTGATGGTGCGACTCGGCACGTTTGAGGTGTACCGATTCGCTGCGATCCAGCAATCGAGAGCAGTCGGCCTGGGCGCGCGAATCGCGCGCATGCACCAGGGCCGGACTCGCCAGTACCGGGTCGAGATTGGCCCGATCGGCGACACTGCCCAGGCCGAATCGGTGCTGGCTCAGGCCCTGGCCGCCGGCATCCCGGACGCGAGGATTGTCGTCGAATGACGCGGGATATGTCGTCGAATGACGGCGCATATGTCGTCGAACGACGCGGGATATGTCGTCGTCGTTGCATCCGATATCGGGGCTCGATCCCGCCGCGTATCCATACGCCGCCGTGTCCGGACTGAACAGGCCGGGGTGCGGAGGCTTCGACGCGGTGGGTCTCGGACCAGGATGGCCCTCGATGCCTCTCCTCGACCCGACCGTGACCCACTTCGGCGACCCCAAGCCGTCTGGTTCCCACTGCCCGCCATCCCGTCCTGGATCGTTTATCGTGATGGCCCAGCCGCTCGGCTCGATTAACCTCGGGCGTCGCTCGCGCCCCAAACAGACTGTCGCGCGAACGCGGAAATTGGTGTCGAATGGGTGCGCGGATTGGAGTCGAATCGGAGATGACCACAGCGATGATCACCCGTCGTCTGGCCCTGTTGGCATCCGGCGCGTTGGCCGCGGTCGCGCTGCCCGCGACCGCCGGGGCGCAGGCCCCGCAGCCTCGCCGACCGCCCGCGCGTCCCGCCGGGCGCAAGCCCAAGGATGCGCCCACCGGTTCCCCCGCCGACACGCCGCTCGGTCCCGTCGATACCGCCGCGAAATGGGCCTATATCCAGGACTATACGACCGGCGCCACCCTGCTGGAAAAGAACGCCGACGAGGAAATGCCGCCGTCCTCGATGACCAAACTCATGACCATGTACCTGGTCTATGAGCGTCTGAAGGAGGGCCGCCTGCGTCTGGAAGACGAATTGCCGGTCAGCGAAAAGGCCTGGCGCATGGCGGGCTCCAAGATGTTCGTGCAGATCGGCGCCACCGTGAAGGTCGAGGACCTGATCCGCGGCGTCATCGTCCAATCTGGCAACGACGCCTGCATCGTGTTCGCCGAAGCCCTAGCCGGCTCCGAAGAGCAGTTCGCCGAGATGATGAACGCCAAGGGCAAGCAGTTGGGCCTCACCCGCTCCAACTTCCGCAACGCCACCGGCTGGCCCGACCCCGAGCAACACATGAGCGCGCGCGACATTGCGGCCCTCGCCCGCCATATCATCCGCGATTTCCCCGAATACTATCACTACGACTCCGAAAGATCGTTCAAATACAATGGAATAGAGCAAGGCAACCGCAACCCGATGGTACAGAAAGGCACGGGGGACGGGTTGAAGACCGGCCATACCGAGGCGGGCGGCTACGGGCTGGTCGCAAGCTCGATCCGCAACGGCCGCCGCGTGATCGTCGTCGTGAATGGCATGACCTCGATGCGGGAACGGGCGGAGGAGACCGAACGGCTGATGGACTGGTCCTTCGCGAATTTTGAGGACGTGACCCTGTTTACCGCCGGTGACGTGATCGAGCGGGTGCCGGTCTGGCTCGGCTCCACGCCGACCGTGCCACTGGTCAGTGGCCGAGATCTGGTGGTGACGATGCCACGCACCTGGCGGAAGAACGCGTCGATCAAGCTGGCCTATCAGACGCCGATCCGCGCCCCGGTGGCGAAGGGCGATACCTTGGGCAAGCTGACCGTCTCCGGCCAGGGCGTTCCGGCGATGGATGTGCCGCTGCTGGCCGGAGCCGATGTCGCGAAGCTGGGCCTGCCGGGGCGCGCGATCGCGGTGCTGTCACGGTATGTGACGGGTAGCTGAGTGTTGGTGCAGGCCGGGCGGTTCATCACCCTGGAAGGTGGGGAAGGGGCGGGCAAATCCACCCAGACGGCGCTTCTGGCCCAGGCGCTGTGCGATCTCGGCCGGCCTGTGCTGCGAACGCGTGAACCTGGCGGATCACCTGGCGCCGAGTTGCTGCGCGGGATTCTCCTCGACGGGACGATCGAGTGGTCGGCGCCGGCCGAAACCCTGCTGCATTTCGCCGCGCGGGCCGAACATGTGGCGAAGACAATCCGCCCGGCGCTGGCGGCCGGGATGTGGGTGGTGTGCGACCGGTTCTACGACTCGACCCTGGCGTATCAGGGGTATGGCCAGGGCGCGGACCTGCACCTGATCGCGGCGCAGACAAGGCTGCTGGGTTTGACGCCGGATCTGACCTTGGTGCTGAATGTGTCGGCGTCGGTGGCGGCGGCTCGGTTGGCGGGGCGGGGTGACGCGCCGGACCGCTATGAGCGGCGGGATGCGGATTTCCATGCGCGGGTCAACGCGGGCTTCCGTCAGGTTGCCGCGTCCGACCCAGGCCGCTGCGCAGTGGTCGAGGCTGACGCGGATCTGCAAATCGTGCATGCCCAGGTCATGCAGGTGGTCGCCACGCGCCTGGCTGTTTGACCGCGAGTCCGGCCCGTAGGAAAGCCTTGGGGCGCTGCCCCAAAACCCCGCGAGGGCTTCGCCCTTCGAACCCACCAGGGGCACGGCCCCTGGACCGCGATTAATGGCATCCAAGGCCCTGCCTTGGTAGGGGTCGAGGGGGCAACGCCCCTCGCGGGGTCCCGGGCGGAGCCCTGGAGCTTTCTTTCCTTCCCCCGATTGCCATGACTCAGCGCGTCGACCCGCCTGTCGCGAAGCCCAGGAATCCGGCGGACGGGGCCGGGGTATCGCCACCGCTATAGGCGACCGGGCGGGACACCGCTGCTTCCCGCGATGACGGGCGAGCCGGTGGCACCGACGCGGCTTGAGCCCGCGGCGCCGAACGGGCCGTAGAGGCGGGCGCGGGTTGGTTGGCCGCCCGTGTCTGAGCGCCGCGTGGCGCGATCGCCCCGCGCATCGACAGCAGCAGGAAGGAAATGTCGTTGCGGCCCAGGTCAACCGCGAGATCGGTTGCGGTGATGCCCAGGACGTTGACGGCATTCAGGTCCGCGCCGCGGCTGATGGCATCGCGTACCGCCGCGATGTCGCCTCGGTTGACGCCGTCGAACATAGCTTCGTTTGGCGCCATGTCGGTTGGCGCGCGTTGCGCGGCCGCCGCCGCGCCAGACCGAGCACCAGGAAGGGCCGGCGGCGGGGCGGGGGTGGCGGGGAAAGGGTTTACCGTACGCCGGCTGGCGCCCGCGGTCGCACTGCCCGAGGAGACCAGTTGCGCATCGGCCGGCGATACCGCGAGGAGCAGCGACAACAGGGCTATCCCGGCAGACACAACCAAGGACGGGGCGTTGCGACGAGCGCGTACAGTGTGCATCAGTTCATCCTACCTCGGTCCAGGGCCGCTCGCCAATCGGCAACCACCGCGGCAAGGCGGAATCGTTGCCAGGGAATCATGGCCAATCCATGTCACTCCCCGGTCGGCGGGCGCCGGATGGGCCGCTGTCGCGCCAACTGGCGCGCGAGGTGATCGACCCGTGGTGATGGATCCTACAGCATTCACACCACTCGGCCGAGACGTAAGAATGCCGTCGGGCACCGATCGGCGGCAGCTTTTTTTGCACCCTGCAATCTGAAACCGCGCGTCAACATCCGTTGTCGCCGGCGACAAATGGAGTATGATCCGTGCCAAGCGAGAGTGGCGGAACGGTAGACGCAGTCGGCTCAAAATCGACCGCCTTCGGGCATGGGGGTTCGAATCCCCCCTCTCGCACCAGCGGCCTACGCATTGCGCACGACGCGACCGGCTCTCATGTCAGGCCGCCGGCGAGCTGTCGCAGGGCATCCGGACGCGTGATCGCGATCTCGGCCACGGACGGGATTTCGATCAGGCCCTCGGTGCGCAGCCGGGTCAGGGTGCGGCTGACAGTCTCGATCGTCAGGCCCAGGTAGTCGGCGATGTCGCTGCGGGTCATCCTCAGAGCGAATCGTTGGCGCGGCGCCTGGCACGCGGCACCCTGCCGGCTTTGCATGACAAGGAAGGATGCCAGCCGTTCCCGCGCGGTCTTGCGCCCCAGCAGCAGCATCTGTTCCTGCGCCGCGACCAGTTCGTTGGACGCAACCTCCAGCAGGCGTTTTTCCATCAGCGGAAAATCATCCAGCAGGGTGCGCAACCGGGGTCGCGAGAAGCGGCAATACCGCACTTCATCGATCGCTTCGGCGCTGAAGGCATAGGTATCGGATACCGCGAGGCCCAGGAAATGGCCGACCCCGACAAATCCGGTGATCTGCCGACGTCCGTCCGGCAGCAGCTTGAACAGTTTGGCGGTGCCGCCGGTGATGTTGAAGAAGGCGGTGGCGGGTTCCCCTTCCTCGATGAAGCAACTGCCGGCGTGCGCGGTGGCGACGGTTGCGACCTTGGCGAGGCGCGCCATGTCGGCATCGGGAATCGCGTTGCATACGCTGAATTGACGTGCCGAGCAGTGGGCGCAAGGGTCGGGCGCGTTGAGAGAGGGACGCTGGGGCCCCCCCTGGGACCCCAGGACAAACGGTCGGCTCTGCTGCACGATCATTGGTACCTCTTGCCTGCTGGCCTTGATCTGACCCGCATTGACTCCCCCGGCGATCCATTGTGCCGCCAGCCCATTTACCAGCTACGGCCAATGAATGGCACCCCACCTTGATCTGGATCAACGCCACGGCGGGTTCGTCTCCGGCAGGTTCCTGTCACGGACCATCCGTTGACGGGATACGCATCGGCGGGGCAGCCGCGGGTGCCATGCTTGTTGATCGGGCGTCAGGCGATGAGGCCCCGAGGTTGAGACCCAGGGATTGAGATCTGGGGTGTTGAGAACCAGGCGAGGGGTAGGCGACGGACATAATGGCATGGCAGCTTTCACGATAACGACCTTGGCGCCTGATGAGACCCGTTCGGTGTACCCGCTGATCCGGGAAGCGATCCCTGGCCTGGAGTTGGCGGCCTGGCTCCGGTTCGCTCGCCAGTTGACGCAGGGGCGGCGCGCCGCCCCTGGCGGGATCGTCGTCGCTCGCCGGACTGGGCGGGCGTTTCCCTGCGGCCTGTTCTGCTATCGGGTCGATCAGGACCTGGAACGCGGCCGGGTTCTGGTCGCCGAACATTTTGTCGCGGTCGATCTGCTGGACCCTGCCGCCGTTCTTGCCGCGTTGGTCGGAGAACTGGAAGGTCTCGGCCGCCGGTTTGGCTGTGTCGCGGTGCGCAGCGTGGTTCATAGGGCGGATGGCGATGTGGCGGGCGGTCTGTCCGCCGCGGGGCATCAGCCGGAGGGATCGCTGCTGTTTAAACCGTTGATCGGGGCGACGGCCTCTGCCAAGCCGGCGTGCGCGCCTCTGCCCTCGGACAGCAAACCCGGCCGGGAGTCGTCGGCTAAATGCCTTCCAGTTTGAACTCGGCGTCAAGCTCGACAAGACGGTGCTTGAACAGCCATTCGCCGCTCACCCGTTCCAGGCGGCAGTCATATCGGCCCGGTGGCATCATCTCCGACTTGCCGTTGCGGGTGATGATGTTGACCAGATAAGCGGTGGCGTGGGCCTGATCGCCCTTTACGTCCACGGCGAGGTTGGACAGCACATGCCGCAACTGGGACCCACGCGCCCGGAACGCGGCAAACCGGTTGGAGAATTCCCGGATCCCGTCGCGTCCGGAGTAGATCCCGACCGCGGGGCTTTCCAGCGCGCCGTCCTCGGTAAAGCAACCCACGATGGTATCGACGTCGCCCGCGTCCAGCGCGGTGGCATAGCGCACGAACAGATCGTTGATCGCCAGGCGGTCTTCGACGGACGCAGCCATCGGGTGTTTCCTTCCGGTTATGAGGCTTCGGCGATCAGGCGGCGGGCGATGGCGATGACGCGATGCGCCTCGCTCCACAGGCTGTACGGTTCCAGGTCGTCCATCGGCGCCCAATGGGTTTCGCTGACATCGGTGCTGGCCACCGGGTCGCCGGACTGCCAGCGGGCGCAGAAATCCAGGATCGTGTAGTGGAACCGCACCCGTCCATCCTCGTCGCGGCGGACCGTATCGACATAGGCGCAGAAATGCAGGTCGCCGACCGTCAGGCCGGTTTCCTCTTCCAGTTCGCGACGTGCAGCGGCCTCACAGGTCTCGCCGATGTCCTGGGCGCCGCCCGGCAAGGTCCAACTGCCGACATTGGGCGGCTTGCCGCGCCGGCACAGCAGCACGTGGTCGTCCTTGATCACGACGATCCCGATCCCGACGAAGGGCCGCGTGGGATATTCGCGATCGGTCATGGCTTGGGTGCCTCGCCCGCGGGCGAGGTCGCGGGCGACGCATCGGCTGGGGCGGCCGCCCCGGTCGCGCTGACGGGCGGGGCGACCGGAACCGGGTTGTCGGCCGGCGGAGCGACCGGAACCGACATTGGCGGCGATGTCACTCCCGGGGCGGAACTCGGGGCAGCTCCCTGGTCGGCTCCTGATGCAGCGCCCGGGACGGTTCCCGGGACGGCACCCTGGTCGGCGCCCGGCGCAGCGCCCAGTGCAGCGTTCGGCGCGGTTCCCGGTGCGCTTCCTTGGGGTGCACCCGGTGCCGCCGCGTCGGCCGGCGCCTCGGCTGGGGGCTTCTCCGCCGCCTTCAAGTCATCCAGCACCGGGATCAGCGCCTTTTCCTTCCACGCGCCCAACTGAAAGGTCCATCCGCTCAATCGTACGGCAAGCCGCTCGGCCTCTTGCTTGCCCTTGTCATCGCCGGTGACGGCAAAGCGCGCCCAGATGTCCTTCTCGCCCTTCAGGACCGACGCGGTAATGGTCAACCCGTCGGTCGTCATGAACACCCCCTGACCGAGCACCTCGCCGGTTGGCGCCGAGTCCGGCTGGACATCCTGGAAGGTCAGCGATTCCAGCGCGCGCGCCACATCCTCGACGCGGTATTCTTCCAGCGGCGGATGTTCGGCCGGCTTGGTGACACTCAGTTTGCCATCCTTGCCGGTCAATTCCAGCACCTGGTCGCCACGGGTGACGACGACCCGCTCGATCTTGCCATGGGCGATGTTCAGGACATCACGATCCAGCCAGAGTTGCGGGTCGGCGTCGACCTGCAAGGTGCCCTCGGCCAGCCAGGTCTGGTTCTCGCCCGGGCGGCGGACATAGACCTGTTCGGCGACTTTCGCTTGCGTGCGCACGCGACGGTGCCCGACGATCACCGACACCATCGGTTGCCCGCTGGCATCCAGCACGCGCAGCAGGTTGGATTTTGAATCGGGCGCGTCAGGGTCCTGCAACCCCAGGCGGCCGAACTGTTCGGGGTCGGTGGTGCGTCGCTCCACCAACCGCAACTCGGTCAGGCCGGTCAGCATGCCGCGCAACTTGGTGTCCTGCACGGGGTAGCCGCCGCGATCGGCCAGACCCCAGCGTTCGTTCCCAGGGGTGCCTTTCCGCTCGATCGTCGTGGTCTTGCCCTGGTTGGTGATCTCGATCTTCGCGGCACCTTGCAGCTTCGGCGCCAGACCGGGGAACATCAACTGCCCAGTGTCGACGGCGACCTGCTGCGGCTTGGTGGCGGTGCCGAAATACCAGCCGCCGGCCAGAGCGGCCACGCCGGCGACGACCAGGATCAGAAGTGTGCGCGGACTCATGACCGGGCCCTCGCTCGCCGGCGGCGTTGGACCAAGGCCAATCCGATGGCCAGGATGGCGAGCAAGGCCGGCACCAGCACAATGTTGAAGATACGCAGCGCCGTTTCCAGCGCCGAGATGTCGCGGTTCAGCTCAAGCTGCACGGCGCGCAGCTTCTGCCGGGTCTGAACGATGTCATTGCGTGCCTCGTCGATCGCGGCCCGCTGCTCCGGGGTGATGACAGCCTCGGCCTTGGCGCGTTCGCCGCCTTCCGAAGGGCCGCTGCCGGATCGGAGGGTACGGAGTTTCTTCTCGACCTCCTCCAGATGCTTTTGCAGGGCCTGTTCGGTCTGGCGGAAGCGGGCTTCGGCGTCGCTTTGCATCTCTGCGACCAGCAGGAAGGGGCGGTTGGTGTCGCCGCGGGAGCGCAGGCCGATCAGCGCATCGCCACCGGACAAGGTGCCGATCAGATTGGCGACGAAGGGTCCATTATCGGCAAACGGGGTCATGGTCTGCTGACCGAAGAACTCCTGGACGCGCACCCAGAACCGGTCGGCCAGCAAATCGGAGTCGGCGACCACGACCATATTGGCGGGTCCCTCGGTCTGCGCCTTGTGCGCCGGGAAATCATCCGGCCGCTTCTGGTCGGCGGCGAGCTCCGGCGGGCCGGTGAAGGCGGATTTAAGCGCCCCACGCACCCGGGCGGCGATCGCCCGCCCGCCGCCTTCCGGCTTGAAGTCGGCCAGGATTTTGGTCGGTTGCGGCTGCTTCACCTGATCGACCGACAGCAGGCCCGAGCGCGGGCTGCTGGTCAGCAGCGGAGTGAACTCGATCTGTGCCCCCTCGGCCTTCTTCAGGAAACCGGACGATGCGACGGTGACCTGGCTGAGATCGACAGTGGCGGGGTCGTCATGGTTCAGCCCGTCGCGGACATTGAACCAGGCGACGTAGTTGACCGCCTGTACCCGCTCATCGCCGCCGGCTCGCACCCGCCAGGCGCCGGTCAGATCGCCCACGACCTTGGTGCGGTCGAACTCGATGCCCCAGGCGTCGAACAGTTTTTTGAGGTCGGAGCTGGTGTCGGTCGGTGGCTGGCCAGTCTGCGAGGGAACGGACGCCATCGCCTCGCTCCAGGGATCGACCATCACCATCAGCCGTCCGCCGCGCATGACGAACTGGTCGATCGCGTATTGCGTCGCGTCCGAGAGATTTTGCGCCTGCGCGACCAGCAACACCTGGATATCGGATTCTATCACCTGCGCGTCGGTGGCGACGGTCTTCACCGTGTTGGTCTGGCGCAGCAACTGGGCCGAGGCGAAGGGCTGGCCCTGCGGTCCCTGGCCACGCGTCATCATCATCATGCGCGGATCGCCGTCGAGCATCAGCGACGACATCACGCCGATCACGGGTCGCTTGGGGTTCGACAGCTCATAGACCAGCTTGGTCAGGTCGTATTCCAGGAAGCGCTGCCGGTCCGGCTGGAAGAAGGCGATGACCCGCTCATCGTCCTGTAAATTGGTGCCGGCGAGGCCGAAATAGACCTGCTGGCCGCCCTGATCGACCGGCACACCTTGCAGCCCATAGGCCATGGCGCGGTCCTCGGTGTCGCTGAACGGCTCCGGGTCGTAGAATTCCAGCTTCACCCTGCCGCCGGAGACGGAGGCGTAGTTCTGCAACATCTCCCGCACCTGATCGGCGAAACTGCCATAGACCGGCACGGTGCTGCCCAGCCGGCGGGAGTAGAACAACCGCAGGGTGATCGGCTCTTTCAGCACAGAGAGGATCTTCTTGGTGCCCGGAGATAGCGAGTAGAGGCCGCTTTTGGTGAGATCGAGTTGCATGTTCGCCAGACGAGCATCGGCGAACAGGTTGATGCCGATGGCGATCGCCAGGACCGCCAGGACACCGACAATGGAAAAGGAGAGGCGCTGCATGGCTCAGTCCGCCTTCCGCTGGTCGACAAGCACGGTGTTCAGGAACAGCCAGAACCCGATGAAGCTGGCAAAGAACACCAGATCGCGCAGCGACACGATGCCGCGGGTGAAGGCCTGGTAGCGGTCCAGCACGGCGAGGCGACGGGCGATCTCGGCCAGGACCGGTGTGTTGCGCGACAGGAAGTCCGTGACCAATGGGTAGGAGGCGACGGCGAAGACGAAGCACACGGCGACCGCGAGAACGAAGGCAATCACCTGGTTGCGGGTGGAGGCCGACACCGCCGACCCGACCGCCAGGAACGCGCCGGCGACCAGCAGCGCGCCGACATAGCCGGATGCGATCACCCCATTATCCGGATTGCCCAGCAGGTTGACGGTGATCACAAACGGGAAGGTCAGGGCCAGCGCGATGGCGCAGAACGCCCAGGCTGCCAGGAATTTTCCCAGCACCGCCTGCCCTTGGGTGATCGGCAGGGTCAGCAACAGCTCGATGGTGCCCTGCCGCCGCTCCTCGGCCCACAGTCGCATGGTGATGGCGGGGATCAGCAGCAGGAACACCCAAGGGATGAAGGTAAAGAACGGCGACAGATCCGCCTGCCCGCGGTCGAAGAAGTTGCCCAGGTTGAAGGTCATCGCGCCCTGCAAAATCAGGAAGATGACGATGAACACAGTGGCAACCGGGGTGGCGAAATAGGCCGTGAGTTCTCGGCCCGCGATGGTCAGGATGTTGCTCATGACAATGGGTTCAAGTCCTGTTGATGCGCGCGGTCGATTGGTTGGCCCGCCAGCCGGTTACGCGGCGTCCTTGATCGCCAGCCGGTCACGCGGCGTCCTTGATCGTGAGTTGGCGGAACACGTCGTCCAGCTTCCCCGACGGGTGGTGCTTTTCCAGCTCCGCCGGGGTGGCATCGGCCACCACCCGGCCGTTGGCGATGATCATGGCGCGCGAGCAGACGGCGTCCACCTCTTCCAGGATATGGGTGGAGATGACGATGGCCTTGTCCGGCGCCATGCGCGCGATCAGGGCTCGCACCTCATGCTTCTGGTTCGGGTCCAGCCCGTCGGTCGGCTCATCCAGCACCAGCACGGGCGGATCGTGCAGCAGGGCCTGCGCCAGGCCGACGCGGCGTTTGAAGCCCTTGGACAGGGTTTCCACCGGTTGCAGGCGCACGCCTTGCAGGCCGGTCAGGCCGAGGGCGTGCTGGACGCGGTCGTCCAGTTCCGACCCGCGATAGCCGCGCACCTTGGCGCAGAAACGCAGGAAGCCGGAGACCGACATCTCTGGATACGTGGGGGCACCTTCCGGCAAGAAGCCCAGCACGCGGCGCGCGGCGACGCCGTCGGTCTGGACGTCATGGCCGCAGATACGCGCTGTGCCCTCGGTCGGGATCATGAATCCCGCCAGCATGCGCATGGTGGTGGATTTTCCGGCGCCGTTCGGTCCGAGGAATCCCAGCACTTCGCCGCGCTTCACGGTAAAGGACACATGGTCCACCGCGGTGAAGCTGCCGAAACGTTTGGTCAGTCCGTCGATCTCGATCAGCGCGGATGCGTTGGCGCCAGACAATGCCGTGCTCTCCCGTTATCCCCGTGGCGGGCGGAGATAGCGCAATTCCTGGCGGATGCAAGCGGGTTGCGGGTGGGGAGAGCCGGGGATGGACAAGGTTTCATCGCGTCCGTGGCCGCGACCAGGGCGTGCCGAACCCGAAGATCAGGCGGCTTAGGGGCGTCGGCGGCGGCGCAGCGCCCCCAATCCGCCCAGTCCGGCGGCCAGGACGGCTAGTGTGGTTGGCTCCGGAATCGTGTCCGCTTCGGCCGCAACCGTCCAGTCGATGCCACTGAGCGACGTCATCGCATAGCTGACCGGGGCGCCGCCGACGGTGACCGTGCTGATGCCCTCCCAGGTGATGGTGTTCCCGAAATCGCTGGTGGCGGTCGAGTTGACCACCCCGGCCCCGAACGCACCGTTGGTGCCGACGGCAACGCCGTAAAGCCCCATGGAGAACGTGGTGCCGAAGGTGAATGGCATGGTGAAGAGGATGTCCTCGTTTACCACCAGATCGGGCGCCCCGGCACTCGTTTCCGCCGGGTTCCACCATATCCTCGTCTGGTAGCCAACCGAACTGAGTGAGCCGATCACCGGATTGGGATTGGCGGCATTGAAGATCGCATCGCGACTGGTGATGGCGCCGTTCTGATAGGGTGTCACCCAGAAGCCCGGCCTGGCGCTGGGACCGGATGATTGGAGAGTTCCATCGACATGCACCAGGAACTGCATCAGGCCAGTGGTGCCGTTTGGCTGGCCGGTGATGGTCACCTGGTCGGTGAAGCCAGCCTGCGCCGCGCCGGTCGGGAACAGCGAATTGGTCGGACCCGTGGATGTGGCATTGAGATGGATCTGCTTGGCGGACACCGAGGCCGTGGCCGCCGCCGAATAGGCGTGCCCGTTCGACACCCCGTTGGGTTGCGAGATCGCCTGGTTCAGAGTGGCTCCGGCCGTTCCCGACGTCGCCGCGTTACAGTTCGACGTGCTGCTGCGCAGCATGCCGAAATTTCCCGGGTTCGGAGGGTCGTTCAGCATACGCTCCCCGCCCGCGACATAGCCGCCGGTGCCTTCTCCGGCGCAGGCGGCCACGAAGGCGCCAGGTGTGCTGGATTGGCTGGGGGAGGCAGCCAGCGTCGGGGTGGCCAAGAGCACCGAGACAAGAATGGTCGGCAGGGCCGAGCTGATGATGGTTCCGGAACGCATGCGACCTCCTCGGTTCGACACCATGTCAATTCGAGGCCAATATGACCGGTTGAACGGCGGACCGTTAGGCACGGCGTCTCCGGGCTCTATGCCGAACGTTCCAATCTGTGAGCTAAATTAAGGTCTGGTGGTGAATATCGGCTATGTTTGCCTGACCCACCGCGCTCCGCCGCACATCCGACCGGAGCACTTGGCCCGGGCAAGCCTGGACGAGCGGACCATGATGGCGCCAAAGAGATGACGCCACAGAGAAGACGTCAACGAGAAGACACCAAAGAGATGACGCCAACGAGAAGACGCCAAAGCGATGACAACAAAGACTGGCAACCCGGCACGACCGACACCGCCCAGCCGCTATTTCGACCTGTCGACCGATCGCGTGATGCCCGCCGAAAGACGGGATTTCTGGCGCAATACCGCCCTCAACCGTTCGGACGCCGATTTCCGGCGAACCGACCGGGCGAACCCCTTCAATGCACGGGTGCTGGGGTTTCTGGGGACCCACAGTCAAATCCGTGACGGTCGGTCCGATCACGGTCATCCTGCGACGCTCCGCCGCCGCGTGCCGACAGGATGGCAGCGATGAAATCCTCCTCAGTGCCGTCATTGCCTTCGACCGTCCCGGCCGTTACGCGATGGCGGGCCGCGACTTCACCTTCGACGCGGGCCGCATCGTGATGTTCGACATGGCCCGTCCGTTCACGGTCGATCTGGGGCGCTACCGAGAAATCAATTTCCGGTTGTCGCGCTCGCTGATCGGCGCGGCAATCGGCCGCGACCCGGGCAGACTGGCGGGACATGTGTTACCGGTCACGCCGTTGACCAGTCTCTTGTTCTCCCATCTCCATCACGTCGCCGACGCGCTCCCGAACATGACGGACGATCAGCGCCAGGTCGCCCTGGACGCCGCGACCGATTTCGCCCTCGCCACGCTGCGACTGGAAACCGGCGCCCTGCAGCGCGAGCCGAACGAGCGGACCGACTGGCTGTGGGAGGCTGTGAGCCGGTATATCGACCGTCATCTCGACCAACGCGATCTGACCCCGGAAAGCCTGGCGCGAGCCCTGCACTGCTCACGCGCGCAAATCTACCGCCTGTTCGCGAGTCGTGGCCTGGCGGTCATGGGACATATCCAGGAATGCCGCCTGACCCGCGCCCATGCCCTGTTGGCCGATCCCGCTTGCCTGATGCCCATCGCTGACATCGCGCAGCTTTGCGGCTTCGAAGATCCCTCCTCGTTCAGCCGCGGTTTCCGACGGCGTTTCGGGTGTCCGCCGCGGGAGGTTCGGATTCGGGCCGGCATCGCCGTTGACCGGGACAGTCTGACGGGACAATGATCGGCGGGTCAACGAAAAGGGTCGAATGATGCCGCTGGAATCCCTGCAACCGAAGGACCTCGCGCTCGAAGATGTGCGCTGGCAAGCTCGGGTCGATCTCGCCGCCGCCCATCGCATGGCCGTGATGCACGGCTTCCACGAGGGCATCTTCAACCACTTTACCCTGCGTGTGCCGGGCACGACCGACCGTTACTATCAGATCCCGTTCGGCCTTCACTGGTCGGAAGTCACTGCGAGCTGCTTCATGGAAGTCGGCTATGACGGCACCCTGCTCGCCGGCGAAGGCCTGATCGAGCAGTCGTGCTACTGCATCCACGCGCCCATCCATCGCCTGGTCGACGATGCCGCCGCCGTTTTCCACACCCATATGCCGCATGCCAGCGCTCTCGCCCGCCTCGAGGACCAAAGCATCCTCCCCATCGGCCAGACCGAGCTCGGCACCATGATGCACACCGCCTACGACGACACCTATACCGGCCCCGCGTTCGACCCGGTCGAGGGCGAGCGTCTGGCCAGTGTCATCGGCGACAAGTCGGTGCTGATGATGGCCAACCACGGCGTGGCGACCGTCGGCACCTCGGTGGCCGAAGCCTATGACCGGCTCTATTACGTGGAACGCGTGGCCCAGGTGCAGCTCTATGCCATGTGGACCGGCCGCCCGCTGAAGATGCTGCCGAACGCGGTGGTCGACCACACCTACGACATCTATCGCAAGACCGCGCCGGTGTATGGCGGGCGGAAGAACTGCGAATGGCATTTCGACGCGCTGAAGCGGATGCTCGACCGCAAGGAGCCCGACTACAAGAACTGAGTGTCCGCTCGGAAACATGGTGCGCCTTTTCGGAGCGATATCCTGAGGCGGCTGGCAGGCGCGCCCTCGAACGCGATGCGAGGCCATCGGTGGGGGCGCAACGCACCAGACTGTCACGATATCTATCTGAAATGATGCATTATGTTCCCAGCCGGATGCTCTGGCCGTTTGCACGGGGGAGTGCCGCCGCCCCTTTCCCGTGCGACACTGCTTGAACCCCGGCCGGCCGCGTGCGAGCATCCCCCCTGTCCGTTGACCTATAGCCAGCGGTGTCGGCCGATCGAATCCCACCTGTAATGAGCTGGGATCGCACAGGAGGAACATCATATGAACATCAATCGCCGTCATATTGCCACGGCCGGAGCTGGCTTGCTCGCCATGGCCGCCATCGGGATCGCGGCCCCGGCCCAGGCCGATGACAAGAAAAACGATGACAAGAAAAAGGGCTTGGCGTCGCTCACCGCCGCCGTCGAGGCCTTTCGTGTGGCCATGCTGAAAGCCGACAAGGCCGCCTTCGACAAGCTGTGCTCCGACCAACTGAGCTATGGCCACTCGGCCGGCAAGATCGAGACGAAGGCCGAATTCATCGCTGCATCCACCAGCGGCAAGTCGGTCTGGAAGACCATCACCTTTGACAAGGTCACCAATCAGGTCGTGGGCCGCGAGGGGATCTCCCGCTTCATCCTGACTGGGCAGACTGAGAGCGAAGGCAAGACCACCGATATCAACATCGGTGTGCTGATGGTCTGGCGTGAGGAAAAGGACAATTGGAAGCTCCTCGCCCGTCAGGCGTTCAGGCTCTGATGGCGTGATACCGGACGGCCCAAGCCGCCGCCCGGTGTGCTGCCACCCCGTGTGCGCCACCCTTCATGCTGTCACCGAGTACAGTCTCGGTCGGTAGGCTGCGGGTGGGGGCGCGGTGTGGTCAGACTGCGGTTTGGTCGGACCGAGGCGCGAATGCGCGACCGGCGGGCCGATCTGGTCAAACCCGGTGACGATCCCGTGTCGGGCCGCCACCGGTTTCATCATCCGGCGGTGCGTGTTTGCAGACCGGGAAGCAGGAAACCGAACCCATGGATCAATCGACCCGCGATCTTTCGATTGGCAGTTGGCCCGCGGGGCTGACTCGCGTTCCTTACTGGGTCTATCGCGATCCCGATGTCGCGCGCGACGAACAGACCCGCGTGTTCGAAGGCCCGGTCTGGAACTATCTGTGCCTGGAAGCCGACATCCCCGAGGTCGGGGACTTCCGCGCCAGCTTCATCGGCACCATGCCCGTGGTGGTGGCGCGCACAGAAGACGGCTCGATCGCCGCGTTCGAGAACCGCTGCGTGCATCGTGGCGCGATGATCTGTCTGGAGGATGGTGGGCGGGTGAAGGATTTTCACTGCGTCTACCACGCATGGCGCTACGACCTGAGCGGTAACCTGAAATCCATCGCATTCCGCCACGGCGTGAATGGCCAGGGCGGCATGCCCGCTGATTTCCGCATGGAGGATCACAATCCCCGGAAGCTGCGCATCACCACCTTGTATGGTTTGGTGTTCGGCACGCTGGCGGACGATGCGCCCGACATCGAAACCTATATCGGCCCCGAAATCACGGCCCGTATCCGCCGTGTCCTGCACAAGAAAGTGGAAGTGATCGGCCGTTTCACGCAGGCGCTGCCGAACAACTGGAAGCTCTACATGGAGAATGTGCGCGACACATACCATGCGAGCCTGCTGCACCTGTTCTTCACCACATTCCGCATCACCCGGCTGAGCCAGGGGGGCGGCGTGCTGGTCAGCGACAACGGGGTCGCGCATGCGAGCGCCACTCGGGGTGCACCGCCGCAACATGATACCAGCTATGCCGGCATCCGCTCCGACGATCAGGGGTTCCATCTGTCCGACCCGACCTTCATGAACGGGCGCAACGAATTCGGCGACGACATCCAATTGCAGATACTGACGGTGTTTCCGGGATTCGTGCTGCAACAGATCAACAATTGCCTGGCGATCCGGCAGACCCTGCCGCGCGGCGTGGAGCGGATGGATCTGCATTGGACCTATATCGGATTCGCCGATGACTCCCCGGACTTGCGGGCCATGCGGTTGAAGCAGGCCAATCTGGTCGGGCCGGCGGGTTATGTCTCGATGGAGGATGGCTGCGTCGGCGGCTTCGTGCAGCGCGGCATCGCCTCGGCCGATGAGGAACTCTCGGTCGTGGAAATGGGGGGTGGGGCGGCCGACAGCCAGGACACCCGTGCGACCGAGGCATCCGTGCGGGGGTTCTGGAAAGCCTATCGCTCGGTCATGGGGTTTTAGGCCGTGGGGGATGCCGAGACGCTGTTTCGCCTGTCCGGGCTGAACGCGGCCTATGCTGCGGCGATAGATGCAGATCGGCTGGAGGATTGGCCGAGCTTCTTTTTGGAGCAGTGTCTTTACAAGGTTACAACGGCAGAGAATTTCGCGCGAGGCTATGCCGCCGGGATCATATTCGCCGACAACCGGGCGATGCTGGCGGATCGGGTGGTGGCGTTGCGTGGGGCCAATATCTATGAGCGCCAGCGCTATCGGCATGTGGTGGGGATGCCGGTTCTGGGGCCGACCGAGGATGGGGCGATCGCCGCGGAGACGTCGTTCGTAATCGTGCGGACGATGCGGGATGGGCAGATGGATCTATTCGCGGCGGGGGTTTACCGGGATCGGGTGCGGGAGGATGCGGATGGGGTGTTGCGGTTCGCGGAGCGGATCGTGGTTTGTGACAGTCAGCGGTTTGATACGTTGGTGGCGATACCGTTGTAGAAGCGCGGGGCTCCGCCCCGCAACACAAGGAAACCAAACCATGGCCGGCCAGATCAACCGAACCATCGCCCTGCTGCAAGAAGGCCAGGCCATCTACTACGACGGCCCCCACAGCGGCCACATCCTGACCTACGACCAAGGCCGCCTCGACGCCAACACCTGGGCCGATTACATGAATGTCGGCATGGAGCACGGCTCCTTCGACATGGCCGGCCTCGCCGAATACCTGCGCGGCATGGTCGATGCCGGCCCGACCCGATCCGGCCATCGCACCCCGGCCGTCATCGTCGAAGCCCCGGTCAACGGCACCGACGCAGCCAATGTGCGTTTCAACGCCTGGCAATTCCGCCAGATCCTGGGCCGCGGTGCCCACGGCATCCTGCTGTGCCAGGCCGAAACCGTGGACGCCGTGCGTGCCTTCGTCGAAGCCTGCCGCTATCCGCACCACCTGGCAGGGGTCGATCCAGCGCTGCCCTCGCCGGAGCAGCGGATGCACGGCGCCACCCGTCCCCCGAACGCCGGCCAGACCGCGGAGGGACGCCAACTGCTGGGCATCGGCACGCGGGGTCGAGGCTCGGAAAACACGGCCGCTCCGGTCTGGGGCGTGTCTCCGTCAGACTACATGGACCTGTGCGAGCCCTGGCCGCTGAACCCGAACGGCGAATTGCTGCTGGGCGTCAAACTCGAAAGCCCCGAAGGCATCGCCAACGCGGACGCGATCTGCGCCGTCCCCGGCCTCGGGTTTGCCGAAATGGGTCCTGGCGATCTCAGCCTGTCGCTCGGCCACACCACGATCCAGCGCGATCCCTACCCGCCGATCATGCAGGCCGCGCGCGACAAGGTGCTCGCGGCCTGCAAACGCAACGGTATCGCGTTCCTGGAAGGCTGCAACCATGCAAACATCCTGGCGCGCCTGGACGAGGGCGTGCGGGTCATCGCCGGTCACGATCCGGAGGTCGCGAAGATGGGCCGCAAGCACCAGAGGCGCCGGATGCCGGTTTGACCCGGCGGCCTGACCATTGCCGCCAGCCCTCGCGCCAACCGCCCAAAACCCGGACGGACACTCAGGCGTTCAGCGCGCCACGGAGATGAAATGCGCCGACGTGATCTCCCCGCGATCAGGCTGCACCACGAACCCCTTGCGTGACGCCCAGAACAGCTTCTGCCAATAAAGCGGCAGGATCCCGCCATCCTCCATCGCGATCCGCGCCGCCTCGGCCAGTTTGGCATTGCGGGTCGGGGTGTCGAACTCCGCCGTCGCGTCGCGCATCGCGGCATCGAACTCTGGGTTCGAATAACGCGCCCGGTTGATCGCCCCGCTGCCGGTCGCGGCATTGAAGGTTGTCAGCACTCCGCTCAATCCCTGCAAGGAACTGGTGCCGGCGCTGCCGTAGCTGAAGAGGAACAGGCTATATTTACGCTGTGTAGCACCAGGTGCATAGACGTTGTAGGGCAAAGGCTCGACCCCGTTCACGCGCAACCCGCCGCGGGTGAACATCTGGCCGATCGCCTGCGTGACCTGCGAATCGTTGGGGAAGCGGTTGTTCGATCCATGCACGGTCAGGCCGAACCCGTTGGAGTAGCCCGCGTCGGTCAGGAGTTGTTTCGCGCCGGCCGGGTCGAAGCCCATCGCTGGCAGGGCCGGATTATGGCCCCCCATGCCTTCCGGCACGATCTGACCCGATGGTTCCCCCGCGCCGGCCAGCACGCGTTCGGTGATCGCCGACCGATTGATCATCTTCGACAGCGCCAGCCGTACCCGCCGATCCTTCAGCGGATTGACCGTCATCGGCTTGCCGTCCTTGTCGGTGATGTAGGGGCTTTCGTCCCGACCTTGGTCCATCGCGATGTAGATCACCCGCGTCGACGTGGTCGAATACAACGTCACATCCTGCCGGTTCTGGAACAGGCCGACATCCGAGGGCGGGATCTGCTCGATTACGTCGACGGAACCCGACAGCAGCGCCGCACTGCGAGCGGCGGCGTTAGACAGGAACTTCAACGTCACCGTCCCGAACTCGGGCTTGTGGCCCCAGTAGTCGGTGTTGGCGCCCATCACGACCCGGTCGCCGGGCGATGATGACCGGAACCTGTATTGCCCGGTGCCGATCATGGCACGCCCGGCACTGAAATCCTCGGTGACCACTTGCGAGCCGAGCTTGGCGGGAATGATGAAGACGCGGCCGATGAGTTCCATCAGCAGAGGCACCGGGGTCTCGGTCCGAACCCGGATTGTGTGCGTGTCCAGGACCTCGGTCGATTGCACGTAACGCACGAAAATCGTCAGCGGCCCCGGGCTGTTCGGCACGTTCCGCGCGCGTTTCAGGGAGAACGCCACGTCCTCAGCGGTGAAGGGGGTTCCGTCATGGAACCGCACATTCCGCCGCAGCTTGATGTCCCACGTCAGCGGATCCGCCAGCACCCAGGACTCCGCCAGGCTCGGCAGGACCTGCCGGTCCGGGTTGAAGCGGATCATGCTCTCGAACATGTTCTCGGCGGTTGAAACATCGTTGCCGAGGTCGGAGAACAGCGGATCCAGCGAATTCTGCTCGGTGGCGCGTCCGATCGTCACGTCGACGGCACGAGCGGAATTCGCCGTCAGTGCGCCGAGGAAGCACAGACATAGGAACGGAACGATGGCAGTACGTGGCATGGATGATTCTCCCTGGCGCCGGTGTTTGCCGTATCCGGGGCCAGCGCGCTAGGCTCAAGAGACGAGGACGAAGGGGGAAACCATGCCATCTGTCGCGGTAATCACCGGAAGCAACGGCCTGATTGGGCAAGCCACATGCCGGAAGCTGGCCCAATCGGGCTTTCTGGCCGTCGGCATCGATATCGGTGCCGAAAGCAAGGGCAACTGGCCCTATTACCAATGCAACCTGACCGACCTGGACCGCATGGCCGAGACCCTGGCCGCGATCGAGCGTGACCATGGCCTGGTGCGCGTCCTGTACAACAACGCCGGTGTGTTCCATCCGGAAAAGGACTGGCTGGACGTCCTGCCTGAGCAATTCGATGACACCATGTCGGCCAATGTCCGCGTGCCCTATTTCGCCGCGCAATGGGTTGCGCGCCGCCTGATCGCCGAGGGCCAGGGCGGATCGATCATCACCACGGCCTCGATGGCCGGGGTCAACGGCAGCACGGTGGTGGAATATGGCGCATCGAAAGCCGCGGTCATCAATATGACCAAGAGTCTCGGGCGCCGGCTGGGCAAGCACGGCATTCGCGTCAATGCGATCGCGCCCGGTCTGATCCAAACCGCGATGGGTGCGCGCGTGCCGGAGGTATCCAAGCAACGCGCCCTGGCCAGCGCACTGGGACGCGTGGGGCAGCCGGAAGAAATTGCCTCCGTGGTGGATTTCCTGGCGAGCGACGCGGCGAGTTTCGTGACCTGCACGACGATCGAGGTGAATGGCGGGTCGTAGGGCTCGCGCCGGCGGGGGGATTCAAAATCCGGAACCGAAACCTCTATGGTCCGGTCCCGGATTGCCGGCGTGAGAGGCCTGTGCCGATCCTGATCGCTCTATACAAACCGAGACAACCAAGCTCTCGCGCGTTTCGGCTCTTAACTGGCATGTTCGGACCTTTCCCGAGCATCTCCGGCGGCGCAATACTTCGGGTCCTCTGGTGAAACCCCGAGAGCCCGTGCTTGCGCAGAGGCTCGGGGCAAAGCCGAGCGCGACAAGGAACGCGCCGCCCGATCGGTCAGAGGTCCAGTCAATTGGCATCAAATGTGTAGTCTGGCCGGTATCCGTACTGGCCGCGGCGGACCCTGAGAGGCGAGCATGATCTCGTTCCCCGATGGCGACCGACCCCGACCCCGCGATTACTTGCAGCCTTCGGCAACGCGGGTGTCGTTGATCCGGTCGCTGCCGGTGGGAAGATAGGCGCCCAGGTTCAGGATGCAGCCGGGCCGGTAAGCGTAGACATTCGACCGGGTCATGACCGGAATATGGGATACCTGTTCCGTCATTATCACCGCCACCCGACGCAGGGTCTCGATCCGCGCGGGATCGCTGGCGGCCATCAGGCGGGCTTTCTGCAGCAGGGCGTCGATTTCCGGCACGACGGCGCCCCCGGCATTGACCGATCCACCGGTGCCGCCGACTTCCTGGAAAGTTTGCAGTGGATCGCCTCGCCCGCCCCAGCGGCCCATGAAGATGTCGCCACGACCCGGCGGGCGGCGGAACAGCACGTATTGAGAGACGTCGACGGTGTCGAATTTCAGCCTGATACCAGCTTCCGCCAGCATGGCCTGGATGGCCTGTGATAACAGCTTGTATTCGCTGGTGTTCAGGACCAGCCAGTTGACGTCGACGCCATCCTTGTAGCCCGCTTCCACCAACAGCGCTCGCGCTTTGGCTGGATTGTAAGGATACAGGGATTCCAGTCGGCTATCATAGAACGGTGAGGCCGCTGAATAGAGCTGCACCGTCGGCTTGGCGGCGCCGTATCCCAGGGCTTCGGCGATTTCGGTCCGGTTCAGTGCATGCATGAAGGCCTGCCGCACCTTCAGGTTGTTCATCGGCGGACGGCCGGTGTTGGGGTAGATGTCCCACACGCTGTCCTTTTCGTTGACCTGGACTGCCAGTCCCGCGGCCTTCGCGTCCGGAATTTGCCGCGGGTCGATCAGGGCCAGGTTGATCTGGCCCGATCGCAGGGCGTTCAGGCGAGCGGCGGCTTCGGGAACGAAATGATGCTCCATGGCGGCGGGGCGGCCGGCGGTGCCGCCCCAATAGGCATCGAACCGGTCGGTGTTGGTGCGCACCGCGGCGTCAAACCCGCGCACCTGATAGGGGCCGGCACCGATCGGTTTCAGGCTGGCACCGAACGCATCCGGAGTCAGTGACGCGGGGCTGATCATCATGCCGCCCTGGGCCGCAAGCAGATAGGGCATCTGGCCATTCGGCTCTGTCAGATGCAGACGCACGGTGTCGCCGCCGATCACCTCGACCGACTTGATGCGGCTAACGGTGTCGACAATCGTGGTGCCCGCCTTGCTGCCCAGGGCTTTCGAGCGTTCCAGATTGGCGGCGACTGCGGCGGCATTGAACGCCGTGCCATCGTGGAATGTGACCCCGGTGCGCAAGGTCAGGGTGAATTCGGTCAGGTCCGCGTTGTAGCGCCAGGCCGTCGCCAAGCGCGGGACCAACTTCCCATCATCCTCCTGCCCGACCAGCGAGTCATAGATCGCGATCAGCGGCAGTTGCGCCAGGCCACTGGTGCTTTGTGGTTCGGCGGGGTCCAGAGACTGGTTGCCTGACGCGTCGTACAACACGAGGCGTGCTCTGGTGTTGGCCGGCGGATCGGCTGCCATCAGAGAGGCTGCGTGCAAGACGAGGCCGCCCGCCACGATCGAGGACTTGAGGAATCGCATCGCACCCTGCCTTGTGAATTTGGATTGGCATATCCGGTGGAGGCCTCTGTTGGCAATTATGGGCCCGCCGGCACAGACGGCGAAGGCGGTCAATGCGGTGGCCGGCGGCGGTATCGACGATGCGATCGATCCGTCCGATACTCGCGACTGGATCGCGCAGAGCCTGCGCAGCCTACCGCCGGTGGCGCTTCGGACCGACCACAAATGCCCCTATCTCGATACCTGGTGAGGACAATGCGTGGCAAATATGGACGTCGTGCCGGATTCGGGGTGTTCGCCCGGGATCGCCAAACTGCCGGCCATCTTGTCCGGCACCGTAGCGTGGGTCACGATGGACCCGACCCTAAAGCGGCCCGGCGCTCACGCCGGCCGCTCTGATCAAGAATGAATGGAGCGGGTGAAGCGCTCTTGTCTGGATATCCATAGCAAGTTTTCCCATTGAATTCAATGGCTATTCAAGGCTCTCATCCGCCCCCTTGTTGGACAAAATGTTGGACGCTATTGTTGTACGCGTGCAGCAATTCTCGTTATGGATTTTGACGCCCTATTACCGGCTTTCGACAAATGTGAGGTGTAGCAGAAGGCATGTTTCGGCCCAGGGTGGTCTGTTATGTCCGACGCAGTTTCCAGAACAGAGAACCATTGAATCTTGTGTGTCCAACAAGGTCCTTCGCGAAGGCCGTGTGAATCTGAAATTGCCCAAGTGGAATCATCGGAACCGTTTCAAAGGCACGGATCTGAATTGCGTCAGTCAAAGCATTGCGCTCGGCGCCGTCCAGCGCCAGCACCCAGTGGCGGATCATCTGCTCAATTCTGTCGTCCGCCGCCCACCCGGGAAACCCGGTCGAGCCGAGACCGCGTATAAAGTGGTTGGCCAGTGGCGTGCCCATTACGTTGGCTGGTCCCCAGGTGTGCAGGATAGACCAGCCCCCCTTCTCGATAGGGTCTTTGCTAGTACGGCGCTTCGTCACTGTACCGAAATCGGACGTAGCAAGCTCGACGTTCATGCCGAGCCTCTTCAGCAGGTCAAAAGTGACGTCATCCATCGGCGCAATGGTCGCAAGATCGACGGGATGCAGGATGACCACCTTCTCACCTCTGTATCCTGCCTCCCTGAGCGCGGCGCGCGCCCTGTCCAGGTCGGCCGGCATCGCCGTGGCGCCGACCTCGCGAGCATATGGGGTGCCGCAGGTCAACATCGACTTGCATTCCTGCCAGGCACCGGCATCGTTGCCTGTCAACGCCGTCATGTAGTCGGATTGATTGACTGCCATCATCACCGCACGCCGGATGGCAGCGTTATCAAACGGCGCGAGGAGTTGGTTGAAGCGAAGCAGGCCCATGTAGCCAGTGGGCATCGCAACATCGACGGTGATGTTGGGAGCGCGCCGGAGAAGCGGTACCAGATCGGCTTGCACGACCTCGCACCAATCCACCTCACCTGCCCGAAGTGCGGCGGTCGCTGTCGCGGGATCAGGGATCACGTGCCATTCAACGCGGTCGAAATGGACCACTTTGCCGCCGGCGGTGCCATCCGCTGGTTCATGGCGCGCTACATAGTCGGCGTTCCGTTCATAGACGACGCGCGCCCCGGCAACGAATTCCGCATTGACAAATTTGAATGGGCCGGAGCCGATCGTTTGGGTAACCGGCTTGAATGGATCAGTGGCGGCAATGTGCTCGGGCATTATGAATGGGATCGACGCCCCACCCTTGCCGACGAGTTCCATGAAGATCGGCAGCGCCTGCTTCAGCGTAATACGGATTGTGCGGTCGTCCTGCACGCCCCACGTGTCGACGAATTCGGCAACCGTTTGGCCGACCACATCCCGCGCCGCCCAGCGCCGCAGACTGGCCACACAATCTTGGGCGCGGACCGGTTCGCCATTATGGAATTTCAACCGTTCCCTGAGCCGGATCAGATAGGTACGCCCATCGTCCGAAGATGAATACCCCTCCGCCATCTGTGGGCTGAAACTGTCGTCACCAGCGATGCCGAACAATGTGTCGTAGATCAGGTAGCCGTGGTTACGGGTGACCGACACGGGTGTGAAGATCGGATCCAGGATGGTAAGACTTGCCTGCGGAACGAAGCGGAGGGTGCGGGCGCGAGCCGTCTGTGCCAAGGCATGACCACCCAAGGGAAGCGACGCGGTGGCGGTCGCGCAGCGGACGAATGTTCTGCGTCTCATTTCCGTTCCCCCGGATGGTTGATTTGCTCTTTTATTCATGGGTCTAGCTGGCAGTCGGGTTCATTCAAACAGCTTGCAAGGACGTTGGTTTCGTGTCCGATCTACATCGGCTGCATGACCGTCTGGACGACATGCCGCCCGACCTTGCGTCCCATATCCTGGCCCACAATCGTCGAAAACCGGTAGTGGAAACCGGCCCAAATACGCGCTTCGGAAACCTCATTGGCGTAGGTCCACATGTTGCTCCAGCGATGGGTCACACCAGGTGCTGTGGCACTCGTCAGGGCGATCTCCGGTACATCCGCTGATCCAAACAATGTCTCGACAACGCTTGCCAACGCTCCGCTGGCGATACAATGCGCACACGGGTATTCGGGGTGCATTGGTGTGTTATCAACAGGCTGCCATGTGGCATCGCCCTGGATCGCGGGGTTCTTGTGCAGATCGCCATTGCGGATCGCGGTGATTGGACGCCAGAAATCGTACGCGTACTTGGCATCAAACACAGCGATATACGCGTCAGCCATTGCGACGGAGACCATAGCCATGAACCGGGCGCTGTCGATCAGCGTCATCTTCTTGGCTGTTACAAGCTGGCGTGCCAACGGATAGTAACTTGGCGGACCGACCATCAACCAGAACCGCGCATCCTCTGTCTGGCGCGCGGAGCGTTGAGTGCTACTCTTGCCGCCGAAAGCCTTGATCTCGTTGTAGTCGGTGAGCCACTGCGCGCTCTCCAGCGAGACGGGCGGCGCAGGTCGGAATTGCGATGGCTTGCTCATCGCGAACGGAGTTACATCCGGCCACATTGAAGACGCGGTGATTGGTGTTGGAATGTAGACGCCGAGTTGGGTCTTGGGTCGATAGGCGTCCGGGGCATTCGCGCCGTCCTTGGCACGCGCTTCCAGAATTTTCACCGCGACTGCTTCGCCAAGTTTGATGCCCTCATCCTTCGCCGCTCCATCGGGAATGCCGGCGAGATAGGCAACCCGCGCCGCCCTGAACTCAGCCGAACCATCGGGGCTGATACCGGCCAATACACTTCCGGCTGCCGTGGCGGCCGCAGCCTCGGGCGACGCCGGGCTTCCGGGTGTGATCCCTATTATATATGGCCGATAGCGGTGCTCGATCGAATTCACGGCGTCAAACATGGCGACATGCACCATGGCCATAATTCGATCGGCGGCCGGCGGGGGCATGGGCTTGCTCGCCAGGAATGCGATCGTTTTCTCATTCCAGT